>ORJL011629210.1_pt1 | contig 42485 bp, 45 predicted proteins | sample 1779941 | NCBI WGS metagenome assembly ORJL01 (sample SAMEA104232317, study PRJEB22302) | groundwater metagenome | biome: forest; feature: aquifer; material: groundwater | place: USA | collected 2011-08-07 | depth 5.8 m | reverse complement strand
GAGGCACCAAACAAAGAAATTTATCTAAACTCCCCCGCCATTATTTCCGCGGCTGAGATTACCGATGTGGAAGCGATTCATCCCGGATATGGCTTCTTATCGGAAAACGCCCACTTTGCCGAAATTTGCGAATCCTGCAATATTGCATTTATCGGCCCCAGCCCGCAAACCATCCGCTCAATGGGGGACAAGGTTATCGCGCGCGAGAGTATGCGAAAGATCGGCGTGCCCGTCACGCTGGGCGGCAATTCCGTTATTAAATCTAAAGAAGAGGCGCTCAAACTTGCCAAGAAAATTAAATATCCGGTGATTATTAAGGCCGCCGCCGGAGGCGGCGGCCGAGGGATGCGTGTGTGTCATAACGATGTCAGCTTGGTGAGCTCTTATACGATGGCACAAAACGAAGCCGAGGCGGCTTTTGGGCGCCCCGATGTTTACATCGAGAAATATATTACCGATCCGCGCCATATTGAATTTCAGATTATTGCCGATCATTACGGACACATCATCCATTTAGGGGAGCGGGATTGTAGTATTCAACGCCGTCATCAGAAATTGATTGAGGAAAGCCCCTCGCCGGCTTTGAATGAAAAACTGCGCAAGCGCATGGGCGAGATTGCCGTGCGCGGTGCCCGGGCGGTTAATTACCGCGGCGTTGGAACTATTGAATTTTTGCTGGATACCAGCGGAGAGTTTTACTTTATGGAAATGAACACCCGTATTCAAGTCGAGCATCCTGTCACCGAAATGGTGACGGGGATTGACATTGTTAAAGAACAAATTCGTATTGCGATGGGCGAAAAGTTAAAGATTAAGCAAGAGGACGTTGTTATTAAAGGGGCCGCCCTTGAATGCCGTATCAATGCCGAGGATCCGGCCAATAACTTTCTTCCGTGTCCGGGAAAAATCGAGGCACTGCATATGCCCGGCGGCCGCGGGGTGCGCGTCGATACGCATATCTACCAAGGCTACATGATCAGCCCCTATTATGATTCGATGGTCGCTAAACTTATTACTTACGGAAAAAACCGTGACGAGGCCATCAAAATTATGTTGCGTGCCCTGGAAGAATTTACCATCAGCCCTATTAAAACAACCATCGGTTTGCATACGGAAATCCTCAATCATCCCCAATTTATTAAGGGGGCAGTTTCAACCCATTTTCTGGAAAAATTAAAGAAAAGCGATCCGGAGGCAAAGCATGATTGAAGAAAGTAATATTGATTTTGGGGCGATCCACGTTCATAAAGAGGCCATCGCGGATATTGCTGTTTCCGCTTTAAACGAAATTGAAGGCGTTGCCCTGATCCCCAGAAACCTCAAAGACAGTTTCCTTGAATTTTTCGGCAAAAAGGGTTATTCTGGGGTAAGGATTGTGATTGATAAAGACCATCAAGTGACCATTGACCTTAAGATTACCGTTAAGTACGGCGTGAATATTCCGATGGTGGCCAGGCAGGTTCAGGAATCTGTTCGCGTCGCGGTTGAAAAAATCGCGGATATCAATATTAAAGATATTCACATCAACGTCTGCGGCATGGAGAGGGGGAAGGCATGAGATTTTTTACGGGGGTGGCGCTTTTATTTTATGTTTTTACGATTTCAATTATCGGCGGCTTAACCATTTTGTTTGTATCGCATGGCGTTCTGCTGGAAGATGTGATCAACTATTTAAGCATTGCCTACGGTGATTTGCATGTGCGCTGGATCGTCGGCGGCGTTGGCTTCGCGCTTATTTTCTTAAGCTTCACGTTTGCGCGGATTATTTCCGGCGGCCGGCGCAAGGAACGTACGGTGGCCTTTGACAACCCCACGGGGCGCGTGAGTGTTTCGTTGGGGGCCGTGGAAGATTTGGTGAGGCGTTTGATGCACCGGCTTTCGGAAGTTAAAGAGGCCAGGCTCCATATCATTGCGACGAAAAAAGGAATTGAGGCGGAAGTCCGGTTGATTTTAAAAGCAGATGTGAATATTCCCGATTTGACCGCGCGTCTTCAAGAGTTGGTTAAAACCAAAATCCAGGAAATCCTCGGCATTGAAGAGGCTGTAATGGTTCGTGTCCATGTCGTGAAAATTGTTTCCGAAGAAAGCAAATCGAAGAGAAATAGCGGCGGGGAAGAAGAAAAGATTGAAGCCGCCCCGACGCAGGTTCCGTTTCATGGGTATCGGCATTGATCCGCTGATTGCGGGTGTAAGGGGTTAATTAAGCAATGAGAAAAATAGGCATTTTAACAGGCGGCGCTGATTGCCCGGGACTCAACTCGGTCATTCGGGCGGTTGTGCGCAAAAGCATATCGGAAGGCTACGTTGTCACAGGCGTTAAAAACGGCTGGATGGGATTAATTGACAATGATATGCGCATTCTTGATTTGCGTTCGACCTCCGGGATTATTGACCGCGGCGGAACGATTCTTGGCACAAGCCGGGTTAATCCGCTTAAGGATCCGGAATTGGTCAAACGCATTAAGGAGAATTATTTGCGCAGCGGCATTGACGCCCTCATTGCGGTCGGAGGCGAGGAGACGCTGAAAGTTGCTTTGAATCTTTTTCAAAACGGAATCATCAAGGTTGTCGGCGTTCCTAAGTCTATTGATAACGCCTTGTCAGGCACCGATTATGCTTTTGGTTTTGACACCGCGGTCAATGTTGCCACAGAATGTATTGACCGGCTCCATACAACGGCCGAAAGCCATCATCGCATCATGGTTGTCGAGGTGATGGGCCGCTATACGGGGTGGATTGCACTTGAAGCGGGGATTGCCGGCGGGGCGGATTTTATCTTGGTTCCGGAAGTTCCCGTCAGCATCAAAGCTGTTTGCGATGCGGTTAAAACCAGGCAGAAGCGTGGAAAATTATTCAGCATCATTATCATTTCGGAAGGGACTCAGCTTCAGGAACAGGATCTATCGTCTTTTAATCTTTCCAGCGGCCAGGGAGGGCAGGACACTCGTTCCATCGGCGGAGTCGGTGAACGGTTGGCCCATATTATTGAAAAAGAAACGGGTTACGAAACCAGGGTCAGCGTTTTAGGCTATATCCAGCGCGGAGGAACTCCGACGGCGTTTGACCGGATTTTAGGAACGCGGTTTGGCGTCAAGGCTGTTGAGCTTGTCAAAGAAAATAAATTTGGGAAGATGGTCAGCATCCGGTCCAACAAAGTGACGTATGTCGATATTCAAGAGGCTGTTGAAAAACGCAAAGAGATTGACATGAGCTTGTATAAAATTGCGGAAGTTTTTTTCGCGGAATAATCTCATTATGCAAAACGCAAAAGAGCTTGTTAAGGCGCGGGTTTTAGAATCAATCCGCGTCAAAGAAGAAACACTGAAAAATCACGCCGATACCATTGTCGCTATGGCGCAGGAAATCGTCGAGGCCCTAAAACGTAATCAGAAAATCGTTTTCTTTGGGAACGGCGGTTCCGCCGCCGACAGCCAACATATTGCGGCGGAGTTTGTCGGACGGTTTCAAAAGGAACGAAAAGCGCTTGCGGCCATCGCGCTCACAACCGATACTTCGATTTTGACGGCGCTGGGCAACGATTATGGTTTTGACACCGTTTTCGCCAGACAGCTCGCGGCCCTTGGCCAAAAGGGTGATATCGCGATTGCGATTTCTACAAGCGGCAATTCAAAAAATGTGATTGAGGCCGTTAAGCAGGCCAAAAAGATTGGAATGAAAACTTTTTCTTTTACCGGATGCGGCGGAGGGAAGCTCGTTTCCTTGTGCGACAGGAATTTTGTCGCCGCTTCCGATGTTACCGCGCGTATTCAGGAATCACATATTTGCTTTTTTCATATCCTCTGCGAGCTCGTTGAGGATAATTTTTTTTAAATCGTGTATAAAGTTTTCATAAAGTTTTTCTAAAGATATCGTGACTTCGCAAAAGAAGATCATCGCCGATCATCAGGCGTTAAAAAGAATTGTCGAGCGTTTGCGAAAGCAAGGAAACACCATTGCTTTCACCAACGGCTGTTTTGACATTCTTCATTTTGGGCATGTGAGTTATCTCGAAGCGGCCAAAAAAAATGGCCGCATTTTAATTGTGGCGCTCAATAGCGACGCCTCTGTTCGAAACCTCAAAGGCAAACATCGTCCGATTGTCAAACAAGGCCGGCGCGCCCGCGTCATCGCGGCGTTGGGATGCGTTGATTATGTGACAATCTTTCACGATGACACTCCCCTAAAAATTATTAAGCTTCTTAAGCCGGACATTTTGATAAAGGGAGCGGATTGGAAAGGGAAAAAGGTTGTCGGGGAAGATATTGTCGCCTCTTGCGGTGGTAAGGTTGAGCTGATGAAATACCAAAAAGGTTTTTCAACAACACAGATGATTCACGCGATTGCCTCAACGTGCGAAAAATAACTGATGAAAAAATATTCCGGCTTTTGGATGCGAACTTCAACCGCAGCAAAGAAGGTTTGCGCGTGTGCGAGGACATTGCCCGGTTTATCTTTGACAACAAGGCGGCTACGAAACACTACAAGGCCTTGCGCCATCAGATAGAAGGGATTTTTGGCCGGTTGTCTTTACCAAAAAAGAATGTTATTAAGGCGCGCGCGGTCAAGGAAGATGTGGGGCAAGGGTCGTCGAAGTCTGAATTTTTAAGGGAAGAAGCCGGAGATATTTTTTATGCCAACTCCCAGCGCGCTAAAGAATCGCTTCGCGTGTTGGAAGAGTTTATTAAATTGACGGATGTCCGGTTCGCGCGGGATTTTAAAAAGATTCGGTATCAGCTTTATATTCTGGAAAAAAAAATTGTCGAGAGGCTCTAAACTTTATCTTGTTTTAGATACAGCCGTCGTTGGCTATCAACGGTTGTTAAAGGTCGCGAAGGAAGCGATGAACGCTGGTGTTGATGTTATCCAGCTTCGCGACAAACGAGGCAGCGCCGAGAATATTTTGAAATTTGCCAGGGAAATGAGAAAGATCAATCGCCGTCGCGTCCCGTTCATCATCAACGACAGGGTTGATTTGGCCGTGGCCGCAAGGGCGGATGGTGTTCACTTGGGGCAAGACGATCTTCCGATTGCGGTTGCGCGGTCGATTTTGGGAAAGAAGATGATGATTGGTATTTCCTGCCAAACGCTAACGCAAGCGAAAGAGGCACAGAGGCAGGGCGCGGATTATATCGGCTTCGGTTCTGTTTTTAAAACAAAAACTAAACCCGATCGCAAATCGATGGATTTAAAATTACTGGCAAAAGTTACCAGGGAAATTAAAATTCCTGTTTTTGCGATTGGCGGAATTTCAAAGGAGACGCTGCCTTTGCTTCGCTCCATCGCCTTCGAGGGAGCCGCAGTAACGCGTGCGGTTTGCCTGGCGAAAAATGTTTCAACGGCGGTGCGTGAATTGAAACAGGGTTTAGCCGCTTTGTAAGAAATATTATTTTGGTTTTGAATATGCAAAAAATTTGCGAGGGTAATTCACCGGTAGAATGTCAGCTTCCCAAGCTGAACGTAGCGGGTTCAATTCCCGTCCCTCGCTTTGGATTTTTCTTAGGAAATAAAATGCGCGCAGCTTTCTTTATGATGTTTTTTATCTTTGCCGTGTCAGGCTGCGCAACGGTCAAGCCTTTGCCGCCGCAGGCGGGCACGCCGCCGCGAGGGCAGGAGATTTACCACAAGGTTGAGCCGGGCGAAACGCTTTGGCGGATTGCAAAAATGTATAACACAACCGTTGATGACCTCATCCGGGAAAACAATATCCCCAACGTCGCGCATATCGAAAAGAATCAGCTCATCCGCATTGGGCAAAGTTCAGCCGAAAAAACCAAGACGCCAGAAAAAGACGATTTAAAATCCGCCGATTTTGATTGGCCGATTCGCGGAAACATCAACTCTTATTTTGGCGAGCAAAAAGATTTCCGTTTCAACAGCGGTATTGATATCGTCTCGGAGGCGGGGAGTAAGGTTTTAGCTTCTCGCGACGGCCGTGTAGTTTTTGCGGATGATCTTAGCGGCTATGGAAAAACAGTGGTCATCGATCACGAAGACCGCTTTATGACGATCTACGCGCAAAATTCTGCGCTTTTGGTGAAGCTTAATGATTTAGTCAAGAAAGGCGCGCCCGTCGCGCAAATCGGAAAAAACGGGCAGCTGGCGTTTTTACATTTTGAAATCAGAAAGGATGCGCAAGCGGCCAATCCGCTTTTTTATCTGCCATGAGCATCGTTGATTTTGAAAACAATTTCTTTGGCCGAAAATCGATTCTCGATTTATTGAGCCGTCGGGTGATTGATTTAAAAGAAGGATACCGCCAAAACCTTGCCTTTGTCGGAGAGAGGTTTATCGGCAAGAGCCTGATTTTGCGTAAGTTTGTTTCTCAGATTGACGATCCGGACATCATCGATATCTATCTTGATCTGGAAAATAAAAATTTTAATTACCTGGTGACAAAATTCTCCGGAAGTATTTTGTACAATTTCGCAAAATCGCGGAATCTTGCCCTGCATGACGACCTTAACCTTATGCTGGAGAGCACAAAGAAGCTGATTCCGCAGACGGTTGAGGCTATTCGCAAGATTCAATCGACCGCCGCAAAGGGAAAAACCGCCGAGGCTTACCGCGATCTCATTGCTCTGCCTGAAATCTTTACGCTGGAGTCGGGGAAATTCTGCGTCATTATTCTCGATGAATTTCATTATCTCGCGGATTTGATGATTCCGCAGGCGTTTCAGGAGCTGGGCAAGAAAATTATGACTCAAAAAAGGTGCCTCTACATCATGGCCAGCTCGATGGCCGATGCGGCCCGGGAGATTCTTTCCGAAAAATTATCGCTTCTGTTTGGAAATTTTGAAATCATCTCAACCCTGCCGTTTGATTTAAAAACGAGCCGGGCGTTTATCGAAGGTAGCGTGAGCGGGATTAAAATCGGGCCGGACTTAAGAGATTTCCTTGTCGATTTTACGGGAGGGCGCCCTTTTTATCTCAATATTCTACTGCAGGAAATTGCCCGTCTTTGCGCGGTTCACGCGCAGACGGAGGTTTTTTTGCCCGTCCTTTCGCAGGCCATTGAAAACACCATCTTTAGCAAATGGGGGATTCTCGCCTGTCATTTTGAATTCACAACCCGCCGGCTCTGCGGTGAAAACGGAAGCAGCGTTGTTTTATCGATTTTACTTTCTTTGGCCAACGGACGTTATAAGACAAAAGATATCGTCGACGCTGTTGATATGGGCAAAAGCCTCGCGCCTTCCAAGCTCAAACATCTGATCGAATCGGGGATCGTCGCCAAAAACGGCCACTTTTATTATTTGGAAGACAAGCTGTATAAATATTGGCTCAAATATATTTTGCAAAAACGTTTAAAATCGCTTGAACCAAATTCTCAGGATCAAAGCGCGCGTTTTAAATCAGAAATCGAAGATTTGGTTTATCGCTTTCGCACGGTTTCACAAAAAGATCTCACCTCGCGCGTCATCGAGCTTTTGCATTGCTTTGACAATGAGTCATTTTCCATGAACGGCCGGCGTTATGTCCTGCCGCTTTTTGACAAAATTGTTCCCTTCGCGCCCTCACAGGATTTGGAGAAGAAATTTCACATGGTCCAGGCGTCGTCCAAGGAAGAGGCGTGGTTTATTATCCTCAACGACGGGGAATGCCAGGAAAGCGACATCCACCTGTTTTTGTCGGAGTCGAAAAAGATTGCCCAAAAACCGCAGCGGCGCGTTTTGGTATCGCTCAATGAGTTGGATGTCAACACGAAATTAAAGGCCCTTCAGGAAAAGATGTGGATTTGGAATGAGGGTGAGCTCAATACACTTTTAAATCTATACGATAAACCGTATATCATCAAATGAAGATCGGCGTTGTTTCAGACACACATTCCTATCCTTTGCCGGCGCAGATGATGGAAGATTTTAAAAGCGTGGATTTTATTATTCACGCCGGTGATTTTTGCTCCCTGGATGTTTTACAGAGCCTTCAGAAAATAAAAGAGGTCAAGGCCGTCTATGGCAATATGGATGGGGGCGAGATGCGCCGTATTTTGCCCCGCCGGCAGATCATTTCCTGCGGGCGCTTTACGATCGGCGTGTATCACGGCGAAGGGCATCCGCAGATGCTGTTAAGCAAAGTTCAGGCAGAATTCAAAAATGACAAGGTTGATGTGGTGATTTACGGCCATTCGCATAAAGTGATGAATGAAGTGATTGACGGGATTTTGTATTTTAATCCCGGCAGCCCCAACGATATGGTTTTTGCTCCGTATTGCTCGTATGGAATTCTCGATGTTGATGACAAAATAACGGGAAGGATTGTTGAGGTCAAATAAGATGGACAGGCTTTGGGCGCCATGGCGCGGCAAATACATTAATAGCCTTCACAAAAAACAAAAGGGCTGTGTTTTTTGTAAAATCTTTCGCGGAAAGAATAATCAACGCGACTATGTTTTTGCCAGGACAAAGCACTCCTTTGCCGTGATGAACATTTATCCTTACAACAACGGCCACGTGCTCATCGTTCCCAATCGCCACGTTAATGATTTGAAAAAACTGACAGGGGAAGAGAAGCTGGATCTTTTGGAGCTTTTTGAACTCGCCAAAGATTTGTTGGGCCAGGTTTTAAAGCCCCACGGATATAACATAGGAATCAATATCGGGCGGATGGCAGGCGCGGGGTTTCCCGGCCATGTCCACGTCCATATCGTGCCGCGATGGAAAGGCGATGTGAATTTTATGCCGGTCACGGCCGACACCAGGGTTATTTCACAGTCGATTGCGCTATTGTGCGAGAAATTGAGCCATGCTTACCAGAAAAGAAATCGAAGATCTTGAAGATAAAAACTTAGCGCCTTATGCGATGAAAAGCAAAGACGCCGGCTCCCGCCAATATCCGGAGTCTGACCATCCGACGAGGACCTGCTATCAAAGAGACAGGGACAGGATTGTTCATTCGCAGGCCTTTCGGAAATTAGAATACAAAACGCAGGTGTTTATCATCTTCGAGGGCGATTATTACCGCACACGGTTGACGCACACCTTGGAGGTGGCGCAAATTGCGCGCACCATCGGGCGCAATCTTCAGTTGAATGAAGATTTGATTGAGGCCATTGCCCTGGCCCATGATTTGGGGCACCCGCCCTTTGGCCATGCGGGGGAAGACGCCCTCAATGAGATTATGCGGGAAACAAACACTATTTTTAACCACAATCGGCGCAGTTTTGAGATTGTCACAAAATTTGAAAAACGTTACCCTGATTTTAATGGATTGAATTTAACCGGCGAGGTTTTGGTCGGAATTTTAAAGCACAAAACAGTTTACGATATTCCCGCCAGCGATATCCCCGCCGGCATGAAAAAACTTCTCAAAGAAGGGCCGACCTTGGAGGCGCAGGTCGTGGACGTCGCGGATTCTTTGGCCTACTTAAATCACGATATTGACGACGGATTAACATCAGGGTGTTTAACCGAAGGCGACTTGGTTGACAGCGCTCTCTGGGATACAGCCTTAAAAAAAGTTAAAAAGACATCGCGCTCTTTTAATCAGGAAATGTTAAAGTATCAAATCGTTAAAGAGCTGATTGATATGCAGGTCAAGGACCTGTTGTTTTATTCTGACAAGGCTCTGGAAAACGCTCGTTTGAAATCGGCGAATGATGTCAAGCGCTCAAAGAAAACATGGATTGGCTTTGGAAAAGAGATGGAGGGCGAACGCAATCGCTTGCAAAAACTTGTGAATGAGCGGCTTTATCATCACTATCGCGTCGAACGGATGACATCAAAGGCCAAGCGGGTGATCCGGGATTTGTTCAATGTTTATGAAAAAAATCCGGCCCAGTTGCCGTATTCGGTTTATCCGCGCAACACACGCATTGATAAGAAAGCGAAATACAGCATTATTTGCAATTACATCGCGTCCATGACGGACAGATTTGCTTTAGATGAACACAAAAAACTCTTCAATCCCTATGAAAAGGTATAGACTCGTTTTTTCGGCTGTGCACATGGTTTACCGGTTGATTAATTCAACCTTTAACACCAAAGAACTTTTATTGCGGTTAACGCGATTGGTTTGCCAGATTGTCCACGCCAGCTCTTCGGATGTGTATCTCTTTGACCCGGAAAAACAAAAGATTGTGTTTATCGCCACGTTCACCGGAAAAATCAATATTCTTCTCGATAAAAAAGCGGACATTGAAAAAATTTCAAAGGAAGAAAGAGGCGTTGCGTTGGGGGACACCCTCGTTAAGCCGCGGCTGATTGGCCTGCCGCTTGTCGCGGATGATAACATGGGCGCGATTTTTATCCGCCGCAAAAAAAGCGAACCGCCGTTTAGCGTTTTTGATAAAGAAATCCTTTCCGTCGTGGCCGAGCAGGCGGTGTTGGCGGTGAAGAACCTCCAGTTGTCTGAAAGCCAACAGAAAACGATTTTGGAAAGCATCAAATCCATCGGAAAATTTCTTGAAAAACAAGGCAACGGCTCATCCGTTCATGCCCCGGCTTATTTTCAGGTGGCGAGGTGTATAGCCGAAAAATTACAAATGAGGGAGTCAGAAATCAAATGCCTTCAATATGCCAGTATTTTGCATGATGTCGGGGCGATGGATGTCCCATACGAAATTCTGTCCAAAAGAAGCCGCTTAACATCCGATGAATTTAAAATTATCCACGACCATCCTGCCAAAAGCGTTGAATTTATCAAGCCCGTGGCTTTTTTAAAACCCGTCTTGTCCATTGTTTTGTACCATCATGAAAAGTATGACGGAACAGGCTATCCTTCCGGGCTCAAAAGAGAACAAATCCCTTTGGGCGCGCGGGTCATCTCGGTCATTGACGCTTTTGAGGCGATGATTTCCCGTCGGCCGTACCGCAGGGCCCTTTCCATCGAAGGGGCGATCAGCGAATTAAAGCAGAACAGCGGGGCGCAGTTTGATCCGGCGGTTGTCGATGCCTTTTGCGAATTGGCAAAGCAGAAAAAATTTAGAAAACACTTGAGTTTCATTCGGGGATAACACTATAATAGCGCCATGAATGTTAATTATAAACAGTCTCAATTTGAATTGTTTCCGACGGCCGGGGACAGCGCAACAAAAGTAAACCGGCCGTTGTTCTTGTTTTCCAGCGTTACACTTTCGCTGGAAAATATCGTTGTGACTTCCATTATCGGTGTTTTGATTCTGGCGCTTTCGTTTTCCATCGGCGTTGAGCGTGGCAAAAGGATAGCCGCCTCAAGCCGTTTTTCTTTGCCGTCCGCGCAATCGCAGACGGTCTCGCAATTTGAAGAAAAAAATAAAACAGCGACATCAACTGTGACAAGGCCGGTCGCGGCGCCCAAGCCGGTTTCGCCGCTCATTCCGCAAGGCGGCGTTGTTGACCTCGCAAAGGCTAATTCACAAAAAGCGGCTATCGTAAAAAATTCATCATCCACACCGCAACCGGTTCAAGCACTGCAGGCGGGCGGATCGCCCTACACGGTTCAGGTAGCCTCTTTTGCGAGCGCCGAATACGCCCGCAAGGAAGCCGCGTCGCTTGGGAAAAAAGGATTTGACAATTTCATCATCTCTAAAGGAAAATACGTTATTGTGTGTGTCGGAAAGTTTTCGAAAAAAGAAGAAGCAAATGTGGCATTAAGCCGTTTGCAAAAAACCTACAAAGATTGCATGATAAGGAGATTATGATATGGCCCTTCATTCGTCGTTAAAAATAGATTCTGCCGTCGCGCAGCAAAGGTCGGTTCTTTCGCGCATCGAGCGCATTAAAGAGCTTATGAAAAAAGGCCTTTGGAAAGAAAACCAGTCCGTGACGGGCCTGCCCAAAACAAAGATCCTCAAAATCAAGGCGCGCAAAGCCGTTAAAGAAGCGGCCGCCGCAGACGCAACGGCAGCAAAACCTGACGCACCAGCCGCCGCCCCGGCCGCAGCTTCCGCCGCGAGCCCCAAAGCCCCCAAAAAGTAGTTTGCGATGGTTAAAAAAACCATTTGCCTATTCTTTGCCTTTTGCCTGACGGTTAGCGTCGCGCACAGCAAAGAAGTTTTTCCTTTCCTTGGAGAGATTACCGTCTCTAAAGTTAATGTTCGCGCCGGAGGAAATGTTAACTTTGAACAGCTTTGTCAGCTTTCCAAGGGGGACGAAGTTGCCGTTTTGGAGGAAAGCTACGGTTGGTACAAAATTAAACTTCCCTCAAAGGCCAGCGGATACATTAGTGAAAAATATATCCAGCCTTTATCCGCCGGGATTGGCAAGGTCAATGCGCGCCGCGTCAATATCCGTGCCTTGCCAAGCGAGAAATCAAGCATCATTGGACAGCTTAAAGAAGGAATCAATGTTCGCATCAAAGAAAATACCGCGGGCTGGTATAAAATTGAACCCGTCGAGGATATCTTCGGCTGGGTTTCTGACAAATTCGTTGTTTTCAAAGATTCCCAAATTCCATCGGCCGCCATTGTTGCGGAACCCATGAAAGAGTTACCGGCGGCGATGGTTTTAGAGCCGGTTATCGAGGACAAGACACCTGCGCTTTTTACCGTCGTTGGGCGAGTCGAAGATTTGGGCCGCATTTTTTCTTCCAAAAGTTTTCGTTACAAATTAGTTGTGGACAGGAAAACGGTTTACTATCTGGAAGGCGACAAAGATTTGCTGAGCCGGGCGATTCATTTGACCGTCAAAGTTGAGGGGACGCTGAAAGAGGATCCCCGAAAAGAGTCTAAGTATCCCGTCATTATTGTTTCAACCATCAATTCCCTTTTGTAAATATGGCGGAACTTTTTTATACTGTTTTTATATTTTTTTACGCCGTCATTTTGCATGAATACGCGCATGGCTGGATGGCTAATCAACTGGGGGACCCGACGGCAAAAAGGCTTGGGCGCTTAACCTTTAATCCTATCAAGCACGTTGACCCTGTCGGGACTGTGGCGCTGCCGGCGATGTTGTTTCTGATGAAGGCGCCGATCATGTTTGGGTGGGCGAAACCGGTTCCGGTTAATTTTTTGAATCTCCGCCATCCCAAACGCGATATGATGTGGGTGGGGTTGGCGGGCCCCGCGGTCAATATTTTTCTTGCGGTGGTGTTTAGCCAGCTTTTGACGCTCAATCTTTCCGAGGTTTGGTATCGTGTTTTTGAATCGGCTGTTGTCATGAATCTGGCGCTGGCGATTTTTAATCTTATGCCGATTCCGCCTTTGGATGGATCGCGGCTTTTGATGGGGATTTTGCCCAATCCTTTTGCGATGTATTATGCTCGCCTGGGAAGCTACGGGATCCTTGTCGTTTTATTGTTAGTTTACGTCGGTTTTGTGGATAAATACGTTTGGCCGATTGTTTCTTTTTTTGCCAGGCAATTGGGGGTTTCATAAATGAAAACCATAAAAGTCCGGCTGCAAAACAACAGCTACAACATTATGATTGGCAGCGGTATTTTGCCTCAGCTGGGCGCGAAGCTTAAATCGCTCAGGGTTGGCTGCGGGGCTGTTGTTATTTCTAATTCACACATCCGAGGGCTGTTTGGGCAGAAGCTTGTGTTGGGATTAAAAAAACAGGGATTTTCCGTTAAATTCTTTGATGTTCCGGATAGCGAAAGAAGTAAATCGCTAAAAACTGCCTTTGAACTGTTGGAAAAAATAGCCGCATATGACACGCGCAAAGAAATCTTCGTTGTTGCGCTGGGGGGCGGTGTTGTCGGTGATTTGGCCGGTTTTGTGGCGGCTATTTACAAAAGAGGCGTGCCGTATATTCAAATCCCCACGACGTTTTTGGGTCAAATCGATTCGGCCATCGGCGGAAAGACAGCTGTTGATTTATCCGTCGGAAAGAATCTCGCGGGCGCGTTTCATCAGCCGAAATTGGTTTATAGCGACATCGCCTGCCTTCAAACATTGCCGGCAAGGCAGATACGCAATGGGCTGTCTGAGGCGGTTAAATATGGCGTCATTCAGGATAAAAAACTTTTTGAATTTATCGAAAGCCATGTGAGTGAAATTTTTTCGCTTGATACATCAGTTATATCGGAAATCGTACTTCGTTGCAGCAAAATCAAAGCGCGGATTGTCGCGTGTGATGAAAAAGAAACCAAAGGGATTCGCACGATTTTGAATTTCGGCCATACGGTGGGGCACGCCATTGAGGCCGCCGGAGGTTTTAGAGCGTATCAGCACGGCGAGGCGATTGCGCTGGGGATGCGGGTGGCATCGCGCCTTGCCTGTCAGTTAGGTTTATTGAGAAAAGATGAAGCCGCGCGGTTGGAAAATCTTTTGACAGCCCTTGGGTTGCCGGCAAAGATCCGGGGCGTTAGCCTGAAAAGTGTTTTGTCATTGATGATGCACGACAAGAAGTTTAAATCCGGAAAGACACGGTTTGTTTTGCCGACGGCCATCGGCGCCGTCCGGGTTGTTGAAGGTGTTCCTCTTTCTTTAATCCACAGGGCCATTCGCGAGCGAATGTAGCAATAGTTTTCACTGTATCCGCAGCGTTAAGATTTTTTCGTTGTCCTCAATTTCAACCTTATCAACAAAGATGGCAATGATTTTCTTTCCCTCGACAAGATCTCCTGCTTTATAAATCTGATTATTAATAAGAGCCAAAGGCTCCTTATCTGCCGCGATAATGCCGTTAAGGACAAGCTCGCCCCCCGGTGCTTTCGATTTTTGAGCGGCTTGTTTAGCAGGGCGGTTGCCTGTTTTAGGCGATTGCGCGGGAATCATCGCTGTGATTTTAGCTTTGAGAGAATTAAGAAGCCGGAGCTGTCCTTGCTCGCTAAAAAATTCTGATAACGGCAATGATTTGGGTAAGTAGGGAAGCGCACAGTAAAGAATAACGCAAAAGGCAATCAAAAGGACGGCCAGGCGCAACAGGCGCTGAGCTGTTGATATTTTTGGCGTATTTTTTGCCTCCGATTTCTTTACCGGTGGGGCTGGCGGCAGTTGGGTTGGCGCCAGAGTCGGATAAGAAAAAGAAGGGGCGGCAAACGAAGGGGGCGCGGTATCTTTGGGAGCACTGGCGCCGGCGGTGTTTTCCTGTGACGTATTCGCCTGGGCTAATTCTTCTTGTGTTTTTTTAAGGGCGTCGTTGATGATGCTCATTATCCTACCTCCTCAATACATTTTTTAACAACGTTGTAATTAATAGTAAAAGCCCCTTGGACAAAACCTGCCAAAAGCGCGCGGTCGCAAATGATGTTGATCAGCCGCGGCGTTCCACCGGAATACAGGTAAATTTCCTCAATAGCCTCTTCGGTGAAATGGAGCTTGTTAGAGGCCCCGGCAACCTTGAGGCGGTGAAAAATATAATCGGTCAGTTCAGATTTTTCAAGCGGCAAGATATGATAGCGGACGGTCACGCGCTGGTTGAGCTGGCGCAGGCTGTTGAGCTTCAGCTTATCATTGAGCTCCGGCTGGCCGACGATGAGAATCTGAAGGAGTTTTTCCTTCTCCGTTTCCAAATTGGAAAGAAGGCGGATTTGTTCCAATTGGCGTTCTTTGAGGTTTTGTGCCTCGTCGATAATCAAAACGACGTTATGCCCGCGGCCGGTTTCCGCGAGGAGAAATTCGTTTAGGCCGCCGATCAAGCTGATTTTATTTTGGCTTTTAACCACAATTCCCAAATCCTTGACGATGAGCTGCAAGAGTTGAATATCCGAAAAATTGGGGTTTAATATAAGGGCTGTCTTTGTTGTCGTGTCGAGGTGGTTTAAAAGCGTGCGGCAAAGGGTGGTTTTTCCCGTTCCGATTTCTCCGGTGACAACGATAATGCCTTTTCTGTGTTTGATGCCGTAAATAAGGTGGGAAAAGGCTTCGCTGTGGCGCTTGCTGGAGAAGAAAAATGCTGGATCGGAGGTAACGTTGAAGGGATTTTCTTTCAGCCCATAAAATTCTTTATACACAGCCGGATTATAACATCGGCTGAAAACCTGGTAAAGGACATTAAATATAAAAAACATTTGTCAGCTTTAAAAATCCTGTGATATACTTTCAGCGGATGAAAGCCACGGCATCCTTAAGAACGACTTAGGGAGGGCGTGGCATGTTTATTGAAGAGCCATCGAAGCAGGAAAAAAGGCGGTTTAAACGCGCGAAATTCGGTAATCCCGTGAGTTTTCGCTTGAAAGAAGGCGGCTCTTTTAGCGGTTGTTTGGCTCACGATATCAGTGAAGGCGGCATGAGGGTTCAAGTTAATGACTTTCTGCCGGTTAATACGGAAATGATTCTGCAGTCAAGAATACCCCAGACATCAAAAGTGATTGATGTCGCAGGGCGGATTACGTGGTTGCAAAGAGTTCCGTTTTCCGACAGGTATCAGGTCGGCCTGCAATTCACTCAAACCAACTCCGCTGTTCAAGAGGAAATCCGCAGCTACGTCAGATCGCAATCCTCAAACTAATCGTAAACACTTCCAATAGCAATTTTTTATGAAAGGAGTATAATAACCCCCATGGCTACAGAAACTAAACAAGCACCAGCACCAGCCGCCTCCGCGGATGCTCTTAAAAACTGCGCCGGCTGCAATAAGCCTATCAAAAAGGCGAAACGGTTTTATCGTAACGGCAAGTATTACTGTAACCAAAAGTGTTTTAAGGCCACCGCGAACAGCAAAGAAAAGGAAGCTGACGCGGCAGATAAAAATCCAGAAGACGCTAAGCCGGAAGACAAGAAGGAGTAGTTGATACCTTGATCACTCCCGCCTCGGAAAGGCGCCAATACCCGCGCCTTAAAAAAAACGTCCCCGTCAAGTTATGCAGCGGCGATTTTGATGTTGTTACCGAAACGTACAATGTCAGCTGTAATGGCGCGTATTGCCGTGTTGATAAGTATCTTGAGCCGATGACCAAGCTTAAGATTCATCTCCTTTTATCCATAAAAAAAGGGAACCGCACGCTAACCAAGAAGATATCCTGCCAGGGCGTTGTCGTGAGAACCGAATCCCAGCCGGACAATACGCATTTTAATATCGCGATTTACTTTAACGAAATTGCAAAAAAAGACAGCCAGTATCTTGCGGATTATGTGCAGACCGTTCTTGCGGCGGACGCAAGCTGAAAATCAGAAAACACCCGTTTTTTTGAACGTTTAGTATGAGTATGAGAAAGGGAATGTCGTTATGGAGGGAACGATTTCATTTACGCCCGCGCAGCTGCTTTTATCGGTCGCGATCCAGGCGTGGATTATTCTTTTTCCCGTTTTAATTCTTAAGAAATTGAATCAGTTGATTGCCTTGATGCAAGAACACTTTGGCAAAGACGCGGAAGCTTAAAGAGTCTAAAGTATTATCTGTATGATGCAATGCCTGACCTATCAGAAAAGCGTGTCATTCCGGTTTTGTTTGAAGATGAATGCTACGTCGCCTTTGATAAGCCGTCAGGCATTTTAGTTATTCCCTCTCCTAAAAAGGAAAAAAATACCCTTGTGGATGTTGTCAATCGAACACATGGTTCGGCGCAAAACGAATTTCGCCTGCATTTGTGCCATCGTTTGGACCGCGATACTTCCGGCGTCATAGTTTTTGGTAAGGGCAAAAAGAACCAGCAGGCGATGATGCAGCTTTTTCATAATCGCCAGGTGCGCAAAAGATATATTGCCTTTGTCCATGGAAAGCTGAAGACGCCGCAAGGGGAGCTGCGAAGCCATATCAGGGATTTTGGATATAAGAAGTTTTCTAAATACGACAGCACCAAACTCGCGGTGACGCGTTTTCACGCGCTCCAAATCAAGAAAGGTTTTACCGTCGTCGAGGTTTTTCCTATCACGGGGCGCACGAATCAAATCCGCATCCAGTTTAGCGAAGCTGGATTTCCGCTTGTAGGCGAACGGCAATACGCGTTTGCCCGCGATTTTGAGTTGAAATTCAGACGAGTGGCGTTGCATGCCCAGAAGTTTGAATGCGTACATCCCATTTATCATCGGCCTGTAAAAATTGAATCCCCGCTGCCGAATGACATGCGAGATTTTATGACGAATCATTAAACCATTAAGAAAGGAACTTTATGACGCAGCACACTGAAACATCGAAAGCGCCAACCGTTGATGATATCAAAACACTTTCCTTAAATCAGATGGCAACCTTATGCCACAACATCGCCGTGGAAAAAGGTTTCTGGGATAAAGAACGCAACATGGGGGAGGCCCTGATGCTCATTGTCACGGAGCTGGCTGAGGCCATGGAGGCGCACCGCGTTCAAGACCATGAGAATTTTCGCGAAGAAATCGCGGACACGTTCATCCGTCTTTTTGATTTGTGCGGCGGATTAAAAATCGATATCGAAGGAGAGATTTCAAAGAAGTCAGCCAAAAATAAGAATCGCCCGTATAAGCACGGAAAAATCTGTTAGCCGACCAGTAGCATAGCCATCAGGAATGATTGGGAGTGAAAAATAACCGGTACAGCCAAGGAGAGAGAAGATGAGGAGAACGATTCTATTAGGATTGGCGTTTGTTTTTGTGTGCGCGGGTTGTGTCACGGTTAATATCCCGAAATATATTCAAGACAAGTCACCGTATAAAAAAACATTTTATGCCGGCTATGAAGAAACGCTTGAGGCCGCGCAGAAAGCGCTCAAAGAAACCGGCTGGCAGGTGACGGACACGGTGAATCCCATTGCCTATGAACAGCAAGGGGCCAGTGAGGCGCAGGCCAAACAGGTGTTGATTTTTACGCAGGCGAGGCAAACGCCGGCAATCTTGACCTCCCGCTATATGAGCCTGAACGTATATGTCCGCGCGATCGATAGCGGGGCGGAAGTCGAAATCCGCTATTTCTCCGTTACGCCGGTTTTATTGGGGCGGGCTAAGGGTTACAAAAATAATTTGGTTGTGAACCGCGTTTTTGATCGAATGGAAGGCCTTTTAAAGAAATAAACGAGAAATAAACCCGTGGCTGTGCCGGCACCTTGGTAGTGAGCCTGCCGTTTTTCTTTTTTTGTTTTCTTCGTTGTCGCCTTCGCTTTAAACTATGTGATGGAAAAATTTACCCTCAAAAGCAAATTCCGCCCCGTCCCGGAGCAAGTTAAAGCGGTCAAGCAGTTGGTTAGCGGCCTTAAAGATAAAAACCCCGCGCAGGTCCTTTTGGGCGTGACCGGAAGCGGGAAAACATTTACTCTTGCCAACGTTATCGCTCAAGTTAATCGCCCCGCGCTTGTTATTTCCCACAATAAAACGCTGGCCGCCCAGCTTTACAGCGAATTTAAAGAATTTTTTCCGCACAACGCCGTTGAATATTTCGTCAGTTATTACGATTATTACCAGCCCGAAGCCTATATTCCCCAAACAGATGTTTATATTGAGAAAGACGCCTCCATCAATGACCGGCTTGACCGGTTGCGGTTGTCGGCGACAAGTTCGGTGATGTCGCGCCGGGATACGATTATTGTCTCGAGCGTTTCATGTATTTATAATTTAGGATCGCCGGAAGATTACAAAGAATATTTAGTTCATTTAGAAGAAGGGGAGCGCCTTGACCGCGATGAGCTTTTATTAAAACTTGTCAACATTCAGTATGAACGCAATGATTATGAATTTACCAGAGGGAAAATCAGGGTGCGCGGCGATGTGGTCGAAGTTTTTCCGGCGTATCGCCAGGACGCTTTACGGGTGGAATTTCTGAATGACACCATTGAAAAAATTTTACAAATTGATCCCGTTTCGGGATTCGCCATTACGCGGTTGGAAAAAACGGCTATTTATCCGGCCAAACATTTCATTGTCGCCGAGCCACGCATTGAAAACGCTTTAAAGGATATTGAAAAAGAATTGGCTGAACGCACAGCAAAACTTCATCAGCAGGGCAAGCTTTTGGAGGCTCAGCGGCTCACCTCGCGAACGCGCTATGACATGGAAATGCTCAAAGAAATGGGCTACTGCCATGGGATAGAAAATTATTCCCGCGTCCTTTCCGGCCGTCCACCGGGAAGCCGTCCGTATTGCCTTTTGGATTATTTTCCGGATGATTTTATCGTAATTATTGACGAATCGCATGTGACGATTCCGCAGCTCAACGGCATGTACGCGGGGGATAAATCCCGCAAAGAAACCCTTGTCGAACACGGGTTTCGTCTGCCGTCGTGTTTGGATAACCGGCCGCTTCGGTTTGAAGAATTTATGAAACTCGTTCGTCAAAGGATTTATGTTTCGGCGACACCGGCGGAATTTGAAAAAAGGGAAAGCCAGGGGCGCATTGTTGAGCAGGTCATCAGGCCGACGGGAATTATTGACCCGCCGATTTCGGTGAAACCAACTCAAGGACAAGTCGAGGATTTAATGGCAGAGGTTAAAAGCCGCGCCAAAAATAACGAACGCACGCTGGTGACCACATTGACCAAACGCATGGCCGAGGATTTGTCGCAGTATTTGCAGGAGAGAGGGATTAAAGTTAAGTATTTGCATTCCGACATCGAAACAATCGACCGCACAAAGATTTTGAAAGAATTACGCCTGAAAAAATTTGATTGCCTGATTGGCGTGAATCTTTTAAGGGAAGGATTGGATTTACCGGAGGTATCTTTGGTCGCTATTTTTGACGCCGACAAAGAAGGTTTTTTGCGTTCGCAGACATCCTTGATCCAGGTTGCCGGACGCGCCGCGCGCAACATCAACGGAATCGTTATTATGTATGCGGATAAAATCACGCCGGCCATGAAAGCGACAATACAGGAATGTGAAAGGCGAAGAAAAATACAGATTGCGTTTAATAAAGAGCATAATATTACGCCCAGCTCGATTAAAAAAGCGATTCACCAAGGGATTGAAGAATTGGCGCAGGCGGATGATATTGTCCTTGAGGCCGTTGGGCAAAACAAAGAAGAATATGAATTTTCCGCCATGATCGCGGAATTGGAAAAGGAAATGGAATCGGCCGCGCGCAACCTGCAATTTGAGAAAGCGGCGCTAATTCGGGATAAAATCAAGGAGTTCAAGGAGCCGCGCTAAAATGATGGATATTTTGCCATGCCGAAGATAGGTCTTTCACTTGAAATGAAAAAGAAATTCTTAATCATTGGAAGCTTGGCCGCGCTCACTTTTTTGGCTTATGGCAACGCGCTTTTCAACGGTTTTGTTTGGGATGATGAATATCTTATCGTTGAAAACCCGTTTATTAAACATCTGCAATTTATTCCGAAATTGTTTACCGGCGATTTGTCATCCGTGGTCACGCTGATTCATTCTCCGACGGGCTATTACCGGCCGCTTTCCATGATGTCCTTTATGGTGGACTACCGGCTTTGGAGTCTCAATCCCTTTGGCTATCATTTGATTAATGTTTTGGTTCACTTATTAAATTGCCTTTTTGTTTTATTGATCGCGCGAGAAATAACGAGGAATGAAAAGGTTGGCTTTTTAACGAGCATCTTATTTTGTATTCATCCAATTCACGTGGAAGCGGTCACGCCGATTTTTAACCGCATGGGGCTGCAGGCGGCGCTTTTTATGTTTGCCTCGCTGTATTGCTTTATTTGGGCACGGAAATCATCAAAGCCCTATTTGCTTGTGCTTGTGTTTTTATTTTTTGCCGCGGGTTTGTTATCAAAAGAAGAGGCGATTGTCCTGCCGCTTATATTTGCTTCCTATGATTTTTTTCTTGCGTCACGGACAAAATTGAATGATTGGCTTCAGTGGAAAAACGTGCGCTTTTATTCTTTGTGTATTCTCATGTGTTTTGTGTTTTTACGGGTGAGGGAGCAGTTTGTGGGGCGGACGCTGCCGTTTCCGTTTCTAAACGGGGACAATGTTGTTTTGCCGGCGCTTGCCGGGAATATTTTGGGGCATTTGGCTACGGTGGTAAAACTTTTTGGCGATTATGCTGTAAAAATGTTTTTTCCGTTTTCTCTTTCGCCGGTATATTGGATAGCGCCCGTCCAAAGTGTTTTTGACAAAGGGTTTTGGTTGGGGATAGCGGCGGGAGGGCTTGTTGTTTTTGCTGTTTGGTTTTGGCGCAAGCGCAAAGACGTCGGTTTTTTTAGCGCGCTGTTTCTGATTTGTATTTTGCCGTATTTAAATATTGTCCCGATTGCCGAGGCCTACACATTTCACGAGAGATTTTTGTATGTCGCGTCATTTGCGGGTTGTTATTTCACGGCCGTCGCCCTTATTTTTATTGACGGAAAATTGAAAAATTCTAAGGCTGATCAGCTTGGCAGAATTGGTTTCGCGGGGCTTTTGGCGTGTTGTCTTTTTTTTGTTGCGGTTTCAAATTATAGCTGGCGGACAAATTTATCTTTGTGGCGAAGCGTTCTTTCAAAGAGCCCTCAAAGCCGGCTGGCGCGGCTGAATCTGGGATACGTTTATCTTGAAAAAGGGTTTTTTAATGAAGCGCAAATCGAAATTGAAAAAAGCCTAACACCCGAAAGCCCGGAGTTTTTAGGCGCGGATACATTTTATCTGGCTAATTTAAATCTTGGGAAGATTTATACCGAGACCGGGCAATACCAAAAGGCGCAGGACTCTTTGCAAAAGGCGATTTCTGCCACACGGGAAAGCCGGATCAACCCTTTTGCCGCCTATGACAAGCTGGGAATTTTGCAGGCGAAACTGAAGCGCTTTGACCTTGCGGAAGAAAGTTTTAAGACAGCCCTTTTAAAAAATGAAAATTTTGTGCCGACGCGCTATAATCTCGGTGTATTGTATTTTGAAAACGGGCAACTAGAAAAGGCGGAAAAAGAATTTCACGCGATTTTGCGCGCGGACCCCGATTTTGCCCATGCCGCGTTTTCCTTGGGGCTTATTTATTTGAATCAACAAAAGGGATCCGAGGCCAAATTCATGTTTGAGGAAACGCTGCGCATTGATCCGAAATTTCAAATCGCCAAAGACTATCTTGGCCGCATAAAGGAATTTTAAATGATGCTTGCCGTTGATATCGGAAATACCACAATTTCGTTCGCCGTTCTAAAAGGCCAAAAAATTAAGCAAGTGTATTCACTCAAAACACATTTGCCCGCCGCTTTGTTGACAAAGGAACTGCAAAAATTATTTGGAAAAATTAAAAACCGTTTTCCTTTCATTAAGGCCGTCGTGATTTGCAGTGTTGTTCCGCGCGCCACGGCGTTTTTAAAACCCATCGCGAAGCAGATTTTTGAAATCAAACCGATCGTTTTGGGCGCTGACATCACAGTCCCCATTAAAAACTGTTATCGCGTACCCCGGCAGGTGGGGCAGGACCGGTTGGTTTGCGCGTATGCGGCAAAGATGCTTTATGGAGCGCCGGCGATCATTGTTGATTTTGGAACAGCCATCACCTTCGATGCCGTTTCAAAAAAGGGAGAATATTTGGGCGGCGCTATTGTTCCGGGTTTTCGGCTTTACGCGGAATCTTTATTTGAAAAAACGGCGCTTTTGCCGAAGGTTAAACTCCATTTTCCCGAAGGCGTTATTGGGAAAGATACGCAAAACAGTATCTTAAGCGGAATCTTTTATGGTTATAGCTCGCTTTATCGGGGGATGATTGAGCTTATGGCGCGCCAACTTAAAGGGAAACCTGTTGTTGTGATTACCGGAGGGTATTCGCCGCTCATCCGCAAGTTTATTAAAAAGGTTGATGCCATTAATCGCTTTCTTATTTTTGACGGGATGTATTTAATTTATCAGTCGCATGTAAAAGGTGGCCGGGTCGACCGGGCTATCAGGGCTTCATAAGATTTTATTTCCCTGGCTTGCCGCATCCATTTTATCGCCGCATCAAATTTCTCGCCGAGAAAGTTCACGATAAGCTTTGTCACAAGCCTCAGTCAAAAAAAATTCTTGACAAAATTTTCAACCTTTGTATATTAGCACTCTGAAACAGACAGTGCTAACTTAAAAAAGGTTAGCAGTGTCGGGTTTCGAGTGACAAAATCACCAAAAAAATCAGGTGCGCTTGTCAAAGGTTTAACAATTTAACACAAGGAGGTGGGCAGTGGAGTTGAAACCATTAGGAGACAGGGTCATCGTAAAGCCTCTCGAGGCTGACGAGAAGACAAAGGGCGGTATCGTTTTGCCGGACACGGCCAAGGAAAAACCACAAGAAGGTAAGGTGGTCGCGGTCGGCAAAGGAAAAGTTTTGGACAATGGTAGTGTTCATGCGCCGGATGTCAAAGCCGGAGACCGCATTCTTTACGGGAAATACAGCGGCACGGAAATCACCACAAAAGAAGGCGAAGAGCTTTTGATTATGCGCGAGGAAGACATTTTAGCGATTATTAAATAAATCCCACCAGGTAGAAAACGTAAGAGGAGGTTTAACAAAATGGCAAAGCAATTAATCTTTAATGAGGAAGCAAGACGCGCGATTTTAAAAGGCGTCGAGCAGCTCTCGCGGGCCGTCAAGGTAACCCTTGGCCCTAAGGGGCGTAATGTTGTTTTAGATAAAAAATTCGGGTCACCCACAATTACCAAAGACGGCGTCACGGTTGCCAAGGAAATTGATTTGGAAGATCCTTTTGAAAATATGGGCGCCCAGATGGTCAAGGAAGTTGCCGAAAAAACATCTGATAACGCAGGCGATGGGACAACAACCGCAACTGTTTTGGCGGAATCCATTTACCGTGAAGGCCTTAAAAACGTGACCGCCGGCGCCAATCCCATGGCTTTAAAGCGCGGGATTGAAAAGGCTGTTGAGGCTGTTGTCGAAGAGCTCAAAAGGCTTTCCAAGAAGATTGACAACAAAAACATAAAAGAAGTCGAGCAGGTCGCAACCATTGCCGCCAATTCTGATAATGCCATCGGCAAAAAAATCGCCGAAGCCATTGACAAAGTCGGCAAAGACGGCGTTATTACCGTCGAAGAATCAAAGACGATGGAAACTGAGCTTAAGATTGTCGAAGGGATGCAGTTTGATCAAGGCTATCTTTCGCCGTATTTCGCGACTGATACTGAAAAGATGGAATGCGTTTTGGAAGAACCGTATATCCTGATTTATGAGAAGAAAATCTCCAATATCAAAGATGTCCTGCCGCTTTTGGAAAAAGTGGCTAAGGCCGGAAGACCCATTCTTCTTATCTGCGAAGAGGTCGAAGGAGAGGCCCTCGCGACGTTGGTTGTTAACAATATTCGTAAAACATTATCCTGCGCCGCGGTGAAGGCTCCCGGTTATGGTGATAGACGAAAGGCCATGCTTGAAGACATTGCCATTCTTACCGGCGGTAAGGCGATTACTGAAGATCTCGGGATAAAACTCGAGAATGTTAATTTGACCGAATTAGGCCGCGCAAAGAAGGTTAAGATTGACAAAGATAACACAACGGTTGTCGAAGGTGCCGGTAAAACCGCTGATATCAAAGGCCGCATCGCGCAAATCAAGCACCAGATTGACGCGACAGACTCTTCGTATGACAAAGAAAAGCTGCAGGAAAGACTTGCGAAGCTCTCTGGCGGTGTTGCCATTATTAATGTTGGCGCCGCGACTGAGTCAGAAATGAAAGAAAAGAAAGCCCGCGTCGAGGACGCGCTTCATGCAACCCGCGCCGCTGTTGAAGAAGGTATTGTTCCTGGCGGCGGTGTTGCCCTTCTTCGGACGATCTCCTCGCTTTCAGGCTTAAAGCTCAAAGGCGATGAGGCGACCGGTGTCGAGATTATCAAGCGCGCCATCGAAGAGCCGATTCGTCAGTTAGCGCTCAACGCCGGCTTAGAGGGATCAGTTATCGTTGAACACTTGAAACAGGAAAAAGATTCTAACGTTGGGTATGACATCAACCAGGATAGCTATGTTGATATGCTCAAATCTGGCGTTATTGATCCTGTTAAGGTTACTCGCTCGGCGCTTCAAAATGCCGCGAGTATCGCCGCGCTTCTTTTAACAACGGAAGCATTAGTGACGGATTTACCGGAAAAAGATAAACCGGGAATGCCTCAGATGCCACCCGGAGGAATGGGCGGAGGGATGTATTAAAGAATCGAGAACTCCCGATTAAATTAAGAGGGAATTTGCGGGCCCTGTCCCGCTATCAGCGGGACAGGGCCCGCTTCTATTTTTCGTTTTTTAGGTTTATCGGCTCCCAAAACAGCGCCTTTCCTATTTTTAGTTGTTGACATTTAAAAACAATATCCCTATAGTATTGCCTATTAAAACCCACAGAAAATATCGAAAAAATCCCTTTAACGGAGGCTTTTAACACATGGCGGAGTGGTTAGGAATCGGCCGAAGAGGACGTCGTTGTTACGGTTTTGATGAAGTGTCTTTGGCGCCGGGCATGGTGACTGTTAATCCGGCGGAAGTGGATACGAGTTGGACAATTGCCGGGCTCAAGCTGCGCGTTCCTATCTTAGCGGCCGCCATGGACGGGGTTGTGGATGTTAAATTTGCCGTTGAAATGGGGAAACTCGGCGGCATTGCGGTTTTAAATCTCGACGGTATTCAAACGCGTTATGATAATCCGGATGATGTCCTCTCCCAAATCGCCAATGCGACGCCTTCCGAAGCGACGAAACTCGTCCAAAGTGTTTATTTAAAACCGGTCAAAGAAAGCCTTATCGCCAAGCGGATCAAGCAAATCAAAATCGCAAAAGTTCCGGCCGTTGTCAGCTGCATTCCGCAAAATGCCGGGCGTTTTGGCCCCATCGCCAAAAGAGCGGGCGCGGATATTTTTGTTATGCAATCAACAGTTGCCACACCGCGGCATATTGCCACCCAATATAAAGTTTTAGATTTAGAAAAATTTTGTAAGGATATGAAAATTCCCATCGTGATTGGGAATTGCGTCACATATGATGTCGCCTTGGAGTTGTTAGAAATCGGTGCCGCCGGTCTTTTGATTGGCGTTGGGCCGGGGGCGGCGTGCACATCGCGCGGTGTTTTGGGAATCGGTGTCCCTCAAATTACGGCGACGGTGGATACTTCAGCGGCGCGGGATTATTTTTACAAAAGGCGCGGGAAATATATTCCCATCATTTGTGACGGCGGCATGCGGATTGGCGGAGAGATTTGCAAGGCCTTCGCGGCCGGGGCGGACGCGGTGATGGTGGGTTCTGCGTTCGCGCGCGCCAAGGAAGCCCCGGGAAAAGGGTATCATTGGGGCATGGCCACATCTCACGCGAATTTACCGCGCGGGACACGCGTTCAGGTCGGCACAACGGGAACGCTGAAAGAAATTTTATTCGGGCCGGCCAAAGTGGATGACGGTTCTCAAAATCTTATGGGCGCGCTGGCCACATCCATGGGTTCTTTGGGCGCCGCCAAGATTAAAGAAATGCATGATGTTGAAATTATTATCGCGCCCTCCATTCAAACGGAAGGGAAGATCTTTCAAATCGGCCAACGCGTAGGAATGGGAAAGTAATATGCGCACAAAAGACGTCGTTCTGATTTTGGATTTTGGTTCGCAGTACACGCAGCTCATCGCCCGTCGTATCCGCGAAAATAAAGTTTTCAGCAAGATTGTCCGCCATAATATTTCCATCGAGGAGCTCAAGGAAATCGCCCCGAAGGGGATTATTTTCTCCGGCGGGCCCATGAGTGTTTACGATAAAGAGGCGGTTTTTCCGCACAAGGACATCTTTAAGCTCAATATTCCTATTCTTGGTGTTTGCTACGGCATGCAGATTATTGCCCATGTGCTGGGAGGGAAAGTCAAGGCGACAACCAGCAGGGAATACGGCCGCGCCGAACTTTTTATTGATGCCAACAAAGGCTTTTTCGAAAATTTACCCAGCAACCTGACCTGCTGGATGAGCCACGGTGATGAAATCAAAAAAGTCCCGCCGGGATTTGTGGTCGCCGCCCATACACTCAACAATCCTATCGCCGCGATTGCCAATCGTTCCAAGAAAGTTTATGGCGTTCAGTTTCATCCGGAGGTCGCGCATACCCAGCGGGGCAATCAAATTATCAATAATTTCCTTTTTCATATCTGCGGGTGTTTGCCGCGCTGGACGATGGATAAGTTTGTTAAAGAAGCGATTAAAAATATCGCGGAGACTGTTGGAGATAAAAAAGTTGTCTGCGGCCTAAGCGGCGGCGTGGATTCTTCCGTTGCCGCTGTTTTGATGCAGCGGGCGATTGGTAAGCGGCTTCACTGTATTTTCGTTGATAACGGTTTGATTCGCAAAAATGAGGCCTCAACGGTTGAAAAAACATTCAAAGAAAATTTCAAAATGAATCTCACCTGCGTTGACGCGCAGAAAAGATTTCTCCAACGGCTCAAAAATGTTACGGACCCGGAGCAGAAACGTAAAATCATCGGCGATGAATTTGTCAAAGTGTTCGAGGAGTCCGCGCGAAAGCTTTCCAAGGTTGATTTCTTGGGGCAGGGAACGCTTTATCCGGATGTGATTGAGTCGTTTTCTCCTTTCGGCGGCCCGTCATCAACGATTAAGACGCACCATAATGTCGGCGGCCTGCCAAAGAATTTAAAGCTAAAACTGATTGAGCCGCTGCGTGAATTATTTAAAGACGAAGTGCGCGCCATCGGTAAATATCTAAACATGCCGGAACATATTTTAAAACGCCAGCCTTTTCCGGGTCCCGGCTTGGCCATTCGTGTGATCGGCGAGGTTACCGAAGAGCGCCTGAGCATTTTACGCGAAGCCGATGAACGGGTTTTGGATGAAATTAAAAAAGCCGGCCTCTACAACGACATTTGGCAATCCTTCGCCATTCTTTTGCCCATCAAAACAGTCGGTGTTATGGGTGATAAAAGGACCTACGAAAACGCCATCGCTATCCGTTGCGTGACAAGCACAGATGGCATGACTGCCGATTGGGCCAAACTTCCGCCGGAGTTGCTGGGAAAAATTTCCAACCGCATCATCAATGAAGTGGCCGGCGTTAACCGCGTTGTTTACGATATCAGCTCCAAGCCGCCATCAACAATTGAGTGGGAATAGGTTTAAAGTCCCAATGCTGGTTGTCGTTTGTTCGCTTGGAATTTGTGATTTACCCTCAAATTGCCTGAAGTATGTATCATTCCGATTTCGTCCACCTTCACGTCCACACGCAGTATAGCCTCCTCGACGGCGCTTGCCGTATCAAAGAACTAGTCCAAAAAGCCGCGGAATACAAAATGCCCGCCCTTGCCATGACGGATCATGGCAACGTTTTCGGCGCTATCGATTTTTATCAAGCCGCCGTAAAAGCCGGTGTTAAGCCGATTATCGGATGCGAAGCATATCTTGCGCCCGGCAGCCGTCTTGATAAAACGCCCAGCCAGGGTAAAGGCGGCACCTCTCATCTTGTTTTGTTTGCTAAAGATGAAGTTGGTTACCGCAATTTGCTTAAATTGATTTCCATCGGTTATTTGGAAGGGTTTTATTATCGCCCTCGTATTGATAAAGATATTTTGGCCAAACATTCGCAGGGGCTTTTGGCAAGCTCTGCATGCCTGCGCGGGGAAGTCGCGTGGTATCTGCGCCAAAATGATTACAACAACGCGCTCAAGGCCGCCGACAGTTTTCAGCAGATTTTTGGCAAGGGAAATTTTTATTTGGAGTTGATGGAGAATCACATTCCTGATCAAAAACCTGTCAACGAAGGCATTTTAAAACTTGCCAAGGATTTAAACCTTCCGCTTCTGGCAACCAACGATGTCCATTATTTGGAGCAATCACAGTCCAAGGCGCATGAGGCACTTTTGTGTATCCAAACACAGACGACGCTGGATGACCAAAATCGGATGCGTTTAAAAACGGATGAATTTTATTTTAAGGACCCGGCCGCGATGAAGCAGGCGTTTAGTTACGCGCCGGAAGCAATTCGAAATACGCTCGAGGTTGCCGAAAAATGCAACCTGGAACTTGATTTCACCAAGGTCCACCTGCCTAATTACACGCCGCCGGTCGGAAAGTCAAAAGAGGAATATTTACGCGAATTATGTTTGGATGGAATAAAGGATCGCTATGGCACGGCGACCAAAGAGGTGGTTGAGCGTTTGGAATTTGAACTGGCGACCATTAAGAAAATGGGATTTGTCAGTTACTTTTTGATTGTCTGGGATTTTATCCATTACGCCAAACAGAACGGCATTCCCGTCGGGCCGGGGCGAGGTTCGGCGGCGGGGAGTGTCGTTAGTTTTCTTCTGGGGATTACGGATTTGGATCCTTTGAAATACGGGCTTCTCTTCGAAAGATTTTTAAACCTCGAGCGTATCGGGATGCCGGATATTGATATTGATTTTTGCTATGAACGCCGGTCGGAGGTTATTCAATATGTCACCAATAAATACGGAAAAGACAATGTCGCGCAGATTATTACCTTTGGAACGATGCAGGCGCGCGCGGCCATTCGAGACGTCGGCCGCGTGATGGGCGTTGCTTACAGCGATGTTGATAAGATTGCCAAACTTATTCCCGGCGATCCTAATATTGATTTGGCGCAGGCTTTAAAAATCGAACCGCAGTTAGCGCAGCTTTGTAAGCAGGATGAAAAGGCCGCCCAGATTATTGAAACAGCGATGGTCCTGGAGGGGCTAAACCGCCACGCCTCGATTCATGCCGCCGGCGTTGTCATTTCCGACAAACCGTTGACTGAATACGTCCCTCTTTTTAAAACGAGCGACGATCAGATAACCACCGGTTACTCGATGGACGGCATCGCTAAAATCGGGCTTCTTAAAATGGATTTTCTGGGGCTTCGCACGCTGACGGTTATCAGCGAAGCCGTTAAAATCGTCCACAGGACGCGCGGCGTAGATATCGTCATTGAAAAGATTCCTTTTGACGACAAGAAAACGTTTGAGCTTTTAAGCCATGCCAACAGTTTTGGTATTTTCCAGCTTGAAAGCGCGGGGATGCGCGAGTTATTAAAGAAAATCAAGCCAACTCAATTTGAGGATTTGATTTCCATTCTCGCCCTGTATCGCCCGGGGCCTATCGGCAGCGGGATGTTGGATGACTTTATCCGTCGGAAAAAAGGAGAAGCCCAATTTCGTTATGACCACCCCAAGCTTGAGCCGATTTTAAAAGAAACATACGGGATTATTGTCTATCAAGAACAGGTTATGCAAATCGCCAGCGCCTTGGCGGGTTTCAGTTTAACGCAGGCCGACCATTTGCGCCGGGCGATGAGTAAAAAAGACCCCAAGGAAATGGACAGGATGCGCAAAGATTTTATCGACGGATGCCACAAGGCCAACAGGATTGCCGAAGGATTGGCGAGTAAAGTTTTTGACCTCATTGATTATTTTTCCGGTTATGGCTTTAACCGAAGCCACTCGGCGGCGTATGCCCTGATTTCCTATCGGACGGCGTATTTAAAGGCGAATTATCCGGTGGAATTTATGTGTGCGCTTCTGACAAGCGAAAAAGATAATACCGATAAAGTTGTCGAATACGTCAAAGAATCGGAGGCGATGGGGATGCGCGTCCTTCCGCCGGATGTCAACGAGAGCATCGCGCAGTTTAACGTTATCGACGACAAAACCATCCGTTACGGGCTTTTGGCGGTAAAAAATATCGGCAGTTTGGCGATTGAATCGATTGTCCATCAGCGAAAAAACGGGACATTTGTATCCATCTTTGATTTTTGTGAACGCGTTGATTTACGCCTGGCCAACCGAAAGGTCGTCGAAAGCTTAATCAAGTGCGGCGCCTTTGATGGTTTCGGCGGTTACCGCGCGCAGATGATGTCGGTTGTGGACAGGGCTTTGGAAAAAGGCACTCGATTTCAAAAAGAAAAAGCCGCCGGGCAGTTTTCTTTTTTTGAGATGCAGGGAATGTCCGGCTTTAAAAAAGACACCGGAGGCGATTTATCTCAAATCAAGGAATGGCCGCAGGCGCAGATTCTGGCGTTTGAGAAAGAGCTTTTAGGTTTTTATTTAAGTGGGCATCCCTTAAATCACTATCTTGTTGAAATGAAACAGTTCAGCGATTACTCTTCAAAAGATTTGATCAAAGCCAGCGATGGGCAGGAAGTTAGATTTTTCGGGCTTATCAATTCTGTCAAGCTGACGACAACGAAAAAGACAAACGAACGAATGGCGATTTTGAAAATCGAGGATATGGAGGGAGAGTTGGAGGCGGTTGTTTTTCCTTCGACGTACCAGTTGATTGCGCCCAATATCCGCGAGAATTCGGTTTCTGTTGTGAGGGGCAGGGTGAGTTTTCGCGATGAGGCCCCCAAGATTATTGTCAATGACATCAAGCAGGTCGATGATGTCTATAAGGCGGTTACGGCCATTAATGTTGAGCTTTCCGGAGTTAACGAGGATGGGCTTAAAAAACTTAAAGAAAAACTGGCTCTTTTCCCGGGAAAGGTTCCCGTTTATCTTCATTTGGATACAAACTCCTATAAAAGCGTTCAAATCTTGGTTGGGGAAGATTATTTTGTCAATCCCGGTGAATCTTTGATGAATGAGCTTAAGGAATTGATTGGGGCGGGAAATTTTTCCTTGACACTCTAAATCCTTGCTGATACTATGCTTAGCGTTATAGAGGAGGTTTCAGGTTATGACAAAAAAAGACATTGTCCTTAAGATAACGGACATGACAAGCATCAAGCAGGTTGACGTCAAAAGGGTTGTTCAAAAGACATTTGACGTGATTATTGACAGCCTGATGCGCGGGGAGAAAGTTGAATTACGCAATTTTGGTGTTTTTAAAATAAAAGAGCGGCGGGCTCGTTTTGGGAGGAATCCCCGCACAGGAGAGAGTGTTCCGGTGCCGCCCCGAAAGGTTGTTGTTTTTAAGCCCGGCCTTGAAATGAAGAAAAAAATTAAGTGATTTTGAAGTCACAAAAGGTTTTGAACATAAGCGAAGGAAAAGAGGAATAGCGAAGTAATTTAAAGGGGCGCCCTTAAAAAGGGCGCCCCTAATCCTATCAATTACCACTCACTACCGCCAAATTCGTTATCATGCCATCTCAAAAATTTTCAATTCCCCGCGGGACAAACGATATCCTTCCCGATGAAATCTCTCAATGGCAGGCTGTTGAAGAAAAGGCCCGCCAGATCATGTCGCTTTACGGCTACCGCGAAATAAGAACTCCCATTTTTGAAGAAACAGGGCTTTTCGAGCGTTCGCTCGGCGCCACAAGCGATGTGGTGCAAAAACAAATGCTCAATTTGCAAAAAGACGGCCTTTCGCTTCGCCCCGAAGGAACGGCGGCCATCGTCCGCTCTTACATCGAAAACGACATCGACAAAAAAGAACATTTGGCTAAATGGTTTTATATGGGCCCCATGTTTCGCGGGGAGCGCCCGCAAAAAGGGCGGCTCCGCCAGTTTCACCAGATCGGCGTTGAAGCCATCGGCCCCGGCTCATCCTTGCCTTATGTGGACGCGGAAGTGACTGCGTTGGCAGTTCATTTGCTACGCGCCTTTGGATTAAAAGATAGTGACTTTCAGCTTAAAATCAACACGCTTGGATCACCGGAAGATAAGGAAAATTTCTCCCGATTGCTTCGTGAAAAACTAAAAAGCCAGCTCTCTCATCTATGTGAAGACTGTAAAAATCGTTTTGAGCGCAATGTTTTTCGGATTTTAGATTGCAAAAACAAAGAGTGTAAGGGGATTGTGGATCATCTCCATTTTGATGATTCATATCTTTCCAAAGAAAGCCGCGAGCATTTTCAAAACGTCAAAGAAGCCTTAAACAGCCTTTCCATCCGTTATGAGGTGTCTTCAAAATTAGTGCGGGGACTGGATTATTACACGCACAGCGTTTTTGAAATTTCAAGCCCTTTGCTGGGAAGTCAGGACGCCCTGGGCGCGGGAGGCCGTTACAATAATTTAGTTGCGCAGTTGGGAGGTTCTCAGGTAGAATCTGTGGGCTTTGCGATGGGGATTGAGCGGATTCTTCTGGCGCTCGGGCAAAATCAAAGCGAACAAAAAAAAGCGATTCAAATCTTTTTCATCACGTTAGATGAGCAGTCGATGAAAAAAGCGTTTGAAATCTTAAATCTTATTCGCCAGCAGGGCATCGCCGGCGATATGAGTTATAAAGCGTCCTCGATGAAAAGCCAGATGCGTTTGGCCGATAAAGTCGGCGCGCCGTTTGTCGGTATTATCGGTGAATCTGAAATTCAAAATAATATTTTAACGCTTAAAGATATGCAAACAGGCGATCAGCAGGAAATTGGGCTTTCGGATTTGGCAAAATTGTTTTCACAGCTTCAATCAAAAGGAAATTAAAGAAAGAATGCTTCGCACGCACACATGCGGTGAATTAAACCAAAGCCACGTCGGTCAAACTGCGACTTTGTGCGGCTGGGTTCATCGCCGCCGCGACCATGGAAAACTTATTTTTATCGATATTCGTGACCGCTATGGAATCACGCAGATTGTTTTCATTCCTAAAATGGCGCCGCAGGCGCACCAAATCGCATCTGTCTTAGGCCCGGAATTTGTGATTAAGATAACCGGGAAAGTCGGCCTTCGCCCCAAGGGAACGGAAAATCCGAAAATGCCGACGGGAGAAGTAGAAATCGCCGCGGAAGAATTGGTGATTCTTAATAAATCCCAGGTTCCGGTTTTTGAAATTGACGACACGCTTGATGTGTCCGAAGAATTACGCTTAACCTACCGCTATCTGGATTTGCGCCGCGCTAAAATTCTGGAAAATTTTATTGTCCGCCATAAGCTTTGCCTGGCCATTCGCGAGTTTCTCGCCAAAGAAGGATTTCTGGAGGTGGAAACGCCGGTGTTGACAAAATCAACGCCCGAAGGGGCGCGGGATTATCTTGTGCCCTCGCGCTTAAGCCCGGGCGAATTTTTCGCGCTTCCGCAGTCACCGCAGCTTTTTAAACAGATTCTGATGGTTTCCGGGTTTGACAAATATTTTCAAATTGTTAAATGTTTCCGCGATGAGGACCTGCGTTCCGATCGCCAGCCGGAATTTACCCAGCTGGATATGGAGATGTCGTTTGTCGAGGAGGAGGATGTTTTTTCGCTGACCGAGCGGCTCTTTCAGGAAATCCTCAAAAAAACCCGCGGCATGGATATCCTCATTCCTTTTCCCCGCATCACGCACGCGCAGGCGATGGAAAAATACAAAAGTGATAAGCCCGACCTGCGCCAGGATAAAACCAGCAAAGACGAATTTGCGTTCGTTTGGGTTGTTGACTTTCCGCTTTTGAAATATAATGCGGATGAAAAAAGATGGGAGAGCGAGCATCATCCGTTCACGTCCTTAAACGAGGCGGACATCGCGCATTTGGAAAGCGGCAATTACGGCAAGATACGTTCTCGTTCATATGATTTGGTTCTAAACGGTTTTGAAATCGGCAGCGGTTCGGTGCGTATCCACGACCGCGCGCTTCAGGCGAAGATATTCGACATTATCGGACTTTCGCGCGAAGAGGCTGAAAAGCGTTTTGGGTTTTTACTGAAGGCCTTTGAATTCGGCGCGCCGCCGCACGCGGGCGTTGCCTACGGGATTGACCGGCTGGTGGCGATTTTGATGGGCCTGGATTCGATTCGCGATACAATCGCGTTTCCGAAAACGCAAAAGGCCAGTTGCCTGATGACCAGCGCCCCATCGTTGGTGGACGCAAAACAGTTGAAAGAATTGGGAATCGCGACAAAAAAATAAAGCATTTAAATCTAAAACGCAAACGGAGGAGAAGGAGATGTCTAAAGCAATTTTAAAAGCTGTCGTTGTGATGTGCGCTGTTTCATTTTTAACGGGTTGTGTTTCAACACGGCGTTATGTTGAGGTTAAAGACCGCGTTGACCAGGAAATCAAGGGCAACGGCGGTTATCTTTTGGGGACGCCGCAGCCGCAAGATCGAAGCGGCCTTAAAAAGACGCGGAAGGTTTATGTCTTAGAAATTGAAACGAAGGACAAGAAAAAAGCCGAAGAAGCGGCGCCTGCCCCTGCTCCTTTAACGGTGCCGGGTGTATCGACAAGCAGTGTTGCGCAGCCGTCTTCGCCGAATTTTGCCGCGATGATAGAAAGCGCGCCTGCTGTTTCTTCCGCTCCCCAGGAATACACGGTTCAATCGGGAGACACACTTCAAAAGATTTCAAAAAAGTTTTATGATTCCTACCGCAAATGGAACAAAATTTACGAGGCCAACAAAGATAAAATCAGGGATCCCAATCGCCTGAAGGCGGGAGTTGTTTTAACCATTCCGTAATCCTTCTTGATGAATAAGAATTCTATGGACACGATTATCAAGCTCAATAACAATCGCAATCTTCAGCTTTTGTTCGGCAAATACGACGAGAATTTGAAGCTCATCGAAGAAGAGCTGGGCGTTAAGATTTCGCACCAGGCCGATGGTTTGAAGGTTTCCGGCGGGGAAGAGAAAGTTAAGAAGGCGGTCGGGCTTGTCGATTATCTTTTGGGAATCGTTGACAAAGGAAAGGACATCAAAAAGCGCGATATCGTTTACGCGCTTCGCCTTTCAAGCGCGGACAAGGGAATTGATTTTCAGGTTTTGGCCAAAGAAAAAATCGAAGTCTCCGCCAAAGGCGCTGTCGTTACCCCAAAAACAAAAGGCCAGATTGAATATATTGACGCGATCAAGCACTTTGATTTGGTTTTTGGGCTTGGGCCGGCAGGGACGGGGAAAACTTATCTGGCCATGGCCATGGCGGTCAACGCGCTTCAAAAGGGCCTGGTCCGGCGCATTATCCTGACGCGCCCGGCGATTGAGGCGGGGGAGAGTTTGGGATTTTTGCCCGGCGACATGGTGGCCAAAGTTCTTCCGTATTTGCGGCCTTTATACGACGCGCTTTACGACATGATGGAAGCGGAAAAGGTTGAGCAGTTTACCGAAAAGGGAATTATTGAAATCGCGCCCTTGGCCTATATGCGCGGCCGAACGCTCAACGACGCGTTTATCATTTTGGATGAGGCGCAAAACTGCACGGCCGATCAGATGAAAATGTTTTTAACGCGCCTGGGTTTTGATTCAAAGACTGTTATCACAGGCGATTTGACGCAAAGCGATTTGCCCGGCAACAAACCTATCGGGCTCATGAACGCTGAGCAGGTTTTAAAAAATATTCCGGAAATTAAATTTGTCCATCTCACCGGCGAAGATGTTGTTCGCCACGAACTTGTTCAAAGGATTATCGAAGCCTATGAAAATGCGGGTAAGGAGCAGTAACTTTTTATTTTTTATCATGTTAGCCATCGCGGTCACAAGTTTGTTGACCGTTTTTTGCTATATCGCGGGATTGCCGCTCATTATCCCCGCGCTTTTGTTATTTTGCGCGTTGTATCTTTTTTGTTTTGCGAAGGTCAATGGCCGGCTGTTGATGCAGATGGGATTGCAGTTGACATTGATTGTTTTCACGGCGCATTGTTTCAAAGAATATTACACGGACATTTCCTATTTATACATTCCCGTCGCGAGCGTTGCCATATTGACGACATTGCTTTATTCGGACATTCAGCTGGGATTTATGATGTCGCTTCTCTCCAGCGTTTGCGTCAGCCTGATTGTCGGCGGAGATTTTCATTTCATGCTCGTTTCTTTTATCGGCAGTTTGGCGGGCGCCTACGCCGTTTGCGATGCCCGGACGCGCGGCAAATTGATTGAGGCCGGGCTTTTGGTCGGCCTAACGCAGGTTGTCTGTTCGTTTCTCCTGAATCCCGCGATGCAGCTTTTTTTGGTCAAGGATTACCTTTTGACGACAATCAAACCGCTTTTTCTAAACGGCCTGATTTCCGCCTTTGTCGTAATTGCCACACTTAAGATTTTTGAAACTCTTTTCGGTGTTTTGACAAATTTCAGCCTTTTGGAATTGGCGGATTTTAACCAACCGCTTCTTCGCCGTTTGGTTTTGGAGGCGCCGGGGACGTATCATCACAGCCTGATGGTGAGCAATATCGCCGAGGCTGCCTCGGATGTGATTGGCGCCAACGCCCTTTTAACGCGCGTCGGTGCTTATTATCACGACATCGGAAAAATTGAAAAGCCCGAATATTTTACCGAAAACCAGCTGCACGACAATAGCAAGCACGACCACATTGAGCCTTCCATCAGCCGCTTGGTGATTCTCAATCACGTCAAAGATGGAATCGAATTGGCCAGGCGCTACAAACTTAACGAGCGCATCATTGATTTTATTCCGCAGCATCACGGGACAAGCCTCATCCATTATTTTTATCAAAAGGCTTTGGAAGATGCCTCCGTTGATGAAACCGTTGACCAGGAAAATTTTCGCTACGCCGGCCCCAAACCCCGGAGCCGCGAGACGGCGATCGTCCTTCTGGCGGATTCGGTCGAGGGGGCTGTGCGGACGTTGAGCGATCCATCGCCCGGCCATATTGACGAGCTTGTGCGCAAGATTATTAATAATAAATTTATTGACGGCCAGCTCGATGAGTGCGATTTAACACTTCGCGAAATAGAAAAAATCAGTTCGACTTTTGTGCGCGTTTTAAGCGCCATCCACCACACACGCGTCAAATACCCGGAAAAGAAAAATGGAAATAGCCATAAAAAATCTGCAGAAGCGAATTCCTCTTCACCCTCAGCGCCTCACCAGAATAATCAAGGCCGCTCTGCGGCATGAAAAAGTTGGAAAAGCTTTTTTGTCCTTTGTTTTTGTCGATGACCGGCGTATCAAGGCGCTCAACAAAAAATATCTGAAGCGAAGTTATGCCACCGATGTGCTGGCATTTGATTTAAGGGAAAGCCTTGGGGGCCCAAAGGTCCGCCGGAAATCCAATGAGCTTCACGGCGAGGTTGTTATTTCCACGGATACCGTCCTGCGCCACGCGAAAACATTTAAGGTGGCGCGCCACAGGGAATTGACGCTGTGCGTTATCCACGGTATTTTACATTTGCTCGGTTACGATGACCACGGCGCCTCTCAAATCAGAAAAATGCGCCAAAAAGAAACGCAGCTCCTCGCACTGTTCCTCAAAAAATGATTCTTAAAACCGAAGCGATTGTCCTTAAAACCTTTGATCTTCGCGAGACGAGCCGTATCGCGATTTTTTTTACAAAAAATCACGGCAAACTCAAAGGTGTTTTAAAAGGGATCCGCAAGGACCATAAGAAATTCGGCAGCAATCTCGACCGGTTTTCCGTCAACGATATCGTCTATTATCATCACGGGAATTCCGATTTGCATCTGGTGGGCCAGTGCGATTTAAAAGCCTTCTTTTTTGAGGTCAGGAAAGATTTGAAAAAAACAATGGCCGCCCAGTATGTGCTGGAACTGGTGAACGCGATTATGCCGACGGAGGAAAAAAACGAAGATGTTTATGAGCTCATGATGAATTATTTTTCAAGCCTGGAAAAGGCCTTTGATATCGACCGGCTCGTTCATGTTTTTCAGGCCAAGATTTTGTCGTTGTCGGGTTTTCGCCCGCACATTGACTCATGCATTATCTGCGGGGTGCAGATTCATCAGGCGGCGCGTTTTAGCCATCAGCTGGGGGGGCTCATTTGTCCGGCGTGCAAAATTCAGGACACATCCGCGCAGCCGGTGTCCCGCGGGGTGATTGCCTCTTTGCTGCACATTGAAAAAAGTAGTTGGGAAAATTGCCTGCGGCTGGGGCTGTCGGCTTCCATTAAGCGGGAACTCAAATACATCCTCAATAATTTTCTTGTCTTTCACCTTGAGCGTCCGCTCAAAAGCGCCAAATATTTAAAATAATTTAAAAATACGAACGGGTTTTTATTTGACGGCTTCGTCCTGGATGGTCAATTGCAGGGCGCGCTTTCGCGGAGATTTGATCTGCTCGAGGATGTCTTTGGCGAGGGTTTTGCCGATTTGGGGAATGCCGGATAGATCATCGACGGATGCGAATTTCAAATCCGGTATTTTCTTAAATCCCTTTTCAAAAAGATTTCGCGCGCGTACGCGCCCCACTCCGCGCAGGCTCACCAAATTTAAAAGTTCCGCTTTAATGCCGTAGCGCACGCGGCTTCGTAAATCCTCCAAAACAAACGTTAGTTGTCGGTAAGACAAAAGGTCCGCAATGATGGAAGCGGCATGCAAAAGCCACTGGATGGATTCCGTGTGGCGGTGGATGTCGCCGGGGCCGATACCGAAACTGTCGCAAAGCGTTTCCTCTTTTTCCTCGTCAATCCAGCGGGTGAGCATCCAGGTTGTCTTGATGGAGGCCATGTAAAAATAATAATCCTCAAGCGCGGCCACATCGTCTTCGCCCATGATGAATTCGTCCTCAAACTTGTGGGCGAAGTCTTCGAGGTCCTCGTAATTTTTTTCTCCGACGTTTAAGGTTTCGGCGTCGGGCGTGATGGTTAAAAGATGCAGGAGCCCGACGCTCGAAAATGATTTTCCGCTGTGAATTTTTTTGAGGCCTTCGCGAAGGATAATTCCGGTCAAAGGGTCGATGTAAAGGCGGCTGACGCACTGGCCGAAGGGCGTGGCGAAATACCGGAAGCCGCTTTTTTCGATAAAGTTTTCCATTTGAAGAAAATCAAAAATACGGCCGATGAGCTCGATGATGTTGGTGATTTGTTTTTGATGAAATAAAAACGTGTGCGAAATAAAATCAAACATGCCGTTGACATCATGCACATATCCGGCGGCGATGGAGGATAAGACGTGAATGCGCAGGGCGGACTCACTTCCCAATTTTGAAACCACCGGTTCGGGACGGGCGTTGATGTAGCGCTCAAACAGGGCGCTGGATTCGGAGAGTGATTTGGCAATTAAAACCGCCTCGCCGTAATCGTCGTATTTGGGGCGCCCCGCGCGCCCGGCGCATTGTTTATATTCGGAAGTGGGGATGTAGGCGGCGCCCAGGCCCGCTTCGTAACGCTTGCAGTCGCGGATAACCGCGCGCCGCGCGGGAAGATTGACCCCGGCAGCCAAGGTGGGCGTTGAACAAATCACTTTAATAATATTTTTCTTAAAATAATCTTCGATGAGTTTACGCTGGCGCGGCCTTAAACCGGCATGATGAAAGGCCGCGCCGCATAAAATCACATCAGAAAGTTTGCGGCAGATTTTTGTGGCCTCATCTTTTGAGCCGACAATGTCTTTGGCAAGAATCATCAGCTCTTTTTTCTCTTCGGGTTTAAGCGTTTGAGCGACACTTTCGCTGATTTGATGGCTGGCGGCTTGCGCGGAGCGGCGGCTGTTGACAAAAACCAGAACTTGGCCTTTACCGCGCAAGGTGTCGAGGGTAATTTTGCTTAAATCATCAGGCGCTTCTTCTTTTATGAGCCGTGTCGCATCGGTATTAAAAACAATTTCCTCGTTGTAATAGACGCCTTCTTTTAAAGGAACCGGGCGCCAGGTGCTTTCGACAAGCTCTGCGTTAAGCCAGCCGGCCATTTCATCGGCGTTGCTGACGGTCGCGCTTAAGGCGACCATTTGGACATTGGAGTTTAACTGCCGGATACGCGCGGTCAAGATTTCCATCGTCGGCCCGCGGCTGGCGTCGTTGATAAAATGAATTTCATCAAGAATCACAACCGAAAGCGAATCAATCAGCCATTTGGCGCGCGAACGCAACAGCGAATCCACTTTCTCGGCGGTGGCAATCAGGATTTGATAGCGGTTTAAAAATTTGTTGGGGCTGTCAAGGTCTCCGGTAGAAATGCCGACTTTAATGCCGAGGGGAGAATACCGCTCGGTAAAATCCTGGAATTTCTCGCTCGCCAAAGCTTTCAAAGGCGCCACATAAAGGCAACGGCCGTTGTTTTGCAAAATGGATTTAACCATGCAAAGTTCAGCGATAAATGTTTTTCCGGCGGCGGTGGGAACTGAAAGCAGAAGATTTTTTCCATCCAAAACACCTTTTTTGATGGCGGCTTCCTGCGGTGGATAGAAATCAATGATGCCGGAATCCGTAAGCGCCTTGATCATTTCGTCGGGGAAATGATATTTTTCTAAAACAGTTTTGATTTGCATGGGTGAGTACTTTTAACATGAAAGGTATTCAAAGTCAACCATTTGGCGGATTTGTTTGGCAGATTTTCGTAGGAGATGAGGCGTATTTATACTATAATTTCCCTGTTCGTGTGGAAAATAAACGAACCTAAGTGAATCTATTGGATGGCAGGGGAGCTAAGTTATGAAATTGGTTATCCAGAGGGTGAAAGAGGCGCAGGTGACCATTGGTGGGGAATTGTTTTCCAAAATTGAAAAAGGGATTTTGGTTTTTGTGGGCGTTGCCAAAGATGATGTGTTCGACGATATTGATTATTTGGCGGAAAAGCTGGTTAATTTAAGGATTTTTGATGATGAAGCAGGAAAGATGAATTTGTCCGCTCTTGAGGTCAAGGCGGAGTTCTTGATTGTTTCGCAGTTTACACTTCTGGGCGCCTGCCAAAAGGGCAGGCGCCCTTCTTTCGACGCCGCCGCCGACCCTAAAAAAGCCGAGGAATTCTACGGCTATTTTATCCAGCGCGTGCGCGACCATAACTTACGTGTGGAAACCGGCCAGTTCCGCGCCATGATGGATGTGTCCCTCACCAACGCCGGCCCGGTGACGTTTATTTTGGAGAGTAAGGGGAAATAAAATAGATTGAGAAGTTTTTGAAAGGTCAAGCTGAGGCAAGAAGGATAGAAAGTTGTTTCAAGAATTTCTTGGGAACTCAAGGGGTGTAATGCCTGATTATTGAAAATTAAGTATTATATGGACTTGCCCTAATAAAACGGACAGTTAATTAATGGTGTTTTTTAAGCGTTCATAATCAACAGGGCTAACGTAGCCTAAGGTTGAATGAAGCCTCTTCCGATTGTAAAAGATCTCGATATATTCAAAAATTGCCGATCTC
>ORJL010763882.1_pt1 | contig 42520 bp, 36 predicted proteins | sample 1779941 | NCBI WGS metagenome assembly ORJL01 (sample SAMEA104232317, study PRJEB22302) | groundwater metagenome | biome: forest; feature: aquifer; material: groundwater | place: USA | collected 2011-08-07 | depth 5.8 m | reverse complement strand
CGGCCGAGTGTCCCTTGCTGGCTCCGAAGTAGATGGTGTAGTTGCATAGCTCAAAGTCCGGCACCGTGGACCAGGAGGCATGCAGCAGGCCGTTTAGCTCATGCGCCCCGTTACCGCAGTGCAGTCCCCCACCACCGACATGGAGATTGTGGGTGCCAAAGGCGCCGGCGAAGGTATACATGCCGGCCAGCATGGTGAAGGCGCTGGTGGTGGTTCCCTGAAGAAGCAGCTTTCGGGGTTCTTCCTTGTAGATCTTCTTCAGCTTCTCGGTGATAGTGTCCAGAGCTTCGTCCCAGGTAATCTCCTTCCACTTGGGGTCCACCCCAATGCCCTTTACCGGGTTTGTCCGCTTTAGCGGCACGCTTACCCGGTTGGGGTCATAGAGGGTCATAATCGCCGACACGCCTTTGCCGCACAGCCGGCCATTACTGATCGGGCTTTCCGGGTTGCCCTCAATCTTTACAATAGTCCCGTCCACGCGGTGTGCCTTTATGGAGCACATGCCGTAGCACATGGCGCAGGCTGACGGGATCCAGCGGTCTTCCTTCGCCCCCTTGGGCGAGGACTTGCTCTTAGCCATGAGACCTCCTTTTGACTGGTTGGCTCTTAACCACCGGTAGTTGCCGGCAAAACATATACCATAGCCTCCGTGGCTTCGCCTTCTGTAATCAGCGGTGTCGCCAGGTTATTGCTATCAACCTCTCGGTTGTTGACGAAGACCTTCACGTAGGTCTTCAAGCCACCCTCACTGGTCATAACCCGCTCAACGAATTGCTGACCATACCTCTCTGCGAGGTAGCTGAGCAAGTCCTTTACGGTTAGTTCAGGGTTCACTTGAATCTCAACTTGGGGCCCATCCACTACGTCTCGGATGATCCCATAAAACTTGACTCGAACTGGAACGGTCTGTTTTTCCATGCTTATGCGAAGTTGAGCTTGCGGCGGCCGAGATAGGCCGCTTGGACATGGCTATCCGAAGCCAGATCTTGGGGGCAGCCCTCTGCCTCTATCGTCCCATTCTCCAGGATATAGCACCGATCAGCGATCCGGAGAGCCGCCCGGGCGTTCTGTTCCACCAGGAGGACGGTCAGCCCCAGGTTCTTGAGCTCGTGAATCACGCGCATCACTTCCCGAATAACCATCGGCGCCAGGCCGAGTGATGGCTCATCCAGCAATAGAATCTTGGGCTTGGACATGAGCCCACGTCCCACGGCCACCATCTGCTGCTGTCCGCCGGACAAGGTTCCCGCAAGTTGTTTGCTTCTGTCCTTGAGAATGGGGAAGAGGGTGAAGACCTCCTCCAGGTCCTGCTTAAGCTCAGACTTCTTAATCTTGCTGTATCTGTGGTAGGCTCCCATGACCAGGTTATCCACCACGGACATAGTAGGAAAGAGCTGCCGGCGTTCCGGGACATGGCCGATGCCCAGACGCACCGTTCTCTCCGGCTGCAACCCTTCCAGCTTCCGTCCGTCGAAGGAGACTCTCCCGGCGGTTACCGGAATGATGCCACATATGGCACTAAGGGTGGTCGTCTTGCCGGCGCCGTTAGCCCCTATCAATGCAACTATTTCCCCGGGAAGCACCCGAAGAGTTACGCTGCGTAAGACCTCTACCGGCCCGTAACCTGCACAGACGGCGTCCAGCGCCAGAACAGGTTGCACTTTCGTCTCCGACTCCATCTCGTCCTCTAATTCAGCTCATCGCCGAGGTACGCCGCAATGACTCGCTCGTCGTTCTGTATCTGGGAGGGTGTTCCCTCAGCCATCTTCTCGCCGTAGTTAAGAACAATTATTGAGTCGGCGATGCCCATTACCAGCTCCATGCGGTGCTCCACCAGGAGAACGGTCACTCCGCTATCCCTGATATTGATTATCTGGCGTGCCAGGCCCTCGATCTCGTGGACGCTCAGGCCCCCTGCAGGCTCGTCTAGAAGCAGGAGTTCTGGGTCCGTGGCCAGGGCCCGTGCCAGCTCCAGGAGCTTCTGCTGGCCGTAGGGCAGGCTTAGAGGAGCGTCATTGGCCCTGGACTCCAGGCCCACAAAAGCAAGCCTCTGCAGGGCTGCTTCCCTGATCCGCTTCTCTTCAACAATCGCGTTGGGCAGGCGCAAAGCCGTGCTAAAGAAGCCAGCTTTGCTTCGGGGGTGGCGTCCTACCATGACGTTCTCGTGGACCGTCATATTGGTGAAGAGCTGCAGGAGCTGAAAGGTGCGGGCTATGCCCAGTGATGCAATGCGATACGAAGGCATGCCACTGGTTTTGTGCCCTTTGAACCAGACCTGTCCGCTAGAGGGAGGGAACAGTCCTGCAATCATGTTAAACAGGGTCGTCTTGCCGGCGCCATTTGGTCCGATAATTGCTACTATCTTCCCCTTTGGCACCTGCAAGCTAACACGGTGCACGGCTACCAGGCCTCCAAAAACCTTGGAGACCTCCTGTACCTCGAGTAGATTCCCGTCTTCCATTAAGCCCTCAGTTCCCCTTCTCTGCCGTAGGCGCAGCCTGTCCTTGGGTAATCAACTGGCCGGCCTGCTGGCGCTGCCTGACGAGCTTCCCGAGTGCTGAGGCAATACTGCGGGGCGCCTGCACCAGACCTTCCGGCAGGACCAGCAGAATTATGATCATTATGAAGCCATAAGCCACGATCTGGTACTCGCCGAAGGCGCCTGGGATTAACTTGGGTACGAATTCGCGCAAGAGCTCACCCAGGGCCACTACCGTGGCGGCGCCCAGGATCGCTCCCCATAGGGACCGCAGCCCTCCGAGGATTACCATGACCAGGAACTGAAGCGACGTAAAAATATTGAACGGAGACGGATTGAGGAAGGTAATATAGTGAGCGTAAATACTGCCGGCAATGCTGGCATAGATTGCGCTGAGGGCGAAGACCTGAATCTTGTACATGGTGGGGTTAACCCCGGCTGACTCGGCGGCCTCTTCGCTGCCGCCGTAGAAATGATGGAAAGAGCGCAAGGCGCGCCCTACCCGCGAACGGACAATATTAGATGCCAATAACAGTAACACCAGGACCGCACCCCAGGCCAGATAGAAGTATGGGACATCCCCGCTAAGCTTAAACTCGCCGATGTAGAGGCGCGGGATGCCGGGAAGTCCTGGAGAGAGTCCTCCGGTGATCTTATCCATTTGCACCAGAGCGATGTAGACAATGGTAGTGAAAGCCAGCGTGGCTACGGCCAGAACGTGGCCGTGGAATCGCAGAATGGCTGCTCCGGTGACCACAGCAACCAGTGCCGTGAGAAGCAGCGCAGCTACCATGGCGATCCAACCATCCCACCTGTATGTTGCAGTCAGAACGCCAGAGGTGTAAGCGCCGATAGCAAAGAAGGCCGCCTGCCCTATCGAGATCTGGCCGGCGTATCCCATTAGCATACACAAGCCCATGGCCACAATGGAGTAAATACCGATAAAGATGAAAGTGCTCAGCAGATAGGGGTTGGTCATGAACTGGGGCAGCAGCGCCAGCCCAACTACCAGGATCCCGATCAGCGCAAGCTTGATATACTTCAGACTCTTGTTTCCGGTCATGACTGTCCCAGACCTCTCCATTTATTCAGCAGGTGCCGGCTAGATGTTGCCTGCCTCTGCCCCTCCTAACAGCCCCCCCGGCCGTAGCAGCAAGACCAGAATGAGAATCACCAGGGCTATGGCGTCCTTAAATCCCGAAGAGATCAGCCCGGCGGCCATGGACTCAAGGATCCCCAGCGTTATGCCTCCCAAGAGTACACCCTCTATCCGATTAAGTCCACCGACCAGGGCAGCCACGAACCCCTTGACGGCCATCGGTATGCCGATATCGTAGGATGTTGTGGTAAGTGGCGTTGTCACGATCCCAGCCACTGCGCCCATAGCTGCCGCCAGGGCGAAGGCTACCAGCGCCATGGTCTCGACATTGATGCCAACGAGGCGGGATGCGAATGGGTTGATCGCGCAAGCCTTCAGGGCCTTGCCGGGCATGGTCCGGTCGAAGAAGAGATACAATGCCACTGCCAGGAGAGCGAGGGTCCCCAAGATCCAGAGGGACTGTGGGGACATGACTGCCTGTCCAAGAGCAATGGGCTTGTTCCCGGAGAAGGCCGGGAAGCTATGAGGGTCTGTCTTCCATATCAGTAGGGCGATGCCTCGGATGACAATGGAGACTCCAAAAGTTAGTAGGATGAGGGTCACTGTAGACGCGTTGCGGGCGGGGTGGATGATCCCACGCTGCATCAAGAGACCGATCAATACGGCGAAGACCACGGATATGAACATGGCCAGGGGCAAAGGCACGCCAGCCGCATAGAGCATGGCGGTAAGCATGCCTCCGATCATCACAAACTCGCCCTGGGCAAAGTTAACCACCCGGGTGACGCTATACACGATCATGAAGCCCAGGCCCACGATGGCATAGATGGCGCCTGTGCCTAGTCCGCTAACTCCGAATTGTAATAGCTGATCGAATAACCCCACCGACCGCTCCTACTCAAGGCGACTAACAAGGCTGGGGCAACAGCTTCCAGCCGCTGGCTCGTTCTTCTTGCAGAGCCTCTATGACCAGGTATGCTCTCGTCCTGGCCTCCCTCTACCGAAGGAAGCCAGGAACGAGAGACAGCCTGAAGAGCTCTGCCGTTACCGGACGGGCTCTACTTCATTAACTGATACTTGCCACCTGTGATCTGCGCCATAACTACTGAATCCCAGGACAGGCCTTCATGCTCTGTTGGACTCTGGTCGAGCATGCCGAAGGAGCCGATATAGCCCTTGGTCTGTTCCAGGGCGTCTCTGACCTTGGCACGGGCCGCTGGCAGGTTTGAGGTGTCGGGATTGGACGCCTTGATTGCGTTGACCATTATCGAGAAGGCATCGTAGCCAACGCCCATCGGCCATTCCAGTCCCTTAAAGTTGGCGCCGTACTTGGCCGTCATGCCGGCGGCGAATTCCTGGTTGACCTTCTTCTGTGGGTCGTTGTCAGGAAGCTGCTGCCACATGTCAGGCTTGAAGGCCACGAAGACGGAGCCTTCCATACCCTGGCGCAGCTCTGCGACGTTCATGATCGCTCCAGTGGTCATGGATGGGGGTCCCACGATCGGAATGTTCATACCCAGGTCTCTGGCCTGCTTGATCGCCATGGCCCCGGCTGCCTCGGCTCCGTATACGACCAGGGCCTGGGGGTTGGTCGCCTTGATCTTAGTGAGCTGGGGCGTCATGCTGGTATCAGTCGGTCCATACTCTTCGGCGGCCGTCAGAGTGAATCCTTGCGCTTTGTACGTGTCCTGCATATACTTCGTGGCTTCCCGGCCGAAGCCTGCTCCCTGATTGAACCAGGCGTAGCTGGTTATGCCCTTGGACTTGAGATACCGGTAGATGCCGCCTACGAGGAACTTTTCACTGGCGGCAACCTTGAAGACCCACTTCTTGGTCGGGTTGAGCAGGATCGAATAGCTCGAGTTCATGCTGACGAACGGGACCTGGGCTTCCTCGGCGATGGGCGATTCCGCCATAGCAATTCCGCTGGCAGCGGTGCCGATAATACCCAGGACCTTGTCGTCATTGATGAGTTTCTTGATTGCCATGACGCCCTTGGACTCATCACTCTCGTCGTCATAGTAGACGATCTTGACCGGGCGTCCGTTGATTCCCCCGGCCTTGTTGAACTTCTCTTCCAGCATGACTACAGCGTCTCGCTCCTGACCACCCATGGGGGCCATGTAGCCGCTGGAGGAGTTGACAAAGCCGATCACATACGGGGCTGTGGAAGCCGCGGGTGAAGCGGCTGAAGAGGCGGCCGTCGGCGCAGTGGCCGGCTTGCTCGCGGTGGTAGCTGCCGGTGCTGCTGTCGGCGAGCTGGCTGCTGGGGTGCAAGCTGCTAGAGCTGGCAAGACCAGCACCGCGATCCCTAGCAGGTACACCAGTAACCTGGAATGTTTTCGCATAAGTCTTCTCCTCTTGAGTCCTTTTGCGTCCGTCCCTCGGCCATCTACCCTGGCCGTTCTTGTTGATATTAAGGTCTTTAGACTACTCCTTTATCTGCTGTCCTGCAAGAAAGAGTATCTACTCTATTGCAGTGCCTTGACCAGCTTGAACTTCCCGTCCTTGACCTGGCTTACCACGCCGGCCTTGATGTCAACGCCCCCGTCATGCTCTCCGGCCGAATAGTTGAGCGCACTGGTGGTCCCGATCATTCCAGTGGTCTGCTCGATGGCAGTGCGTATCTTGCCCCTGGCATCATCTAACTTGGACGTGTCTGGGTTAGCCTTCTTGATAGCGTTCACCATGAGCGTCAAAGCATCGCTCGCGACACCTTCCCACATGGATATTGTGCGGCTGGCTCCATACTTGGCCTTGAGGTCATCGGCCAGTGCCTTGATAAGGGGCTTCTGAGCATCGTTGTCCTGGAGTTGCTCCCAGACATCGGCTTTGTGGGCGAGGATAAACATACCCTCAAGCCCGTCCCTGAGTTCTTTATTGCTCATGATGGCTGGGAGAGTGAGAGACTCTGGTCCGATAATGGGGACATTGATGCCCAGTTCCTTGGCCTGGCGGACGGCAATAGCCCCGGCCGCTTCGGCGCCGTAGACCACCAGGGCCTGTGCACCGCTGGACTTGACCTTAGTGAGCTGAGGCTTCATGTCCGTATCGGTGGGTCCGTACTCTTCTTTGACAACTACGGTCAATCCTTGTTGGCCTGCGGTGCTATCCAGATATTTGGTGGCTTCTTTGCCGAAGCCGGCTCCCTGGCTGAGCCAGGCGACTTTCGTGTAGCCTTCGCCTTTGAGCCATCTGTAGATGCCTTCTACGTAAAAGCCCTCGCTCAACGGCAGCTTGAAGATCCACTTCTTCGCCGGGACGATAGTGCTCTTGGCTGACTGCATGGTGATAAAGGGCACACCAGCGTCTTCAGCGACAGGTACTTGTGCCATGGCAATTCCGCTGGCGGCAGTGCCGATCATTCCGAGTACTTTGTCGTCGTTAATGAGCTTCTTGATGGCCAGGACGCCCTTGGTCTCGTCGCTCTCGTCGTCATACGCAATGAGCTTTATCGGGCGTCCGTTAATGCCTCCGGCCTTGTTGAGCTTCTCTTCCAACATCAGCGCGGAATCGCGCTCGGGCTGGCCCATGGGTGCCATGTAACCGCTGAAGGAGTTGATTAGGCCGATCTTATATGGTTCCTGGCTCGTGGCAGCCGGTGTCGCCGGAGCAGCCGCCGGCTTGGTGGCCTGGGCAGCCGCGGTGGGAGCTGCCGCTGTGGTCGGAGCCGCCGCCGGTGCCTTGGTTGGCTGCGCAGTAGGCGCAGCCGCAGGTGCGCAGGCCAGTGTGACAAGCGCAAGCATGACTAGCGCCGACAGCAGAACCAACCACCGGTGATTCCCCTTGAACATTATGATGCCCTCCTCTTTGTGCATGTGTCTTGGCGTTACCGCCTTGGGGGAGACAAATCCCCTGCTATTGTGCCCGCTTTTCGTAAACAGCGCAGCGACCGGCCCGATTGAGCAGACCTACAGCCGCCTTTCAAGACCACGCCGCCCAGCAAGTGTAACCCAAGCTGCACGCCGGCCGGCTGCATCAACTCCCCGGTCGCGGGAGACTAGAGAACCGTTATCGGCTAGTTTAGCAGCTTTTGCGCTGTTGTCAAGCGCAATAGGAAGTTCGTCTCCAAGGTGCGGTTCGAAAGGAGACCGGAGGCAACTAGCAACAAAGGGCGAAGCTCAGCTTCGCCCTTTGTTGCTAGTTGGACGCTCTTATTCTCCAACAAGCCCTGTCACCTGTGCATCACTGCGGTCCGGGAAGATCGCCTGTTGACCCGCACTGGCCGGGGCCCGTGCCAGGCTGAACTGCTAGTGGCCCTCTCTGGTCAAAGCAGAGGAATGAGTATTCCTTGCGCGGGTTTGCCAGCCCAGTATAGCCTTTGCCGAGCAACGCAGCGTTGTCTTCGGTGTTTAGCGACCAATAAGTCCAGTTCAGTAATGTCACTGGAACGCCGGAATTGTTGCTCGAAGTATAGCTGCTGAGAATGAAGTTCACCATGTCGGTAAACCACTGCCCTTGTGACCCTGGCCCGGTTGAATCGAGGTCGCTTGCGCTATTTCCGGTCCCAAATTCCCCGATGAAGATTGGTGTTTGTCCATAGGGAGTATGGCCGGTGTTGCTCCATGGGTACGAAGAATGGCCGGGCCACACCGGGTTTATGCCCCCCGGGAGATTAGCGTATGCCCAGTGGACCTTCCAGACATCGGCCAGACTGGAGGAGGAGCATCCGCTTGCGTAACAGGTGCGGTCATTGAACCATGACTGGCCATAGGTTGACGGGCCAAAATCATGGGCCGAGTAAACCAATTGATTAGTGACGGGAGGACCAAGGCCGGAGCTGCTTCCCCCGGCATTAAGCACAATTGGCGCTCCCGGGTTCTTGGCATTGCCATTGATTCCCTGCAGCTGACCCCCCCACCAGTAGTAGTCCCATGGTCCGTTGGCTGCGGTCCCTTCCGGAGTAGGATACTGGCCGATACCCTCTACGAAGATCAGTGGATAGCTCCAATTCCTGCTTGCTGCATCGCCTAGCAGAGTGTCCGCCGCCCGCTCGGCTGCCAGGCGCCAATCGTGACAGGTGGACGTGGCGACACAACTGGGTGCAAATGGATTCGGATTCGGATTGACGTTCGGGTCAATCCCATCGCCGGTCCCCCAGGTTGCACCTTCCAGGTAGGAAGCTCTGGAAGGGCTATGAGGCTCGTTCCGCAGGTCAAACCCCAAGGCGACAGGGAACCCATCCGATGCGAGATAATTAACCTGGACCGTATCTACGGCTCCCTGAGTCTGGGGAATACCATGCAGCCAGCGCTGCATGTTCACCCAGTCCCTGATCCAGTCCTGCTCTGTAAAGTTATTACCTCTGGACTTGTTATACCAGAGGCCATTACCCTCTGCGGAGTTGCCAGCCGACGAGCGGTGGTTGTCCAGGATAACGTGCAGGCCGATGGAGCCTGCATAGTTGATGATCAATGCCATTATGTCCCTGCTGTGCGTTCCCTTGCAGCTTGGGCAGGCGCTAATCAGGTTCGGCTTAGGGATTGGATTCTTCTCCCACATCTCGTTAGAAAAGGGGATTCGGATGGTGTTGTATCCGTATTGCTTTACCTCATCGACTATATATTTGTAGTCCTTAGCATACAGGCCGTGTGCAACAAAACCAGTAGTCTCGAATCCATACCAGTTGATACCTGAAATGATGAATTGTCCTCCGGCCGGGGTCAATATACCGCTCCCGCTGGTTGTCCAACCCGGGGATGCGGCAGACCCTACCGTCCGAAAGACCGGCGAGCCAACCAGGAGAGAAAGGACGACAACAACCGTGAACAGGCGCCTGGTCCAATGATTAATCCCCACAGCTTCCTCCTCGCACCACCACTTCAGGTAAGACCATGCCTTCAGCAGATTGTTGCTTAGTCCCACATGAAGCGACGAAAGTTGGGGAAAATCTTACCATGTAATCGCGTAGCTGTCAAATAGACGTCTACTACATACGCTCGTGCATCTATAATCGTCGCTATTGTACATCTTGGCCGTGCAACAACATTGGAGTGGGAGTGTGCAGGCGCTCTCTTACTGTTAATGTATGTAGTCTGAATAAACCCCCATCATGTGGACTTGATTGCAGCACAATTAGCCTCATGCTATCATCCAAGTTGACTCATGTTAACGCTAAAGGCCATCCAGGAAGCTGCCGTCTTGCTGAAGGGTATTGTGAGACACACACCGCTTCTCTATTCGCATACCTACAGTAGGATGACCGGCTCCAACGTATACCTGAAGACCGAGAATCTGCAGCGCACAGGCTCCTTTAAGATAAGGGGCGCCTACGTGAAGATGTCGCATCTTCCGCTAGCAGCCAGGAGCGTGGGGGTAATCGCCGCCAGCGCCGGCAATCACGCTCAGGGAGTAGCCTTTGCGGGTAGCCATTTGGGTATACCCACTATTATCGTAATGCCCGAGGACGCTCCCCTGTCCAAGGTGGAGGCCACCCGGCGTCGGGGCGCCGAGATAATCTTTCATGGTACTGTTTTCGACCAGGCCCAGACCTATGCCCGGCATCTGCAGCGCCAGCGTGGTATGGTCTTTATTCCAGCCTTTGATGACGAGTTGGTTACGGCCGGCCAGGGCACGATCGCGCTGGAAATCCTGGAAGACCTGCCTGATACTGATGTCCTGCTCGTGCCGGTCGGAGGGGGTGGGCTGATCGCCGGAATAGCGTTGGCGGCTAAGACCTTGCGCCCCGGCATCCGGGTAGTGGGAGTCCAGGCCGCCGCCGCTCCCGCTGGGTCGCTCTCGTTTCATGACCACAGGCGAGAGGTGCATCACACCTCGCCCACGATAGCAGATGGCATCGCTCTACAGCGCCCGGGCAGGTTGACCTTCTCCATCATCCGAAAGTACGTTGATGATATAATCACCGTTGGGGAGGAGGAGATCTCGCAGGCCATGGTGATGCTTCTGGAGCGGTCAAAGCTAATGGTGGAGGGTGCTGGGGCGGTTGGGCTGGCCGCATTGCTTTCAGGCCAAGTCCGCGCAGATGGCCAGAACACTGTGGTGGTCTTGAGCGGTGGTAATGTTGATATCAACCTGGTAGCAAAGGTCATTCACCACGGTCTCTCTACGGCCGGACGTTACCTCATCCTGCGCACCAGACTGCTTGATAGGTCCGGGCAGCTCTTCCGCCTTCTGAGTCTGCTCGTCGAGCATAAGGTCAATATTCTGGACATTCAGCATCACCGTGAGAGGCTTGGACTCCCGCTCGGGCAAGCGGAGGTAGAGGTGACCCTGGAGACGCGAGATGCCATGCATCGACAAGAAGTGATTGAACACCTTACCAGGGGCGGATACGAGGTAGAGGTTGACCACCACTATACGGCGACTGGCTAACCTCGTCCTCCTGGCCCTGGCGGCTCTCACTCCCGCGCTCGTATACTACCAGGTCATCGCCTCTGGCGATCTGACTGAACGCCAGGACAACCCCCGGCGTCTCGCCCAGGAGATGCGCATCCAGCGCGGCACGATATATGACCGCAATGGCCAGGTGCTGGTTGAGAGCAAGACGCTACCAGATGGCCGGAGTCAACGCCTCTATAACTATCCCTCACTTGTGCATGTAACCGGCTTTTTCAGTCCCCGTTTTGGCGCGACCGGAATCGAATCCTCGCACAATGGCGAGCTTCGTGGGACGTCCGGCGGCGGCTCCTGGCAGGAGCTGGAATCCCGGCTTCTGGGATATCCGACCGTAGGGCACGATGTCATGCTAACCATAGACATGGAGCTTCAACATGCGGTCGAGAAGGCTATGGGGGATTCGAGGGGAGCCGCTCTCGTGCTCGACCCGAAGACTGGCGAGATTCTGGCCCTTTACTCCCGTCCCTATTTTGATCCTAACTCCCTGGCATCAGTGGATCCAGGTGGTTCCACTGATGCCTACTGGTCGCAGATGAACCAGGATTCGGGCCGTCCGCTGATCAACAGGGCGACTCAGGGACTCTACGCCCCCGGCTCGACGTTCAAAACAGTCACCCTGGCGGCTGCCATGGAAAAGGGGGAGGCCGGCCTCAATAACCGGTACAGCTTCACTCTGCGTGCACCAGACAAGGACCATCGTTATGCCTGGCATGCTAACGAATTCACATCATGCGAGAACCATCCACAGACCAGTACTTTTGACCTGCGTGGCGCTTACGGCCTTAGTTGCAACGTAGTGTTCTCGGAGCTGGGCCTTAAGATCGGGGCTCCCGCCATCCAGGACTACGCCCGGCGTTTCGGGTTTGAGGCGAACCCCCCTCTGGAGATCCCGGTCGAGGCCAGCCGCATCTATACTACCCGCAATTATTTTACTGGGGAAGAGCGCTTCTATGCTCTGGCTTCCACTGCCTTCGGGCAGGGCGAGCTTCTGGCGACTCCTTTGCAGATGGCGCTGGTAGCGGCGGCGTCCGCTTCCGGCGGTACTATCCCGACGCCGCACCTCGTAGCGCAGATTCAGGACCGAAACGGGGAGGTCCTTTCCCGGAACCAACCTTCGGCCTGGCGGCGGGCGATGGAGCCCGGCACCGCGGCGGGCGTAAAAGAGGCTATGGAGTGGGGAGGCGAACGGGGCTGGGCGAACGGCGCCAAACCTCAAGGGGTGAGCATTGGTGGCAAGACTGGTACGGCAGAGAACACCGACGGAAGCCTGCCTCATGCCTGGTTCATCGGATTCGCACCGGCGGACGACCCTCGGATTGTCGTGGCCCTGGTAAAGGAGAATGCCGGGTCCAGCACCGCCGAGGCCGATCCCGTTGCCAGGGCAATCTTCCAGTCTGCTCTGTCTATATATAACAAGTAGAGACCTGCCCGAAGGGACTAGCGCGCGGTCTCTCGTGAGGCATTTGCCATCATGAGAACAAGGGGCGAGCCAAAGCTCGCCCCTTGTTTGTGTAATTCCCTGTCTGGAGGCTACCTGTTGCCGCCCGATCCTCTACGCCAGATCCGCAAGAGATAGCGCTTTTCCCCCAGCTGCTCCAGCTGGTGGTCGAAACCCATCTCTCCAAGCTTGGGGAGAAGGTGGATGAAGGGCAGATCGTTCGTTACTTCCAGGACTTCATCTTGACCCAGTGCGTCCAGGTGCTTGAGCACTACCTCCATCGGCTTGGGCGGCATCAGTGGAGTGACATCAACCTGTATAGTTTTCAGAGTATTCTCCGTCATCTTAGACACCTCCAGTGGTTGTCGGGTTAAGGGCTCCCCCGCCTTTTGGGTTCGCCTCAGGCGAACTGTCCTCCTTGTGAGCCGCAACCAGGTGCAGCATCTGGCCCAGAAGTGTTATAGCCAGGACTATCTCAACCAGCACCGCCAGGGCTACCAGGTAGTACCATCCGAGAATGAGACCGGTTATCATCGCCAGTAGTGCGCCATTCCAGAAGTAGAAGCTTGTTCGGGCAAAGGACTCGTTGAACAGGTCCTTCAGAAGGGGCACCTTCTCCAGGCCCACCTTCCCTGCGTAGGTTTCCCACCAGACCAGGAAGGGGAGTATGTGATACATGGCTCCTATTATCGTGTTGGTCAGCACTCCGATAAGAGCCAGATTGATATGCACAATGCGCAGATTCAGTGGAAAGATAGCTGTGGCTATGCCAAGCAGGGCAACGAGTATCAGATAGCTATTCCCTGCCAGGAAGTACATCACTGACAGGTCCATCTTGGCAATACGGGAAGGCCCGGTCGTTATTGACCGCAGGATAACCGTCACAAACAGGATGATTGCCAGGAACTCCATTATCCCGCCTGCCACGATAACGGGCAGACCACCCCCGACGAAGCCCCAAGCCAGGCCGAGCACCCCAAGGTTCGCCACGTAATACTGGACGTTTGCTACCCGTTCCCAGACCAGCGTCTTCAGTTGGAGCATGGGCACCATAATATACTGGGCTCCGTAGATCGCCATGACTGCCCATCCGATGAGCACCAGGTGGGAGACAACCGGCCTACCCAGAGCTGCGAGCCCCAGGGTGTTCAGGGTGAGGATCGTCACGCCAGCCAGGAAATAGATGACCGCGGTAACGTAGAACCGCAGGGTCAGCGTCATCTTGGACGGGGTAAGGTTGCCTGCCAGGAGTATGAACCCCAGGAGAAAGGCTCCCAGAGCATAGACCGTAGTGAAGATCCCCAGGGCTGCGCTATTGTTAACCAGAAGAGACCCAAGCATCCCCAACAGTCCAAGGTTGACAAACCCATACTGCACAAAGGTCCATCGCTCCATGTGCAGGTCCTGGCCCTGAAGCGTCGGAAAGAACTGGTAGAAGGCCCCCATCACGGGCAGAGATACCCAGCCTAGCACCGCGGCATACCAGAACAGGTCCGGATTGACCGTAGGGAAAATACCTGTCCCGGCCACACTTACCAGGGCTATGAGTATAGTGAGGAGCAGGTATCCAAGGGCAGTGAGCAGGTAGAAGCGGGTTATGCGTACTAAGGCGGTTGGGACGATCGGCATCATTTCAACTCCTCCTACCCGGCCTTCAGAAGTGCCTCGAGCTCAGTGGACCGAAGGTAGTTCGCGACCTTAATATCCACATTGCTGAGAGGCAGCTCCGAGAGCTTGCGCTTGAGGGCTACTCCCAGTTGCATGCCCACCGGGCAGAAGTTGCTGGTCATCTCGAACGTGAGGGATATTCGATCGTCCTGAACCACCAGATCTTTGACCATCCCCATGTCCCAGACGTTGATCCCTGTGTGGGGATCGACTAGCTCCTTAAGCTTGCCGATGACTTCATCTCGAGTTGTCATACTTGCCTCCTGCTGGCTCTCTAAACTATCCTACGATAGCCTAACACCTGGAGGTGATAAGGTCTGGTACTTATGTCCCAAGTCTGGGGAGTGTTCGTGAGGTCTCGGGAAGAGGAAACGTATGCAAAATGATCGGCCGGGCGTGATTGACCGGAATATTGGCGGGCGCCAAGCTTGGGCAGGTCGTTGACACACGGGGACTGGTTACATAGAATGACCTAGGGGGAAGTGGCGGAACCGGCAGACGCGCACGGCTTAGGACCGTGTGCCGCAAGGCGTGGGGGTTCGAGTCCCCCCTTCCCCACCATCCTGGTCGCCTGGTCGCTAGCGGTGAGCTCCGGCCCGGCGAGTTGACAGCACGGCCGTTCCGAGCGGCGAAAGTGCCCCAAGCACGGACACGTTGATAACAATCCACCCAGCGATTCCTCGGGCCAGGTAATCCTCTGGCAGTTTGTAAGTCTGAGTCCTGGCCACCTGCCACTACCTTTGCTGTGGGCGGCTGGACGTAGTCTCAGGCCGCCTCGGTGGGCTCTTTTACGGAGGCCAGGATAGAAGTAAACCCGTAGTAGTTGTCTGCTTCTAGCATTTTCTGGATACTGGTCGGGCTTATGAACCGCGCCCTCTCACCGTATCCCATCCATTCAAGCTGCTGGCAGATCTCTTCCGCATCCAGAGGCTGGTTGCCGTTGGCAAGCAGAACTCTGAACATTGCCTCTTGGAGGGGCATGTTTGGACGGATGAAGTCCTTCGATTTGGAACAGCAGTCCCTGATCTGGGCGACGGGATTTGCGGGGAAAGGAACGGAGTGGACCTCTTGCGCGCTCCCGCCTTTGCCTTTGGTTGCCGGGACCCGTTCTTCCACTTCGGTGCCCAGCCGGGCCTGGCAGGCAGGGCATAAACGGCTTTCTACGAGTGCTCTGAAGGAGCGCGCTTTTCTTTCGTGCCAGCTCAGGTCAAGATAGTAGCGGGGCTTGTTGTTGGGCTCGGTCTTTTCGTTTTCTGTCTCTATTTCTTCTATCATGTCAAAGATTTCGCTGAAAGCTGTCCTTTGGCTTCTTCAATGAGGGCAAGATACCTCGTGGTTACCCCTGCGGCATCGGAGGCTTCGCGGTCCACCTCATAAGGCTCTCCAACGAAGACTTTGCCGAACTCTTCCAGAATTCCCTGGGTGGGGTCGTCAGTTCCAATAAACTTCTTGCGAGCATCTACGATACCACAATCAAAAGGTAGCGTAAAGTAGGTATCAGTAACAACGTTATTGATTCCGAGTTGCCCGAGCATATCTTTCCGAGGAGTTCCACGTCCTCCGTACTTGCTTGACGGCAACAGGCCGAGCAGGTTCCTCAGTGTAAAACTGCCTCCGTCTGGGAAGATCTTAAAGGACGCCACGGAGATTAGATAGTCGCAGGCCAGGACCACGTTCGGAACCCAGAGTGTTGGCAGAGCGAGAGGCTTGACCAGCGGGTTCTCCACCTCAACGAAATGGCAGCTCCGGATATCCATCATGTTAACGCGTGGGAAATCATAGCCCAGCATACGGTAGATCTTATGCATGGGCTCGTCTGAGCGGGATTCTTCCAGCAGGATAATATCAGCGTCGCTGACCCTCCGGATACCGCTTATCACCGCCGCCAGGGTCTCCCGGCTGGTAGTAACTGGATGAGGGAATGGATATCCGGCAACAGGCTTGATAAGGACCCGCCTGGCGCTCGCCAGTTGAGGAGGGGGCACAAAAATGAAGCTCTCAGCGTCTACCATCATTTCTTTTGATCTCCCCTCCGCTCCATCCGCACATCCAGAGACTCAACGCGGGTGACATCCGCCAGAGAGGTTCCTATTCCGCCAAGAGAAACGCCCAAGAATTCTTCCTCAGATGGATCCAGGTTCACACGGTCGCCGTTAACCAGCAACGAGGCGCTATATCCATCACGAGGCCTCAGGAATCTTTCCTCGATCAACCTTGCCACCGCTGCTGCCTCATCCCAACTGAATTGAGGTACAGCCAATGGGAGTTCCTCGTCCGTTACCAGTGCCACCAGTTCATCTGCAGAACAAAGCAACTCAGGCCCCATTACCTGCCGGTGCACCTCGATTTTCGGGGCGCGCTCTCGCTTGTAGCCTTCTGTCAGGAGAAGATCGACGTCCGTGGCAAGGTGGTGTGCTATGACTTCCAGAGGCCATTCGTTCTCCACCTTACGGATCATGGCAATCTTGCTGGGGGAGCTGATTATGACTGCGTCGCTGCCCGCCTGAGCATGGCGCCAGCTATCTTTCCCAGGCTTGTCTACGTCGAAGCCATGCGTGTCGTGCTTGACGGTAGCCACCTTGTAGCCGAGGGCCTTGATCTCCGGCAGCAGCCTTTCGATAAACGTCGTCTTGCCGGTATCCGAGCGCCCTACAATGCATATGATTGGCACCATCACTCTTCCGTCCAGTCCAGCATTTGCACCTTGCATCGGTCGCCTGCCCTGGCTAGCGTCACATCCTCGGGGATAACGAGCAGTCCATTAGCAGCCGCCATTGAGGTGAGGATTCCGGAACCCTGGGGTCCCGTTATCCGTGCATAGTACTGGCCGTCCCTCCTCTCTATCCAGGCACGGGCGAAGAACCGCCTGTCGCCATGGTTGTCCACGTCCTCCAGCAAGATCGCGTCGATGGTAGGCTTGACCCATCTGGTCTTCCCCAGCATCTTGAGAATCGCTGGACGCGCGAACTGCTCGAAGGCGATCATGGAGCTAACCGGGTTCCCTGGCAGGCCCAGGTGAGGCACCCGCTTCTCGCCCTTGATCAGGGTACCGAACGCCAGGGGCTTCCCCGGTCGCATCCGGACCTTCCAGAATCCGATCTCCCCCTGCTTTGCCAGAACATCACGCACGATGTCATACTCGCCCACCGAGACGCCTGCAGACGTTAGCAGCATGTCGCCCTGGAGACCCTCGCTTATCTTGGCCTCGAGATCATCCAGGTTATCACGGGCAATGCCCAGGACGCGCGGTATGCCACCGTACTTGCGTACCTGAGAGGCGATGCTGTAAGAATTACTATTGTAGATCTGCCCTGGCCCAAGGGGCTGCCCCAATTCCACCAGTTCGTCCCCGGTTGCAAGAACGGAGACTACCGGGCGCCGGACAACCCATACTTTCGCCCGCCCTAATGATGCCAGCACGCCAATCTCCTGGGGGCGCAGGCCGGTGCCTCGTGAGAAAACCATACTGCCGGCGGAGATGTCTTCTCCGGCGCGGCGAACGTTGGCGCCTGGTTCAACTTCCTCGTAGATGGCGACCCGGGCGCCCTTCTCGGCGCCTTTCCAGGCCTGCCCGTGGCCTTCGCTAGTGTTCTCATATTGCACGACGGAATCGGCGCCTTCCGGAAGCGGTGCACCGGTCATGATGCGGACGGCCTGTCCGGGGCTCACGTTCCCCTGGAAGATATACCCGGCAGCTACTTCACCGATAACCTGTAGCTCCCGCGGACTGCTCTCGCTGGCCCCGACCGTGTCCGTCGATCGCAGGGCGTACCCATCCATCGCCGAATTGTCCAGGGGTGGAATATTAAAGGTCGAGTAGACGTTCTCAGCCAGGACCTGACCGAGCGATTCCAGGAGTGGCTTCTCTTCCAGCTCCAGGGCATTCACGTTGGCCAGGATTCTTTCTAGCGCCTCTTCAACACTTAACATAAGGTTCTCACGCCTGGGAAGATCTCTCGAGTTCCAGTGCCCGCTGGAAATCAGCTGCCGTGTTAATGTTGAAGAAGCTGAGCATGTGCGGGTCGAAGCGGGCGATGTCGTCCTGCTCGATGTAGCGCATATTCACCTCCTGGAATAGGTCGATTATCCGGAGATGATCGGTGTCCAGCAGGCGCTTCATAGGGCCGAGACAGTTCTTGGAGTAGATAGAGTGCAGAGGCTCCAGGACATCACCGAGGCGCGGTATCGTGACATCAAAACCGGACGCCTGCCCGGCCATATAGGCCAGCAGGCTTGCATTGATGAATGGCATGTCGCAAGCCACTACCAGATTGTAAAAAGCGGGAGAAACAGCCAGCCCGCTGTAGACACCGCCCAGAGAACCCTTGCCCGGGTAGAGGTCAGTTATCAAGGAGACTTCCCGGCTAAATTTCAGCCCGTTTTCTTTGATGCGCTCCCGGCCCCGCTGGCTGGTAACAACCAGGACTTCCCCAAAAAGGCCGCCCAGCCTAGCTATAACCCGCTCCAGAAGGGTCCGTCCATCTATCTCCAGAAAGGCCTTGTCCGTTCCCAGCCGGGTACTAAGGCCGCCAGCCAGAACTATTGCGGCAAAACTATCCATGGCCGGAAAGGACGTAAAAGGCTCTACCACCCGATTTTATTGTAGCATTAATTTCGGCGCTTGGGAATGGTTTTATGTCTAGTGAAGTAGGGACATCTCACTGGTGATATTTCTCCCGGAAGCCTGAATACCGGAAGACAGCGCTTCTAGCTGCGCAGCGTGGCGCCCAGGTCGTGCTCGAGCCTCTCTACGATCTGCCTGTGGATCTGGGATGCTTCCTCACCGGTGAGGGTTCGGTCCGGGCTTTGGTAAACCAACGAGTAGGTCAAAGACTTCTTCCCTTGGGGTAGGTGCCCTCCAGTGAATACGTCGAATAGAGTCACTCTGCGGACCAGTGGGAACGTCTGGATGATCTCCATGATTCTCGCGGCCGGAACGTCCTGGTCCACTACGATACTCAGGTCTTGCGCCACGCCAGGATAGCGGGCGAGTTCCTCGAATCGCTGTGCCCGATGCATGCTGGCCAGCATGTTCTGCAGGTCCAGTTCCAAGTAGCACACCGGGCGGGATGTTAGATCGAAGTCCTCACGTACTACCTGGTGGACCTCTCCTACCGTGCCCAGGCACTTGCCTCCAGAACTAATTGAGGCCGCTCTCCCGGGGCCGAAGAAGGGGTCATCGCGGAGCTCGTATGCAGCCTGGATGCCAAGATGGGCGAATATGCCCTCTACGATACCCTTGGCCACATAGAAATCTACTTCTCCGGATTTCCCGGACCATGATCTCTCTGTCTGGGGTCCGCAAATGATCGCGGCAACTGTACGTCGTTCGTCCGGCAGGTCTCCCTCCCTTGGGAGAAAGACTTTCCCAATCTCGAACAGCCAGATACTCTCTTCGCCGAAGCGCTGGTTCGTTGCCAGACCGGAGAGCAAGTTGGTCCGAAGAGTCGGGCGCAGAAATTCTTGCTCTCTGGACATCGGGTTGGCGAGGTGGATTGGGTCCTCTCCGCCGTACCTGGTTTTCTCCAGGCTCAGGCCGCTCACCAGGGTATAGGTAACCAGGTCCTGGAGGCCATACCCGACCATGATGTCACGCACGCCCTCTTCCAGGGATCGCAGCGGGTCCTCTCTGGGCCCCGGCAGCGGCCCCCGCAGTGTGGTGGTCGGGATCGATTCGTACCCCACGATGCGTGCAACCTCTTCAACCGCGTCTACCATGATCCTGACATCGGTACGGTGGAATGGCTGGCGTACTAACAGGCCCTGCGTGTCCTCACGGCAATCAAAGCCCAGCACTTCCAGCGCCTTTCGTGCCTCCGCAAGTGGCCAGCTCACGCCAAGCGTGCGGACCAGGTCGTCCTGGCTGAGCCTGATCTCCGGGCGTTCCTCACGTACAGGGTAGGCATCTAAGATACCGGCGGCGGCGCTACCTCCCGCCATCTGCAGGAAGAGCTGTGTGGCCCGCTTGAGAGCCGGGACAGTAAGCTCAGCGCTGATTGCCTTCTCGAATCGAATGGAGGCTTCCGTACGCAGGTTAAGCTTGACGGAAGTGCGCCTGATACTGGGGCCTAGGAAATTGGCCGATTCCAGGAGGATGGCTGTAGTCCCTTCAGAAACTTCTGTTTCGCTGCCACCCATGACCCCGGCGACGGCGATTGGGTGCGTTGGGTCGGCTATGACCAGCATGTCCGTAGTCAGCGTCCGCTGTATCCCGTCGATTGTAGCCATTCGCTCGTCCGGCCGGGCGCTCCGGATGAGTACCTTGTGTTCCTGAAGCCTATTCCAGTCAAATGCATGCAGGGGCTGCCCGTACTCCAGCATGACATAGTTGGTAATATCGACGATGTTGTTGATTGGACGCATCCCCGCAGCTACGAGTCTTTCCTGCATCCACCTGGGCGACTGCCCTATCTTGACTCCAAATACCAGGCTCGCCGAATATCGATGGCAAAGGTCAGGGTCGAGGATTGCGATCTGCGCGTGCTCTTCGATAGGGGGCCCGCTCTCCTCGTAAGTTACCTCGGGCAGGCGCACCCGGGCGCCTGTAAGAGCGGCGACCTCCCTGGCTATGCCCGTCACAGATAGCCAGTCCGGACGGTTTGGGGTAACTTCTACCTCAAGGACCGTTCCATCTTCCGACTGGGAAGACTCCAGTCCGGCCATGGTCAGCCGGTGGCAAAGCTCTTCAGTTGTGATGCTGAAGTCTACATAATCACGGAGCCAGTCCAGGAGTACGCGCATTAAACTACCTTACCTTAGAACTGCCGCAGGAATCTTAGATCGTTGGAGAAGAATAGCCGGATATCGTCGATGCCATAGCGGAGCATCGCGATTCGCTCCAGCCCTCCGCCGAAAGCGAACCCACGGTAGCGCTCAGGGTCATACCCGACGTTGCGCAATACCTGCGGGTGGACCATCCCGGCTCCGAAGACCTCCAGCCAGCCGGAACCCTTGCAAAGACGGCAGCCGTTACCATCAGCCAGAGTGCCCTGTCCGTTACAAACAAAGCAATCGATCGCTACTTCTACTCCTGGCTCGACGAACGGGAAGTAGTCGCATCGAAATCGGACCTGACGCTCTTGCCCAAAAATTGCCCTGGCGAACGTGTAAAGGGTGCCCTTCAGGTCAGCCATCGTCACATCCTCGTCAACTGCCAGGCCCTCGACCTGGTGGAACATGGACTCGTGGGTTGCGTCAGTGGCCTCGTACCGGTAGACCCTACCGGGGACCACCACTCGCACTGGTGGCTCGGTCTGCTCCATCACCCGCACCTGCATGGGCGAGGTGTGCGTCCGAAGCAACATCGGCCTGGTCCCTTCGCTGGCCTCCGGTGTGACCCAGAGGGTATCGAACATATCGCGAGCAGGGTGGTCTTTCGGTATGTTGAGCGCTTCGAAATTATAATAGTCCCATTCGACCTCTGGCCCCTCAACCACCTGAAATCCCATCGCGGTGAAGATCTGGCATATCTCCCGGATTATCCGGTTGATGGGATGTATACGTCCTACCGGGAATTGCTTCCCGGGCAGAGTCACGTCCAGACCGGTTCTGGAGGCACGCTCCAGCTCTGCTTGGCGCAAGGAGTCTTGCCTGGCCTTCAGAGCCCCTTCCAGGACCGCTTTTGTCTCGTTTGCCCTGGCCCCAACCGCAGGCCTCTCGGCTGCCGGTACGTCTTTGAGCCCCCGGAGGACGGAGGTCAGTGCGCCGTTGCGACCCAAAAAGCAGACGCGCCACGACTCCAAGGCCTCGGCATCAGAAGCCTTGCTCAGGAGTTCAAGCGCCTTGTTCTGGAGGGCGTCCAGGCTATTGATGGAATCAGTACTGTTACTCATCTGGTCTTTCACACCGAAAAAGCGACCCAAAGGGCCGCCTCTCAGTTCGGACGTTATGGTGCGCCAATAACCAGGTTTAGGCCCCTTTGGCAACCTCCACTAAGCTGGCAAAAGCTTCAGGGTCCCTCACGGCCATATCCGCCAGCGACTTGCGGTCCAGTTCAATACCAGCCGTATGAAGACCGCCCATGAATTGGCTGTATGAAAGGCCGCTCAGGCGAGTGGCTGCATTTATACGTGCTATCCAGAGACGCCGGAAATCGCCCTTCCGTTCCTTCCGGCCCCTGTAGGCATTGCTAAGTGCTTTTAGAAGGGCTTCATGGGCCCTTCTGTAAAGGCTATGCCTGCTGGCCCGGTAGCCAGATGCTTGTGTGAGTACTTCTCTATGACGGCGATGGCCGGTTACACCCCTCTTTACACGTGGCAATGGGTTCTCCTCTTACTTAGGACCGTATGGAAGGGCCCTGTTGATACGCTTGACGTTCGCAGGGTCTACGGGAATCTTCTCATCGAAGAGGCTCCTGGTTCTTCGGGGCTTTTTGCGACGCAGATGGCTCTTGCCACCCTTCGTGCGCATGAGCTTTCCAGTACCCGTAACAGAGAAGCGCCTGGCGGCGCCTTTGTGAGTCTTAAGCTTTGGCATCTATGGGACTTCCTGTCTTCTTGACCCCTTTGTTCGGCGCCGGGGCCATAATCAGTGTCATGTTCCTTCCTTCGAGTAAGGGTGCTTTCTCCACGACCCCATAGCCCTTCAGTGTCTGAGCAATCCGCTCTAGCAGTTGTTGCCCAAGCTGAATGTGGGCCATTTCTCGTCCTCGGAAGACCATGGTTAGCTTGACCTTGTCTCCTTCTTCCAAGAACCTTTCGGCCAGACGGGTCTTGAACTGGACGTCGTGGTCGCCGATCTTAGGATGTAACCTCAGCTCCTTGAGAAGAGAGAGCTTCTGACCCTTGCGGGCTTCCCGCTCCTTCTTGGACTGCTCGTAGCGGAAGCGGCCATAATCCAACAACCGACATACCGGGGGAACCGCCGTGGGAGCTACTTCCACCAGATCCAGATTCCGCTCTCTAGCCATCCTGAGAGCTTCATCCACTGTAGAACGCCCCAACTGCTCCCCGTTTTCCCCGATGACCAGAACCTCGCGGGCCCTAATATTCTCATTTATGCGGAGCTCTTTGGTTATATTTCCCTCCTCAAAAGGAAGCTACTTGTCAACTCGCGTCAATATAACATACGAAGGAACGCAAGTCAATTGCTAACGTTTATTCTGTATCTCTTCCTGCGTTGTTGCCAGGAAGGTATCTATCGATTGCGGGCCAAGGTTCTGACCGTTGCGAAGCCTCACAGCAACCTGCTGGCTGGTGACCTCCTGGTCGCCAACAACCAGCATATATGGGATCTTCTGCACTTGTGCGTCTCGCACTTTGGCATTCATCCGCTCCGAGCGTGCATCCACTTCCACCCGCATACCGGCCTCCAGGAGCTGCTCCTGCACCTGCCTGGCGTAATCTATGTGCCGGTCGGCTATAGGGATGATTACCGCCTGGACCGGGGATAGCCAGACCGGGAAAGCCCCGGCGTAGTGCTCTATCAAGCAGCCGAAGAACCGCTCCATGCTTCCGAGAACGGCCCGATGGACCATGACGGGCCGGTGCTCCATCCCGTCTTCTCCAACGTAGTTGATATCAAAGCGAATCGGGAGGTTGAAGTCTACCTGGATAGTAGGCCCTTGCCAGGTGCGGCCAAGCGCATCCTTGAGCTTCACATCAATCTTGGGGCCGTAGAAGACTCCTTCACCGGGATCGACCTCATACGGCACGCTCAACACATCAAGGGCGCCAGCAAGAGCCGAGGTTGCCTCTTCCCAGATCTCCAGGGTGCCTGCGTATTTCTCGGGGCGAGTCGATAGCATCACCTCGTACTCGTCAAACTGGAACGTCTTAAGCATAAACTGGACGAGACGGATAACCCCGACGATCTCGTTCTGCAACTGGTCGGGCCGGCAGAAGATGTGCGCATCGTCCTGCGTGAAGCCCCGTACTCGGGTGAGTCCGTGCAGCACCCCGGACCGCTCGTAGCGGTAGACTGTTCCCAGCTCGGCCCAGCGTAATGGAAGCTCACGGTAACTGCGCTTGTGGCTCTTGAACACAAGGATATGACCGGGGCAGTTCATGGGCTTGACGATGTATTTCTGCTCGTCGACATCCATCGGCGAGTACATATTCTCCTGATACCATTCCCAATGTCCGCTGGTCTTCCACATGTCAATGCGGGCGATATGGGGGCTGTAGATGAACTGGTACCCTCTCTTGAGGTGCTCTTGCCTCCAGAAGTCTTCTATAGTCATCCGGATCATGGCGCCTTTTGGGTGCCAGAAGATCAGGCCTGGACCGGCGTCCTCGTGAATACTGAAGAGATCGAGGCTCTTCCCCAGAACCCGGTGATCGCGGCGGGCAGCTTCCTCTAGCCGTTCCAGGTGGGCTGCAAGCTCCCCCTGGGTTGGGAATGCCGTGCCGTAAATCCGCTGAAGCATCGGGCGTCGCTCGTCACCACGCCAGTACGCGCCGGCAATGCTCAGTAGCTTGAAAGCTCCGATTTCACCTGTAGATGCGACGTGCGGTCCCTGGCACAGGTCAGTGAAGTCTCCTTGTGTGTAGGTGCTGATCGCTTCATCCTGGGGTATGTCCGCCAGTAGCTCCAGCTTGTATGGCTGGCTCACAAGCAGGCGTTCAGCCTCATCCCGGCTCAACTCGTTGCGCGTAAACGCAAGATCGGCCTGAATTGCATTCCGCATCCGGCCCTCTATCTCGACCAGGTCGTCTGGGGTCAGGGTACGCGGCAGCTCGAAATCATAATAGAACCCGTCCTCAATGGCCGGGCCGATACCAAGCCTGGCATCCGGGAAGATGCTCACGACCGCCTGAGCCATTACATGCGAGGCGGAATGGCGCAGCGCCTCCAGGTCTACTTGCTTAGCTACTGATGTATTCTTCATCGTTACACTGATCTTGAATGATTCAAAGCGCTTGCTTCCTTGCCAATCTCCATCCGGTACAGCGCCCCGGGCGCGTAGGATTATTGAGGAGCATTAGCTTCGGAGGCTGCGCATCGGCTAAATAACGGATTGGGGAAACACTCAAATTTCGTTTTGACGATAGAGAGCAAATGGTGGGCGATACTGGACTTGAACCAGTGACCTCTGCGATGTCAACGCAGCGCTCTAACCAGCTGAGCTAACCGCCCCCTAACGATGGTACTAAGGGGATGGGATAGAATCAACGTTTGGGCGCAGCCCTCCGGGTGGTCTTCTTGGGCTTGGCCTCTACTGCTGCTGGCGCCGCAGTGACTCCAGCCCGCACTACGGCGTTTAGCCTTTTCATGAGCCGTGACTTCTTACGAGCAGCCGTATTGCGATGGATTATGCCCTTTTGGGCCGCCTTGTCAAGGGCGCTTGCAACGCTGGGCATAGTCGCGCCGGCCGCTTCGGCCTGCTCCGGCACTGCCAGCTTCTCGACCTTCTTAGTCACAGTCTTAAGGGCGCTCTTGATCGACTTGTTCCGCATGTGCTTCTTCGCCGATGAACGCATAGCTTTAGCGGCAGAACGGATATTCGGCAACTGACAATTCTCCTATGTATCTTCGTTGATTAATATACAACATAACTTCATAGCTGTCCAGGGGTGCGTTCCTTTCAACAAGAACCTGAGGGACTACCACTGTCCAGCGCAGTGACAGGCGTATCCTTATGCTATAATCTGGTGTCATGGCCTCCAGTAGTTACACCCGCACAAGGCGCCGCCTGGCGGGAGCGGCTGCTATCATGATGGCCTCTTTCGTCGTGAGCCGCCTCAGCGGACTGGGGCGAGATATGGCCATTAGCTATCAGTTTGGCACCAGCCCCGAGCTGGCATCGTATCTCGCTGCGTTCCGGGTGCCGGACCTTCTCTTTCAGCTTCTCGCCGGAGCAGCACTGGCCAGCGCCTTCATTCCAATATTCACCCGCTATCAGGCGGCAGGCGAAGAAGAAGAGGCATGGGCGCTTACCAGTTCCCTGCTTAACCTGATTGGTATCGGAACGCTCATTCTCTCGTTGGCCGCACTCGTGGCGGCCCCCTGGGTTGCTCCCTGGATCGCCCCTGGATTCGACCCGGCACACCAGGAGCTTACGGTGCGTCTCACTCGCATTATGCTCGCTTCTCCGGTGTTCTTCGGCATCAGCGCCATTATTGGCTCAACTCTGAACGCGCGCAAGCACTTTCTATTGCCCGGCGTGGCGCCCATTCTCTACAATCTGTGTATTACCGGGGGAGCCCTCCTGCTCTCTCCCCAGATTGGCGTAGAGGGCCTGGCGTGGGGAGTTACGGCCGGCTCACTGGCCCATCTCCTGGTACAGGTGCCCGGCCTCTGCCGGCAGGGCATGGTCTACCGTTTGGCGTTTTCAGTATCCCATCCCGGGGTCAGGGCGGTGGGCAGGCTGATGGGGCCGCGGGTGCTTGGACTGGCATCCTGGCAGATAAACTTTCTCGTAACCACCATCCTCGCATCCACGCTCGCACCTTCCAGCTTGCCGGCGCTCAATTACGGCTGGCTCTTGATGCTGTTACCCCTCGGCATATTCGGGGTAGCTATATCCAGTGCCGTCTTTCCAACCATGGCCGAAGAGGCATCTCGGGATACCGGCGAGTCGATGGGCCATACCCTCTTCGGAACGCTCAAGATGATAATGTTCCTGACTATACCGGCCAGCGTTGGGCTCATCGTGCTGGGGCAACCCCTTATTGCCGTGCTGCTCCAGCGGGGCAAGTTTGACGAGCTCTCGGCCCAGGCAACCTACGTGGCGCTGGTTTTCTACGCTGTGGGGCTGTTCGGACATGGAATGGTGGAAATCCTAGCCCGCGCCTTTTATGCCACGCAGGACACCCTCACGCCGGTTGCTATTGGAATAGGCGCCATGGTCCTCAACGTTGGCCTGAGCCTGCTCTTAATGAAGCCCCTGGGGCATGGCGGACTGGCGCTCAGTGTGTCAGTGGCCGCGATTCTTGAGGCCTTCCTGCTGCTATGGATAATGAAGAGACGGTTCTCCCAGCCATCTCCTGAGTCGCTGGGCTCTTCCATGGCCCGCACCTGTGTGGCAGCCGCAATTATGGGCGCTGCGATCCTGGCGTTCCGTCTCTGGATGCCTGAGCCTTCGACATCTATCGGGCTGGCCGCGTACCTGGCCGCCGGAATTGTCATTGGTGGTCTCCTCTTCTTCATTGCAGCATACCTGTTGGGCAGTGGTGAGGCTCATCTGCTTAGAAGAGGTCTGGCCATGAACAGGCGAACCTGAAATTGGGGAACAAAGAGCTCGTAGCTCACGGAATTGACGAACTTCCCGCGCCGATTTTGATTTAGAGGAGGAGAAGCAATGACTATTCTGATCACTGGCGCCGGCCTGGTTGGGTCCTACGCAGCCGCCCAACTGGCGGGGATGGGGGAGAGGGTGGTCCTTTTCGACGTAGCGCCGTCCTGGGAGAACCTCCGGCGCGTTCCGGGCCTGGAGACAGTCGAAGTAGTGCGCGGGGATGTCCTGAACTTCCCGGAGCTACTGCGGGTTATCCGGGAGAAGGGTGTCACCCGTATTATTCACACCGCTGCCTTTCTGACTGCCGGGGCTAGGGAAAGGCCGTATGCCGCCATCACCGTTAATATCCTTGGAACAGCTAACGTTCTGGAGGCGGCCAGAAATCTGGACATCGAGCGTGTCGTCTTCACTAGCTCGGTCACAGTCTACTATGGGTCTTATTCAAACACCGGCGAGAGTGCTGATGATACGCCCCAGGGCGAGGATTTCAACTTTCGGGCGATTAGCCAGAGACCCCAGGGCGTTTACCCAACGACGAAACTAGCCTCTGAACATATAGGGCTGAGCTATCGTGACCTGTATGGGGTGGATTTCGTGGCGGTCCGGTTCGCGGGGGTCTTCGGTCCCTGGCAGGGTCCTGTGGCGGGGTTGCCCGGCATGGCCTTAAAGGAGCTAACGGAGCGGCCGGCCCGGGAGAAACTGGTCAAGATCGGTCGAAACCTGGTATGGGCGGGCAAGGAGGAGTTCCTCTACATGAAGGACGCGGCCCAGTCTACAGTCAAAGCTTGCCTTGCTCCAAGGCAAGCTCCGGGCGAGACGGCCGGGCCAATATACAACGTCAGCATGGGTCAGGGCTACGACTTCGAGGAGGTCCTGGAGACCCTTCAGGATGTGTATCCCGGGGTCGCTTTCGAAGTGGCGGAGGACGGCAAGGCTACGGCCGGCGGGTACCCACAGATTTCGAAGAGACCGCTGGATATATCCCGCACTTCTAAGGATATAGGCTATCGGCCTGAATACCGGATGGCTGAAGCTCTCGCCGACTATCGCGACTGGCTGGAGAAGTGGACCACTTAGGCTGGCAGAAAGCGGATGGCGGCCCGCTTATGCAGGCCGCCATCCGTCCCTGGGGAAGGAAGATCACTTAAGCACCCTCTGGCCACGGGGTGCCCGGTAAATCTGGTTTCTCTCTTCTATAATAGCATTATTGCAGGCGGGATGCCATCACGCCCATTCGCTGGTTGGTGCATCCGGTGAGTTGCCGGCATATCTGTATTCAATTTCGGGCCAGACCGCAGCGGTTTCCAAAACCGCAGCGGTCTTAGTGGATGAACCACTTATGGTATAATAATTATGCAGACACATGAGTATCCGATCTGTTTTTTTCGATTTTTATAACACCCTGTGCTATTTCCACCCCACGCGTGAAGAGCGACAGTCTATTGCCTGGGAGCAATTCGACATCCATCTTCCCCTGGAGGTCATCCGCCAGGCCTACGTACCTGGAGAGCACTACTGGACACTGGAAAACGCTCGCTCTCCAATCCAGCAGCGTTCCAAGGAGGAATGGGACTCCTTCACGGCTGAATACGAGCAGTATCTCTTGCGGTCGGCGGGGGTCGAAGTGTCGAAGGACCTGGCTCGGGAGATTTACCAGGCCTACTCGAGCCAGGAGAAGGGCCTCAAGCTGTTCCCTGACATCGAGCCAAGCCTGGTTGCTTTGAGAGAGGCCGGCCTGACCGTAGGTCTTATCTCGAACTCCGACACAAACGTGGAGCCTATGTGTCAGCAGTTAGGCATAACGGACTACTTCTCGTTTATAATCAGCTCCTGCGATGTAGGCTGCGAGAAACCTCATCCCCGAATTTTCGAGCTTGCACTCACTAACGCTGGCGTACAGCCTGAAGAGGCGGTCCACGTGGGCGACCAGTACCACTCGGACGTGGTGGGCGCACGGGAGCTTGGCATCACGCCGTTCCTTCTTGACCGGTCCGGGCTGATGCTGGACCTGAACGACTGTCACCGCATCCAGGGTCTGGACGAGCTCCTGGCCTACCTCGGTCTACCCCTCTGCAAGAGCAGCGAATCTTTCCTGTCAGCTAGCTGAAGCGGCGGGTTGGGGACCGGCCCCAGAACGATATCCAAGATTGACGATTCCGTTATGTCCGCGTCATTGCCTGGATTACCTCGCCCAGCGCCGCTCTCCATCGTGGGCCCAGGCGTTCCATCTCTAGCCGTACCTGAGAGGTCCCTACCTTCAAGCCAGGGCGCAGGAGTGGGGCCAGGCGTGACCGGTCGACCTTTCCGGCCGGTCCCAGGCTCACTACCACCTCCCCGTCGCGGCGGGCGATAGAGACGATCCCCGCCATCGAGGCTCTAACCTTCAGGCCAGCTATATATAGCAGATCAGAGACCTCCGGAGGCTCCGGCCCGAATCGGTCCTTGAGCTCTTCTCTCAGCTCCAGCAGTGCTTCCAGGGTATTTGCCCTTGCAAGGCGTTGGTACAGGGAAATCCGGGCAGCCTGGTCGGGAATGTAGCTATCCGGCAGGTATGCTGAAAGGGGCAGCTCGATCGTAGTGGTGGGAGGTGCCGGAGTGTAGGGACGGCCGGCATCCCTGGCTTTCAGTATCTCAACGGCCTCGGACAGCATATTGCAGTAGAGGTCGAATCCCACTGCTGCAATGTGTCCGCTCTGCTCGGCGCCGAGCAGGTTGCCTGCGCCTCTTATCTCCAGGTCCTTCATGGCAATGCGGTATCCGGCTCCAAGCTCCGACGCCTCGAGGATCGTGCGCAGCCTCTCCTCAGCCGTAGCAGTCATCGGGCGCTCGCGTCCGAACATGAGGTAGGCATATGCCAGGTTAGTGCCCCGTCCCACGCGTCCTCTTAACTGGTATAGTTGCGAGAGTCCCATTCGATGGGCCTGGTTTATGATTATGGTGTTGGCGTTAGGCACATCCAGCCCGGCCTCAATAATGGTTGTACAGAGTAGCACGTCCACCCGGCCGCCAAAGAAGTCCACCATGACTCGCTCGAGTTCTTCTTCCGGCATCTGTCCATGGCCAACGGCAATCCTTGCCTCTGGGACAAGCTCCCTGAGGCGCTGGGCTATGGAATAAATGCTCTGCACTCGGTTGTGGACAAAGAACACCTGACCCCCGCGGTCCAACTCTCGCAGGATTGCCTGGCGGATAGCCGGCTCATCATAGGGCATCACTACTGTCTTGATAGGTAGCCGCTCTTCCGGGGCAGTCTCTATTACGCTCATGTCCCGAACGTTGATTAGCGACATGTACAGGCTGCGGGGTATGGGTGTGGCCGTAAGGGTCAGCACGTCCACCTCCTTCCGCATCCGCTTCAAATGCTCCTTGTGCATCACGCCGAAGCGCTGCTCTTCATCCACTATCAGCAACCCCAGGTTCTTGAACTCAACGTCTTTTTGTATGAGGCGGTGAGTCCCGATGCAGATGTCCACGGTGCCGGCCTTCAGTCCTTCGATGACACTGTCCTGCTCCTTTTCACTCCGGAAGCGCGAGAGGACCTCAACCTTAACGGGAAATGCAGCCAGGCGCTCGCCGAAGGTCGCGAAATGTTGTTGAGCCAGGACCGTTGTGGGGACCAGGACCGCTACCTGCTTCCCGTTGGTGACCGCCTTGAAGGCCGCTCGCAGTGCCACCTCTGTCTTGCCATAGCCGACATCGCCGCAAATCAGGCGGTCCATCGGCTTGGGGGACTCCATGTCGTCCTTGACCCGTGCAATGGCCTCGGCCTGGTCAGGAGTCTCAATATAGGGGAATGCGTCTTCCATCTCACGTTGCCAGGGTGTGTCCGGCCCAAAAGCGGTTCCTGGGGCGATCTCTCTCTGGGCGTATATCTCCAGCAGGTCCTCGGCTATGTCAGCCGCCGACCGCCATGCCCTCTCTTTCGCCCTGGCCCAGTCACTCGACGACAGGCGCGTCAGGTCCGGCTGGCCTGCGGCGCCGCCCATATACCGGTTGACCCGGTCTATCTGCTCCAGGGGCACATAGAGGCGATCGTTCTCGGCATATTCCAGGATCATGTATTCCCTGTCGGTGCCGTCCGATGAGAGCCTCTCCATGCCGGCGAAGCGAGCGATGCCATGCTCAATGTGCACTACGTAGTCCCCCGGCCTCAGCTCAGAAAGGTGGAGCTCGTGTCCGGAGGTCCTCTTCGCCACGGCCCGCCTGGGCTTGACCCAGCCGAAGATCTCCGCATCGGTGAGCAGGGTCAGGGGCCCAAGCGTCCAGCCCCCGTGCAAGGAGCCGTTAACCAACAGGATATCGCCGGATGACGGCCTGGTCTGAACTTCGTCCAGAATCGGCGCCATAATTCCGCCCTGCTCCAGAATGTCGGCCAGCCGGCCCACCTGGTGAGATGCGATAACCAGCGTTGAGCCCTCCTTGCGGACGCCTTGAATCCCCTCCAGGAGTAGCCGGAGCCTGCCTCCGTAGAATGGGGCAGGGCGGAAGGGAAGGTCAGCGGGGTCGCCATCCAGCCAGGGACCAACCATTAGCCTCCGCGAAATCCTCTCCCATTTGGCTTTCAGCTCTTCCCAGTCAAAATAGGGCCGGGGCTCTGCGGCATCAATCTCGCTCCTTTCCAGGCGCTGTTGCCGCATCTCGCGGGCCTGCTCATCCAGCGTCTCCGCCGCCGCCTGAGCGGAGGCAGGCTCCTCGATGACCAGCAGGGCATCAGCCGGCAGATAATCGAGCACGCTGGCAGCAGCGCCGCTCCTGCCGGACTCGCTCGCCGGGGCTATTATTACCTCGGTTGCCATCCGGACTGAGCGCTGGGTAAGAGGGTCGAAATGTCGCAGGCTCTCAACCTGGTCTCCGAAGAGCTCTATCCGCACCGGCAACAGCGCGGTCGGAGGGAAGACATCGATGATTCCTCCCCTGCGGCTGAAGGTCCCCGGCCTGTCCACGATCTTGACCGGCTCGTATCCGTGGTCCACCCATTTCGATAGAGCGCCAGATAGGTCCAGCCGGCCTCCAGCCTTGATTACCTGCGTTCCGGAAGCCATGTCTGCCGGGGAGAGTACCTGGTGCATCAGGGCATGGGTAGGGGCCAGGACGATGGGGGCCCGTTCCCTACCACCGGCGCTATTCCTTGTTCCATATCCTTTGTTCCATTGGACAAGGGACAGCAAGACCTTCAGTCTGTGGTATTGTGAAGGTGACTCCATAACGGCTGGTTCGTAAGGCATGGCGTCAGGCTCGGAGAACAGGAGCACATTACCGGCATCCTCGATCCATGCTTCCAGTTCTTCCTGCATCTGCCTCGCCCGGTCGGGGCGGCCCGTGATAACGACAACCGGGCTTCCGGTATCACTCCTCAGGCAACTGACCAGACAGGGAAGGGCTGCGAGGGGCAAGATAATTGAGCTGCTTCCATCTTCCGAAGAGAGCCTGGAGGTCAGCTGTTTGTATTCCTCAACCTCCTTCAAAACAGGCAGGAGGCCTATCAGTTTCAAAGTAATCCTCCAACAGCTTCAAGGGCTCGTCCATCGGGACCAGCCCTTACATGTCGATTATATCACCTAATATGATAATCCTTTCATCCAGGCCAGTATTATGCTATCTTAGCGACATGGGTGTGGCGGGACCGGGGGCTAAGACAAGACTCAAATCTGAGAAGGGCTTTACCCTCCTGGAGACAGTTATTGCCCTCGGGATCGTGGGGCTGATTATTGTGATCTTGCTGCAAGCTCTGCCTGTAGCCATAATCGGAACAAGCCGTACCAGGGCGGGGATGAACCTGATCAACCTGGCTAGCAGCCAGATGGAGCACGTCAAGGTTCAGCCATTTCAGGCCAGCTACACACCCATGTCGTCCGTTCCTCCGGGATTCTCTGTGGCCATCACCGCAACGGTTCCCGTTACGTACACCTATACGTCACCGTCTCTTGCCCAGACGGCGGATACTGTTCAGTTGATCACCGTCACTGTCACCGGCCCCTATGGATCAGGGTCGGTTGAGGGATACAAGACCCGGCGATGAGACGCCTGGCGCAGACTGGAGGCTTTACTCTGGTCGAGATGGTGGTGGCGCTGGCGGTGAGCGGCATGCTCATGAGCATCCTGGCCACGAGCTTCTATATGCTGGCGAAGACCCCGGCCGAGCAGTCAGACCAGTTAAATGCTGTAGAGGATCTGCGCTTTGCCGCGCGCTGGCTGACCCGGGATGGCCAGCTAGCTCAAACCTTCGCCTCCGGGACATCTCCCGATTACGGCTCCTTCTCCTGGGCTGACTACATGAGTTCCGACCCGGTAACCCGGTCAGTGACCTATGCGTACAGCGGCACTTACTTGCTTCGGAATGAATACGTGAACTCGAGCCTGGTCAGCAGCCAGGTAGTCGCCCGCAACATAGCTGACTATAATGATGTAAGTTTCACGTACTCGGCGCCGCAGTTCCTTCAGAACAGTACAACAGGACTCTGGTCTCTGATCGGAGGCATCGTGACTTCTACGATCACCTCCACTGTGAGACAGACAGGGAATCCTACCGACCAGGTGATCGGTACCACCATCGTCAGCCAGCTACGGGCTCAATCGGAGCGGGCGGTCAACTCTCCGGGTGCGACTCCAACGCCGGTGCCGATGCCGGGGCAGACCGGCTTCTACTGCGCCAGTCTGAATCTGATAGTGGGCCAGTACACGTCAGGCGGTTGTGCTCAGTTGAACGCCCAGGACAGCAGTTATTACGTGCTGGGGAGTTCCCAGGGCGGGTCAACCAAGTATGTGACCTTCGAGATTACCAGCACCGTGATTACCAACACGAGCATTACCGAGATTGACGTTTCCTTTGTCGGGCAGTCCAGCTGGGCCGGTACCCTGCAGCAATTGTTTGTCTACAACCCAAACGACCCGGCCAATACCAATGGTGGTTACCACCCGACGGTAGCGGACCAGGGGTTCACTTATACCAAGCGGGATACCAACGTTGCTACAACCTGGCCTCTGACGGCGGCCCAACTGAACTATATCGAATCGTTGGTAACCAAGACCGTGAGGCTCAAGGCATTGGCCTCCACCACGGCCAACTACAGTCTGTCGGTCGATCAGTTCAGCTTCAGCGTGCGGTGAGATGAGCAGGCGCACTGAGGTGTTAGAGGACGAGAGAGGCCAGGCGCTTTCGATGGCCGTCATTCTTATGATCGTTGCGACTATGGTCGTCTCTTCTGTCCTGATCTTCACCAGCACCATGCTGATGGGCCAGCGTAAGAGCGAGGACAACGTTCGCGCTCTCATGGCCGCTGACGCCGGAATAGAGGCGGTGATGTCTGACCTGATCCGTGGTGCGAATCCCGTGACAACAACGTATCCGATGCCGGTTGTCACTGCGAATGAGTACTCCCCTTCAATAACGGTGACTGCGCCATCGGCCCAGGCGACGCCCCAGCCAACGTATCAATACATAGACCCTGGCTTCCAGGACCCCAACTTTGCGACCGTGCCTGCCTCCAGCGGTTACCTGATACACCTGTACAACGTGCAGCCGAGCACGGCCACTTTTACTAACGTCATGCAGATTAGCTGGTCTTATAGCCCGGCAGGAGCCACCCGTATCGGTATCTGGAAAGACGCTATCTCCTACATGACGGCCGGCCAGATCACTCAGTATCCCAACGAGCAGCCGATACTGGATACGGGGAGAAGTCGGGGCACCGATACCTACAACCAGACGAACGAAATCGCCCTCGATCTAACTGCCGGCACCTACTCAATTGTTTTTTGGAACATCTCCGGATCTACAGCCAAGGTTACCAGTCCTTTCAAACCCTCGGGCGGTGCGGTCGATACCTGGATATATACGTCTGCCTTTGCGGACTACATGATTAGCTCGACAGTCGGTGGGACTACTGTGGATGCGTATGTACGTCAGACCCCGGGACCGTTGAGTCCGCCGGTTGGCGACTGGAGTCGCAGCAATACCAGCTTCGTAACGCAGACTCTAACAGTGCAGACTATGGACCGCCAGTAGCCGGTCTTCTCTGGTTGGCAGCCTTACTGTCGAAGCGCGTCGTGGGCCTCGCGTTCATAGTGAACAACCCGGCTGCCCCCCTGGGCCTTCGCGTCGTACATGGCTACGTCGGCATGAGCGAGCAACATGGAGGGAATGTGTTCACCTGTGATGTCTGCAACGCCAACGCTGGCACCGAGGCGAAAAGTCCTGTGGTCGAGAATGAAAACAAACTCATTGACAACCCGGCAAGTGCGCTCGGCAATGGACTTGGCATCACTGGGACTTACATTCTCCAGCAGAATGGCGAACTCGTCTCCGCCCAGGCGCACCAGGAGGTCTCCCGGTCGAAGTTGTTCTTGAAGCAGGTTAGCTACCATTACCAGTGCCCTGTCTCCGGCAGCGTGTCCTAGCGCGTCGTTGATATACTTGAAATCATCCAGGTCCAGGAACAGCAATGAGCTGTTCACACCCCGGCGGGCTCTGGCCACTACACGGTCTAAGCCCTCATCCAGTGAACGGCGATTGTGTAGCCCTGTAAGCGGATCGTGTGTAGCCAGGTGCGCAAGCTGCTGCTCCATCTCCCGGCGCTCGGTGATGTCCATAAAGCTTCCAACAACCGTTCGTTTGCCTTCATAATGGATTGATGCAACTGTTTCCAGTATCCACCTTTCGCTGCCCGATCTGTTGACGATTCGGTATTCATATGGTGTGCGGCGTTGGCCCTTGAGCATCTGCACAGCGTTTGCCTTTACCATTTCCCTATCTTGGGGTAGAACGAGGCGCAAAGATTCCGTTCCCAGCAGTTCCTCTCTGGTGTAACCGGTGTACTCCTGAAATCTGGTATTGACGAAGAGGAACTTGCCTTGCTCTACGATGTAAGTGCCAATGGGGGAACTCTCGGCCAGTACTCGAAACGACTTCTCGACCTGTTTATGCTCAGTTACGTCGCGCGCGATGATGGAGATGCCCACCGTTTCACCGTGCAGGTCCCCTATCGGTGAAACGGTCACGGAGACATCTATGAGGCCTCCGTCTTTTCGCACCCATACCGTCTCGTAATGCTGCAACTGCTGTCCTCGACCAATCCGTTCCACTATTCGCACTTTTTCGTCCAGATGGTCCGGCAGAGCCAGAAGGAAGACCGGTTTGCCTACTACCTCTTCAGCCGTGTAGCCGCAAATACGCTCGCCAGCCGGATTCCAGTGAGTGATAGTGCCATCCTCAGAACATCTGATAACAAGGTCATCGCTATATTCTACGATAGACGCAAGCGTCTGAAGTCTTCCCTCTGCTTCCTTGAGCTGCGCGACGTGGGCGTCCCGCTGCCGCTCACGTCGCCCGATCTCTTCCGCCATCCAGTCGAAACCGGCGCCCAATTTCTGGAACTCGTCGCCTGTTGACAGGTGGGCTCTCGCATCCAGTTGTCCTCTGCCGAACGATATCAATGTCTTGGTCAGCACGTTCAGGGGGCGAAACAGCACATAATGCGCTGCTACAAGCGCCCCAGCTATGATAAGAAGTAGAGATCCCGCGAACAAGAGCAGCTGACGTGTAAGGCTGTCCCTGATCGGCTGGAGCGCCTCCGCGACCGGGATCGACACGCCAACAACCCAACCATATTTCTCAGTACGCACTGTACTTATCATCCTCATATCTCCCAGCAAGCCCTCCATGTTCCGTTCAAGGGCAGGCACACCGTCAAGTGCTGAATGGACCGGCGGGAACGATGAGAGGTTGCGTTGCCCCCACTCTCTTTGGGGTAAGAGCGTGTGTAGAGCGAGCATCCCGTCTGGGCTTGTCAAGAAGATGGCCTGAGAATTGCTGAACCTCACTACCTGGAGGCTCCGGGCCAGGTAGTCCAGATCCAGTGCCACACCTACTATGCCCTTGAGATGGCCGGTCTCATCAAGCAATGGAACAGCCGTGGAAAGGGTCGGGCTTCCTGTACCACGGGCGATCATTACGTTAGAAATTGCCGGGCTCCAGGTCGAGATGACCCTTTGGATGTGGGGCCGGTCTGCTCCATTCGGAAGAGGGGTCCCCGGAGGCAGTTTTGAAGACATCATACCAATGGTGTCGCCGTTAAGTCCGACGAGCACAATATTGTCAAACTGCGGCAGGGACTGCCGGAGATTCGTCAGACGAGGTCCTGCCTGGGCAGGGTCCATCGTTTGCAGGACGGAATCTCCACTCAAGGACCAGGCAACAGCGAAGCTATCGTCTATGCTTGCGTCGACTACCGCTGAAACGGCCTGTGCCGTCAGGAGTTGATCGTCAAGGATCTTGTCGCTCCATTCGGAATAGGCGAGGTCATTTTGGTACATTATGAGAGCGAGCATTGGGAGCATGACCAGCAAAGTGCCGGCCAGGACCTTGGACCGCAGGTTAAGCCGTAGCATTCCCGTACCCTACAAGCCGTCCAAAACGGTCTTCGTCCACCCTGTCCCCGTCCCGTCGCCGACCGCTGAAGTTGTCAGGCGTCACCGGTTTGATTCTCTTTCTAACGTGCCCGCAATTCATCTACCCCTCGTCCTGGAGGCCGATGTGCTGACAAGACAGTTCGTTCGCCTTTCCCGATTGGAGCAGGGGGCAAGTCACACTCGGGAGGTGACGAATGCATTATTACCCTGGCTGGGACTGCTGTCAATAGTGCTCCACTCGGGGGTAGTAGTAGGTGAGAACCGATATTCTGGCGCAGACTTGAACCTTGGGTATAGGCAGCCTGGCTCTCCTCAATGTTCGCTAGGAATTGAAGCGGTTCATTGCTGCTTCGAGCCCGGCCTCCAGGATGCAGCGAACGGCCTCATCTACTCTGGGAAAGACCTCTTTCAAGACCTGTCGCTCTTCAGGTGTGAAACCGTTCAGCACGTAGTCCACCAGTCCTTCCCCTCCCAGGGTCTCCGGCCGGCTGATGCCCACGCGGATGCGGGCAATCTCGTTGCTGCCGAGGGACTGTGCGATCGATTGTAGCCCCCGGTGCCCGCCGGCCCCGCCGCTGTTACGGATACGGATGCGACCCAAGGGAAGGTCCACATCATCGTATATTACCAGCACATCGGCCAGCGAGAGACGGTATCTGATCGTCAGCGCTGCTATCGACTTACCGCTGAGATTCATGAAGGTCTGCGGCTTGGCCAGCACGACGTCCTGGCCCGACAGGCGCCCTGTTGCCAGGCGGGCATGTCCACCCTTGCCTGAGAAAGACATGCCGTGGGCTTTGGCGATGTAGTTGAGGCACTCAAAGCCAACGTTATGGCGGGTGCCGGCGTACTGAGGGCCGGGGTTGCCTAGCCCGGCGATAAGTTTCATTCCTAGTAAGCGTTTTCGCCCTTCATGATCGCCAGGATGGTCAGAAGTATGATTTTGACATCCAGCCACACTGTCCAGTGCTCCACGTACCATAGATCATAGGCGGTGCGCTCTTCGATGCTCACCTGACCGCGTAATCCGTGGACCTGTGCCCAGCCGGTTAGACCGGCCTTCTCCTTATGGCGCTCCAAATAGCGGGGCACTCGCAGGCTGAATTCTTCAACAAAGACCGGACGCTCGGGCCTCGGCCCTACCATACTCATCTCGCCCAGTAGCACGTTTATGAACTGGGGGGTCTCATCTATCGACCATCGTCGGAGAAAGCTCCCCAGCCTCGTGGTGCGGGGGTCTCCTTTGCCAGCCCATACCGGTCCGGTATGAGCTTCAGCATCGGGACGCATGGACCGGAACTTGATCACCTGAAAAGGCTTTCCGTCCAATCCCACCCGCTCCTGCAGGTAGAAGGTCGGCCCGCCGGGTGAAGTGATTTTGATGAGAATAGCTGTAGCCAGCATCATCGGTGAAAGGACAATGAGGGCGGCAGCGGATAGGACCATGTCCATGGTCCGCTTGATTCGCAGGCTCCAGCCTCTTAGCGCGGTGTCCCGTATGCTGATCATCGGCAGCCCATCCAGGTCGCCGATAGCAGCCTCGGATGTCATGATCTGGAAGACATCCGGGAACACTTTGATGTTGACATGTTCTTTATCACATTTGGACACAATATCGAGGATGTCCCGGTGGGTCAGCGCTGGCTCAGCTATTATGATCTCGCTGGCACCGGTCGATCTTACCAGTCCCCCTATGTCGGCCACCGAGCCGACTACACTGGCCTCCACAGAATGCTCCCCCACCAGTCCGAGTACCCTGTAGCCAAGCTTCGGTGCTCTGGCGATTCGTTGTTGGATAGCGCGGGCCATCTCGCCGGTTCCGACGATGAGCACCCGTTCCGGCGCCACTCCCAGGTGGTGCAGCCAGGCATGCACCCGGTATTGGACCATGCGGATGAGCCAGATCAGGATGATCGCCAATACCCAGCCTAGCGAAAGCATTGCTCTGGAGGAGTTGAAATCAGGCGAGATGAAAGACGCGACGGCCATCGTCACCACTGTGCCAATAGACACAACGTTGAAGATGCGTGAGAGCTCGTCCAAGCCTGAAGGACTTCGTCTGATCCGGTATCCTCCCTGGGCTGCCAGGAGGAGCGGGAACAGAACGGTGTATAGCACGGCTACCCCGGCGTAGTCGCTGAACTGATGGAACTCCTGGGGCTCGGGTAGCAGCGCCGTCCTAAAACGCACGTAGTAGGCGATAAGGAAAGAGACGTTGGTCGTTACCAGGTCCCCGGCCACTATCGCCAGAGGGAGAAAGAGGCTAACCCCCCGGTTCATCCGAGCGTCCACGGTACCTCATTGCCTCTAATAGTTGACTCTCCTCAGCTCCGGGGGCAACATCCTGTTGAGCAGGAATGCCAGGCCGCATCTCAAGTATATTGCACCGAGGATGAGCCAGTTCACAGGAGGCAGATTATGGGGGGCATAATGCTTCCTGTAAAAGATCAGCATTGATCTGTAGAACTCCATGGTTGCCCGGTAGATATCGCCACTGCTGCTGCTGCCCTTCCGGTGCAGGACGGTCACCTGCGGGTTGTACATAACGCGCCAGCCGCCCTTCTTGATGCGCATTGCCCAGTCCAGGTCTTCCCCGTACAGGAAGAAGGTTTCGTCCAACAGTCCAACCTGCTCCACCGCTTTGCGGCGCACCAGCATGAAGGCGCCAACAACCGAATCCACATCGGTCTCCTGGTCAGGGTCCAGGTAAGTCAGGTTGTAGCGGCCGAAGCGACGACTACTCGGAAAACGCTTGCTCAGGCCGGTCATCCGGTAGAAAGAGACAACCGGCGATGGAAAGCTGCGCCTGCAGGCCAGGTCAAGGCTCCCATCATCTCTTACTAGCTTGGGTCCTGCGACCCCCACGTCTGGCCTGGCCTCCAGGTACGCGACCATCTCTGCAAGGGCATCCGGTGGCACGACCGTATCAGGATTCAGGAGCAGGAGGTAGTCGCCAGTGGCCTGCAGGAGCGCCAGGTTGTTGGCGTAAGCATACCCACCGTTGCAGGTGCTTTCAACGAGACGAACGCCGGGAAACTGGCGCTGTACCATTCCAGCACTGTCGTCACTCGAGCAATTGTCAACCACCCAGACCTCTATATCCACGCCGCGACTGGCGCAGACAGACGCTAGGCAGTCTCTAAGGAGGTCTGCCACGTTGTACGAGACGATTACGACGGACAGCGTGGCCATTGCCTGGATTATACGAGCAGGCTGCTATGCTGGTCAAGCGAACCGCTTGGGAAGGGTTGCCCGCCAATTATCGCCCCCAAGAGTTTCACGGGCACTCGCGGCTCAGGGCTGATGTGCTCTTGAAAGAGTATAATGGACTTGAGGGTTGTTATGACCCGTCGAATTCACTGACGATCCTAGCAGCGCATGTTGGGCGGCGCGGACGGCAGGGACTGGCGGGCAGGCGAATCTCTTTTGTGAGCCTTTCCGCCGGCTGGGGCGTGTCCGGAGCAACTCCGTGCGCAGGAGGGAGCGATCACATGGACACATTTACAAGCAACGATCTGCGGATGTTGGCGGAAGCACAAGGCGAACACTGTGTGTCGATCTTCATGCCAACGCACAGGGGTGGGCAGGAGTCACAGCAAGACCGTATTCGGCTGAAGAACCTCTTGAAGGACGCCGAAGAGCGCCTGCTGGCCAGGGGCATGCGCCGGACTGAAGCGGAGGCCATGTTGGAGCCGGCTGAGAGGCTGCTGCCGGAAGGCCTCTTCTGGACATACAAGAGTGACGGGCTGGCATTGTTCTTTTCTCCGGCGTTCTTCCGCTACTACCGTCTGCCTACCAGCTTCGAGGAAGCGCTCATTCTCAACAACCGGTTCCATATCAAGCCTCTCCTACCGCAGCTTAGTGGGGACGGGCGGTTCTACCTGTTGGCCTTTGGACAGCGTCAGGTGAGATTCTTTGAGGGCTCACGGCACCAGATCACCGAGCTGGACGTGAAGACTATGCCCAGGAGTCTGGCTGATGCACTGAAGTATACCGATTCCGAGAAGCAACTTCAGTTCCACACCGGTACGGCGCAAACGATGGGCGGAGGCAAACGCTCTGCCATGTACCACGGACATGGAGTTGGAGGTGAGGTAGAGAAGGACCACCTGCGTGACTACTTCGAGCAGATCGACGCCGGGCTCCACGAGGTGCTCAGAGACAAGCGCGATCCTCTGGTGCTGGCGGGGGTCGAATATCTGTTGCCCATTTACAAAGAGGCCAACACTTACCAGAATGTGATGGAAGCGGGAGTGCTCGGCAATCCCGAGGAGCAGAATCCCCAGGATTTGCACAAGCAGGCGTGGCCTATCGCCGAGCGTTACTTCCTGAAAGAACAGGAGGAGCGTCTGGCACAGTACGAAGAGCTAGTCGGTGCGGGCAAGACCTCTAACGACCTGAAGGAGATTCTCCCTGCCTCCTATGCAGGGAGAGTTGATTGTCTTTTTGTCGCGGTGAACGGAAATGTTTGTGGCACCTTTGATCCGGCTAACGGCCAGGTGAACATGCAACTCACTTCAGAACCTGGCCCGTGTGACGAGGACCTGGTGGACCTCGCGGCCGTCCAGACCATCATGCACGCAGGTACAGTCTACCCTATTGATCCCGCGCGCATCCCGGGCGGTGCACCGGCAGCGGCGACCTTCCGCTACTGAATAGAAGGCAATAGATGCAATTGGAGCCGGCGCTTAGCGCCGGCTCCAATTGCATATCCTTCCGACCTGGCTGGCTAGGACTTTGACGGGTAGCCGGCCCGGGGTAGTGTAACCTTAAGTGTGTAAATTCCCAGGGAGAGAAAAGGGGCGTATCCTTTCAGGTTAGTTGGAGACTGACCAGAAAGGAGGAACGCCCCGTGGCCCTGGTCAAAGACCTGACCAAGCTGACAGTAAGGGATTT
>ORJL011075191.1_pt1 | contig 42566 bp, 23 predicted proteins | sample 1779941 | NCBI WGS metagenome assembly ORJL01 (sample SAMEA104232317, study PRJEB22302) | groundwater metagenome | biome: forest; feature: aquifer; material: groundwater | place: USA | collected 2011-08-07 | depth 5.8 m | reverse complement strand
CTCCGGGCGAGTTTGCGGACCCTCCCCGCTTTCGGCGTGGCGACTCTTGCGTTGTGCTTTTTCCCTCGAGACGGGGCTGACATATAGCGGATAAGCTTGACGCCCAGACTGATGGGAAGAGAACGGAACGGCAAGAAAATTAGCGCGCGGGAAATTAGCGCGCACCGGCTCCGGAATCCAGAAACGGCGCCAGGCCCGCCTTGGAACGTAGCCGGAATGCCACCTCAGGAGCCTCCCGTCGTCTGGGAGGAGGTGAGCTTGGCGAGTTCGGGTTTGACCACTTTCTCGTAGCACTCGGGGCAGATCCCATGGCTGAAGCGGGCCACCGAACGCTCCATAATATAAGACTCGACTTGCTGCCAGTAGTTCTTGTCATTGCGGATCTTCTTGCAGTAGAGGCAGATGGGCAACAAGCCCTGAAGTTGCTTCACCTGCTCCAAGGCCGCCTCCAACTCGCGCACGCGCTCGGCCAGGCTGCTTTGAAGCTCGATGATGCGCTCGCCCACTTTGATGCGAGCGTGCAACTCTTCGACATCAAACGGCTTGGTGATGTAATCATTCGCCCCCGCATTCAAGCCGGTGACAATATCCTGGCGGGTGTCGCGCGCGGTCAAGAGGATGACATGACTGTTCTTGGCGGCGGCGTTCTCTCGCATCATGCGGCAGACTTCCAGACCGCTGAGCACAGGCATCATCCAGTCCAGGACCACGAGCCGGGGAGCCACCGGTGTTTGCAGGATGGCCCATGCCTCGCCGCCGTCCTTGGTGGACACGACCTCATACCCCCACCTCCCCAATCGCGCTTCAAGGAGTCGGCGGGAAACAGGATCATCTTCGGCGATAAGTATCTTCATGGGAGCGATGCGCTACTGATGTTTGACAACGGAAGTGTGACGGTCACCTCGGTGCCAACATCCAACTCGCTGCGGAGGTTGACGCGTCCGCCGTGGACTTCGACCAGACGCTTGACAATCGCCAAACCCAGCCCCGAGCCTTGTTGCTCATAGAACCGGCGCTCAAACTGCATGTAGGCACCCACGTTGGCAATGTGCTCGGCTTTCATCCCCCGCCCCAAATCGCAAATGACAAGCGCGGCCCCATCCGCTTCCCGGCGGACGACCACTTCCACCGGCGTGCCTGGGTCGGAAAACTTGAACGCGTTGTCCATCAGTTCATCTACAATGCGCGTCAGATGCTCCTCCGCTATGGCTACTTTCGTCGGTGCAAGAGTCAACTGCAAGTCCGCAACGCGACCGGAAGACTGCGCGCGCTGGCGCGCGGTCATGGAAGTGATATCCGCCAGATCGGAGGAGCCGCCGTGGCGCAGAGATCGCACTTTCGCGTCGTCCCCTTCCGCCAGCTCGATCTGGGCGTAGAGCAACGTGTTCTCGATCATTCGGTGCAGGCGCTTGGCGGAATCATAGATGGCCTGAGACATCGCTACTATCTCGTCCTGCCGCAACGACTCGAAATCAGCGACGATCATCTCCGCGAATCCCATGATCCCGTTCAGAGGTGTCCGGAGTTCGTGGGGCAACGCCCAACTGATATTGGCGCGCAGGTTGTCCAACCGCTCGTCCGCTTGCTGCTTGAGGATCACGACTTTCTGCAATCGCGCTCGCACGGTAGCTCGTAACTCATTAATGGTGAATGGCTTAGGAAGATAATCATCCGCTCCAAGCTCCATTCCCTGCCGCATCCCGGCGCGATCGGCCTGTCCAGTCATCAGGATGAAGGGGATCGTCTTGGTAGTGGGGTCGCCGCGCAAGGCGGCAAGGGTGCCATACCCGTCCAGCTTATCCATGCGCACGTCACAGATGACCAGATCTGGAAGAATGCTGCGAGCCCTTTCCACGCCCTCGAGACCGTTCTCCGCCCCCACGACTTCGTGCCCGTCCTCGCGTAGCGCTCTCAAGACCATTTGGCGCACGGACGGTTCATCTTCAATCACCAGGATTTTCGCCATAGCTAGCCCAGTCCTGCCATCAGTTTGTGGTCTGGCGAATGATTGGGCCTCACATCAGCCGGCCGCGGAACAACCTGAAGCACGCAACCTCAGTCGCTCAGACACGATTTACATTATCGGCCAGAACCGGACAAATTGAAGCAATTTCTTTTGAGAGTTCGTGGGCCGCTTCGTTCGCGCCCCCTTTGTCGCTCGGTTTATTGTTGACGGCCCCTGCCTTTTCGCGAACAACCCACGGGAACGGGCCGGCCAAAGTGAAGGATCCCGCGGTGATCATCCCGCGTTGCTTCCCCAGCCCCGAATGCCGGAGTCGGACGGACCGTATCCGCTCGCTCCATGCGAATCTTGAACCATGCGCACACTGATAAAACACGCCCTCGCGTCAACCAAGCCGGATGACATCGTCACGATCCAAGGCTGGGTCCGGACCCGCCGGGATTCCAAAGGCTTCTCGTTTCTGGAACTGAACGATGGGTCCTGCCTCGCCAACATCCAGATCGTTGTGGACGCCGGGATTTCCGGTTACGAGCACATTGCGCGATTCACCACCGGCGCCTCGGCCGCCGTCGAAGGCCGGCTTGTCCCTTCTATCGGAGCCGGCCAGAAGTGGGAATTGCGCGCCACACGGGTCGAATTGGTTGGCGACGCGGACGCCTCCTTTCCGTTGCAGAAGAAAGGCCACTCGCTCGAGTTCCTGCGCGGAATCGCTCACTTGCGCCCCCGATCAAACCTGTTCGGCGCCATTTTCCGCACTCGAAGCCGCCTCGCCTACGCCGTCCACCAGTTCTTCCAGGAGCGTGATTTTGTTTATGTCCACACGCCTATTATCACCGCCAGTGATTGCGAAGGGGCCGGCGAGATGTTTCGCGTCACCACCCTCAAGGGAAACATCGAGCAAACGCCGGAAGCGGACTTCTTCGGACGTCCCTCCTTCCTCACTGTCAGCGGGCAGCTCGAGGCGGAGACGTTCGCGTGCGCCCTTTCCAACGTCTATACGTTTGGCCCAACCTTCCGCGCCGAGAACTCCAACACCTCTCGCCATGCCGCCGAGTTCTGGATGATTGAACCGGAGATGGCCTTTTGCGACATTCAGGGCGACATGGCCCTGGGCGAGGAGTTCATCAAGGCGATGGCGCGTTACGCCGTCGAGCATTGCGCTGAAGACCTAAGCCTGTTCGCCAAATTCGTCGATAAAGGGCTGCAAGAGCGCCTTCGTTTCGTGCTCGATCGCCCCTTCCAGCGCGTCTCCTACACCGAGGCCGTGGAGATCCTCACCAAATCCGGGCGCGCCTTTGAGCACCCGGTCGAATACGGCCTGAACCTCCAGTCGGACCACGAGCGTTTTCTGACTGAGGAGCACTTCCGCTGTCCCGTCACCGTCTTCAACTACCCGAAGGAAATCAAGCCCTTCTACATGCGCCTCAACGACGACCACAAAACCGTGGCAGCCATGGACCTGCTGGTGCCTGGTGTCGGCGAAGTCATAGGCGGATCGCAGCGGGAAGAACGTCTGGATGTGCTCCTCCAGAACCTGCACCGTCATAACCTCTCCGAGCAGCAATATTGGTGGTATGTTGACTTGCGACGTTTTGGCAGCGTACCCCACGCCGGTTTCGGCCTCGGTTTCGAGCGCTTGCTCATGTTCCTGACCGGTGTTGGCAACATCCGGGACGTCATCCCGTTCTCACGAACCCCGGGCAACGCTGACTTCTGAGAATTCGCCGGCACGCCCGGCTTGGGTCCAATGGGCGAGAGCCGCCTGAACCGCCGTCACCAAAGCCGTCACTCGAGTTGCTAATCGGAAATCCGACGGCGCCTCGATTGTGTAACTGTGGCGCGTCCGAGTCTGGAGCAGGAAGAACGCCTCCGGCCACTGCGGACGCGTCCCCGGGTCCAGTTGCGGGCGGATAATCCCTCCGTGCGCCTCCCGCCCATCGATGATCGGGGAGGGATCGATCGGGCAAACCCGCCGGACGGCCTCAATCATCACCTCGGCGGACGAAGGCGCCCCGTCCGGATTCAGTTCATAAAGGTAGAACCCATGCGCTTCCCAGTCTTCATGCAGGCAAATCGCCAGGTCAAACGCAGGCTGCCGTCGGAGCCATTCCACATGGGCCCGGACCTCGTCCGTCGCCAGGTGCTTGTAGTCCCGGTTGAGATCCACGCCCTGGCCATTCTCCCGACGGTTCAACTGGAAACCCGCCGGGTTTAAGCAGGGGCAAAGCCAGAGCGCAATCTCCGGCGGCCAAAGATTCTCCCGCAACAGCCGCACGGCTGCGAGAGGGCCGGCGGGTTCATCCCCATGAATCCCGGCGGACAGATAGACATTCCCTCGGGCGGGCGTGGATGCCCGGCGGAGTGCCAGGTGGGGATGGCCGAGGGTGACAGGCAGCGTCTCCACCAGCCAATCGCGCGCCTGCGCCGCCTTGACGCAGTCCTGGAGAACGGACGCGATATCGATGCGTTCCCCGTTGTAGCTGCCATGGTTTTGCCCCAGACGGTCCATGAGATCCGAGTGTTTAACGCACCGGTGTCAGCGGGTAATCCGCTCCTCGGGTCTTCCTCAAGCGCCGACGGTTGCCTCGTCCAACAGCTCCGCCCTTTCCGCGGAGGGGACCTCGTGTTTGCCCCAAGTGGGATCGAGCCCGAGGTCCTTGATCATCTGGAGATCCTTCTCCACCGGCTGATTGAGGGTGGTGAGGTAGTTCCCCACCATCATGGCGCTGGCGCCCGCGGTGAAGATCAGGCTCTGCAAGTCGCGCAGGTTCACCGTGCGTCCTCCGGCGACCATGATCTCCTTCTCCGGCATGATGAACCGGAAGCAGGAAATGGTCTTGAGGGCCTCGAGCGGCGGGAGAGGCGGGACCTTCTCGAAGGGAGTTCCGGGGATGGGGTTGAGGATGTTCACCGGAACAAACTCGGCCCCGGCTTCCTTGAGCGCAAACGCCAGATCGCACCGGTCCGCGCGGGTCTCGCCCATGCCGATGATACCGCCTGAGCAGATCTTGATCCCCGCCTGCTTGAGGAACCCGATCGTGGCCAATCGCTCGTCGTACGTATGGGTGCCGCATTGACTCGGGAAGAAGCGTCGTGATGTCTCCAGGTTGTGGTTGTAGCATTTCAGACCGGCTTGCGCGAGTCGATCCGCCACGCGCTGGCTCTTGATCAACCCCAACGCGGCGTCCGGACGCACCTTGCCGTTGGCGGCCAGGTCACGAATACGATCACAAACCTCGTCCAGCATCGGTCCCTCCTGCAGGCCTTTCCACGCCGCCACGATGCCCAAGCCCGTCACCCCATTTCGGTGGGCCTCCTCCGCCGCCTGGAGCACCGGCTCGGGATCGATGAAGCCATAGCGCGGGGCGCCAGTCTGATAGAAGGCGGACTGGGCGCAAAACTTGCAGTCCTCGGCACAGCCGCCCGCCTTGGCGTTCACGATCGAGCAGAGGTGAATTTTGTTGCCTTTGAAGTGCTCCCGGATGCGGTTGGCCCAAGCCATCAGGTCGAAAATATCCGCGATGCCCTCGATATGGAACAAACCGAGGGCCTCATCCCGAGTCAGACTGCCACCCTGGAGCACGCGCCGGCCCAGGCCGGCGATGCGTTCGTGGAGGGTGGCGTCAATCAATGTCACGTTCATGGTTGACAGCATATCACGAACCTCCGTGGGCGCAAGCGCTCTCCTGTTTTCAACCAGCACACCTGACGTTTGTTTGAACTCCCCTTCATTTGGTCCATGGGCACTCCTCCATACCCGTGGGCCAGTTCAATCCGAAGAGAGTTTCGATTGAATTCACAGCCTCGCCTGTCTAGAGTAACTCCCGCGTTCGTCAATTCCGACCGAGGCTATGCTGACCATTAAACAGGCTGCCCCTGAAGACATCCCCGTCCTGCGGGCGGTGGCGTTCCAAATCTGGCGTGAGTACTATCCGGCCATTCTTTCACGAGAACAAATCGATTATATGCTCGAATGGATGTACTCCCCCGCAGTCATCCAAAACGAACTCGGCGCGGGAGTTGTCTGGGAATTGGCACTCTTGGAGGCCCAGACGGCCGGGTTCATTTCCTATGCGCATCAAAAGGACCGGGCGGAAGTGAAACTCAACAAGATCTACCTGCTTCCCTCGATGCACGGCCAGGGGCTTGGCCGGCAATTGCTGGCGCACGTCAAAGGCCGTGCGGAAGCGCTCGGCGCGCGGCGGATCTGCCTGCAGGTCAACAAGCGCAACCAGCGCGCTATCCGTGCCTACGAGCGGGCTGGCTTTCGCGTCAGCGAAAGCATCGTCAGCAACATCGGATGCGGCTTCGTGATGGATGACTACGTCATGACCCTGGACCTGCCCGGAACTTCCTTGCACGAGTCTGGAAATAAGGCCACAGTTTCCCCATTGTCATGAACACAATGCCTGCTTATTCTCACTGCGAAAACGCCCTGGGACACACTCTCTCTCGTCAGTCTCTGCCCAACACCGCGGCCCTGTTCCGGCGGCGATTCTTCCTCTTAGCGTTCCTGGCCGTGACCGCCGGCTTCCTGACGTCCCAGGCGGCGCCTTTCCCCGGACCCAGCGTCAGCGTAACGGAACCGCGCTGCGAATATGCCGTCAATCCCCTTGGTATCGACATCGCCCGACCCAGGTTGAGTTGGGTAATGACATCCCCTCACCGGGGACAGCGCCAGACCGCTTTCCAGATACTCGTGGCCAGCACAGAGGCTGGGTTGAACGCGGACCAAGGCGACCTCTGGGACACCGGCAAGGTGGCCTCAGACCAATCCATCCAACTTGTCTATGGCGGACGCGCCCTGACGTCGAGGCAGCGGTGCCATTGGAAAGTCCGCGTCTGGGACCGCGACGACAGGGTCTCCTGGTACACCGCGCCAGCGTCCTGGGAGATGGGTCTCCTCCAGCCCTCCGACTGGCAGGCGGAATGGATCGGCCTGGCCCCGGAAAGCCCAAGCGCATTCCTCCGCAAGACCGCCTCGCTCCGCAAGACTGTCAGACAAGCCCGGCTCTACGCCAGCGCCTTGGGCGTCTATGAGTTCTACATCAACGGCAACCGCGTCGGGCGGGACATCTTCAGCCCGGGCTGGACCGATTACAACAAGCGCGTGCAATACCAGACTTACGACGTCACCTCCCTCTTGCACCAGGGCCGCAACGGCTTCGGCATCATCCTCGGGGACGGCTGGTACTCCGGCTTCGTGGGCCTCGGTGGACGCAACCGTTACGGCAACATGCCCGTGGCCATGGGGCAACTGGAAGTGCAATACACCGATGGCTCACAAGAAACCATCCGCACCGACGCTTCGTGGAAAGTCACAACCGGCCCTCTAGTGCAATCGGACATGCTCATGGGGGAGACCTATGATGCTCGCAAGGAAATCCCCGACTGGAATCGAGCCGCGTTGGATGACTCCCGCTGGCAGGCGGTCGCCGTCAAGAAAGTCTCCGTGCCGCTGGTCGCCGCGTGCGACGCCCCCGTGCGCAAGACGCAGGAACTCAAGCCGCGGGCCGTCAGCGAACCCGCCCCCGGGCACTTCGTGTTCGATCTGGGTCAGAACATGGTCGGGTGGGCGCGTCTTCGGGTCAAAGGCGCGCCTGGAGAACAAGTCACCCTTCGATTCGCTGAAATCTTGAACCCGGATGGAACGATCTATACCACGAATCTCCGGGGCGCCAAGTGCACGGACCAATACACGCTCAAAGGCGGGGCCGAGGAGGTCTATGAACCCCGGTTCACCTTCCATGGTTTCCGATACATCGAACTGGCCGGCTATCCCGGCAAGCCCGCTCTCGACGCCGTCACGGGGATTGTGATCCATTCGGACACTCCACCCTCGGGCTCCTTCACCTGCTCGGACCCCCTTATCAACCAACTCCAGAGCAACATCCGCTGGGGCCAGCGCGGCAACTTTCTGAGCATCCCCACCGACTGCCCGCAACGCGACGAACGCCTCGGCTGGATGGGGGACGCCCAGATCTTCGTCCGCACCTCGACCTTCAACATGGATGTCTCCCGCTTCTTCGCCAAGTGGATGGTGGATGTCGAGGACGCACAGCGCCCGGACGGCGCGTTCACAGATGTTTCCCCGTTCGTCGCCGCTGGCGCGGGCACGGCCGCGTGGGGCGACGCGGGCGTCATCTGCCCATGGACCATTTACCAGGTCTATGGGGACAGGCGCATCCTTGAACGGCACTACGCCGCGGGCGCGCGATGGATCGACTACCTGAAGGCCAAGAGCAACGACCTGCTTCGCCCGGCGGAGGGATACGGCGACTGGCTCTCCATCCAGGCGGACACCCCCAAGGATGTCCTCGCCACAGCCTACTTCGGCTGCAGTACCCGGATCATGGCCAAGATGGCGGGCGTGCTGGGCAAGACCGAGGACGCGGCGAAGTACGAGGCGCTGTTCCAGCAGATCAAAACCGCTTTCAACAAAGCCTACGTGGCCGCGGACGGACGCATCAAAGGCAACACCCAGACCTGCTACGTGCTGGCGATTTCCTTCGATCTTTTGCCCGAGGACAAGTTAGCCGCCGCGGCGAAGTACCTGGTAGCCGATATCGAGTCTAAGGAAGGGCACCTCTCGACCGGATTCGTCGGTGTGGGCCATCTGATGCCCACGCTCACCCAAGCCGGTTACCTGAACGTTGCCTACCGTCTCCTCGGCCAGGACACCTTCCCCTCCTGGCTCTACTCGATCAAACAGGGGGCCACAACCATTTGGGAACGCTGGGACGGTTGGACCAAGGAAAAAGGATTTCAAGACCCCGGCATGAATTCGTTCAACCACTACTCGCTGGGCTCGGTCGGCGAGTGGATGTACGACACTGTGGCGGGAATCGGCCTCGACCCGCGCAAGCCCGCCTTCAAGCATATCGTCTTCCGTCCAAGCCCCGGGGGCGGACTTACTTTCGCCAAGGCGGAATACCAATCGATGCACGGAAGAATCGTCAGCGATTGGAAGATCGTGAATAGCGAGCTGCTTCTCAAGCTGAGCGTCCCCGCCAACACCACCGCCACACTCCTCCTCCCAACGAGGGATGGCGACCAGATCAAAGAAGGAGGCATCCCCTCGCGCGCGGCCGAAGGGGTAACCTACCTCTGGCAGGATAAAGGCATCGCCCGCCTGGAATTGGTCTCCGGGGATTATTCCTTTGCGTGCCCGCTGCCTTGACACGCGTTCGCAATGATTCGGAGTTGAATTTGTGACCGAAGTGGCCGATGAATGAGCGCGAATGCGCCCGTTACGCCGCCCATAAGCGCCGCCAACCGCCCGGAAGCGGAGGGGTCGGCCCATCGCCCCCCGTACGGTGAGGACTCTGGCCGCATGCCGCAACCAATGCCAAAGCTGCTCATGTACCCGGCACCCGGCGAACGCTTGTCGCGTTTCGTCGGCGACCGGCTTCGTTTCTCACTCCGTCACGCCGAGAATGGCGCCCGGCCCGATGGATGGCGAACCGCCCTGCGAACGAACCTCGGACGCGCCTCCAGCATGCGGGATGAGCTTATCACCTCGGTCCAGGCCCGACGCCCACCCACGCACCTCTCCTGGCGGGACATTCCACTGACCTGGCAGGACGGAGAATGGCGCGTGGAACTTCCCCTCACCGAAGTTGGCTATTTCCAGGCCAAAGCCTACGCTCTCGACCCCGACGGCTGGCAGCATTGGCCGGACGGGCCTGACATCGGAGTGGCTGTGCAGCCCAACGCTTGCCGCACCGCCAACACGATCTACTGCGCCTTCACGCGCATGTTCGGCCCTTCCAAGACCGCCACTCACACCGTCAACACGGCGTTGCCGCTCTCCGTCCAGAGCCTCGATGACCAGGGCTACGCGGTCATCCCTCCCTCAGGAACGCTCCGTGACCTCGCAAAAGAACTGCCCCATATCATCGACACTCTCGGTTGCCGCATCCTGCACCTCCTGCCCGTCCAACCCACCCCGACTACCTACGCGCGCTTTGGCCGCTTTGGCAGTCCCTACGCCTGCCTGAATCTCACGGCCATCGACCCCGCTCTCATCGAGTTCGACAAACGTACCACCGGCATCGACCAGTTCCGCGAACTCGCCCGGGCGGTACACAGCCGAGGCGCGCGCCTTTTCCTCGACATGGTCATCAACCACACGGGCTGGGGATCCATCATCCAGGAGAATCACCCCGAGTGGTTTCTCCGGCAGTCCAATGGCTCGTTCGTGAGCCCTGGCGCTTGGGGAACGACATGGGAGGACCTTGTTGAATTCGACCATGCCAATCCCGCCCTGCGGGAGTGCCTGGCCGAGGCGTTCCTGGAGTGGCTCCGCCGCGGGGTGGATGGCTTCCGCTGCGATGCCGGATACAAGGTTCCCATCCCGGTCTGGCGCTATATCACCGCCCGTGTTCGCCAGGAGTTTCCAGACGCCATTTTCCTGGTCGAAGGCCTGGGAGGCAGTTGGCACGACACGGAAGCGCTCCTCACGGAGGGTGGCATGCAGTGGGCTTATTCAGAACTGTTTCAGAACTTCTCAGGAGCCCAGATCGCCAGCTATCTGGACCACACCTTCCACCAATCCCGTCGCGTCGGCCTCCTGGCTCACTACAGCGAGACGCATGACAACGACCGCCTGGCCGCCCGCGGCCGCGCCTGGTCCCTCTCGCGTAACCGCCTCTGCGCCCTCACCAGCATCCACGGCGCTTTTGGCTTCACCTGCGGAGTCGAGTGGCTCGCTCCCGAGCGAATCAACGTTCACTCAAGCCGCGGCCTGGCATGGGGTGCCGCAGACAACCTAGTGGCTGAGTTGGGCCGGCTGAACAGGCTGCTACAGGACCATCCCTGCTTCTTCGACGGAGCCAATCTCACTCGACTCAGCACCACGGAGTCGCCGGTGTACGCCTTATTGCGCGCCTCTGCGGAGGGCGTTGACGCCGTGCTGGTGCTTGCCAACACAGACCCCTTGCATCCCCAGCAGGTGGTCCTTGACGAGGCCCAACTCGGCGCGATGGGCCTTGTCCATTCCCGTCCGTCAGAAAAGGGGGACCGCGCCAGCCTGGTGGACCTCCTTGGACAGGTGGTGCCAGTCCTCGAACGAACCCCCAACGCCAAAGCCATCTTCACCCTGGGCCCTGGCGAGGTTTTTTGCCTGGCCCCGCAATCGACCCCCCGCGGTTTGAGCGGGGACGCCTACCGGCGCCGTCAAGCGTGCGCGGCGCTGGCTCTCGCGGCGTGCGGCCACCGGTTGCCCATCGAGCAGATCGGAACGGTGGATACTCTCCGTCTGGCGGAATGGATGGACCGCGACCCCGCGGGCTTCCTAAGCGCCACCACCTACCTGGAACCGGCAAGCCCCAAGGCGGACCTGCTCTCGCAGCTCCTGGAAGCGGCGCGCCTGTTCCCTCGCGTCGTCACCTGGCGGATCGAGGATCGAACTCGAATCACCCTGGTGCCTCCACGCCACTGGATTTTGATCGAGGATCGGGCTCCCTTCCGCGCCCGCCTGGAGCCTCTCGCCGCTCGATTCCCGGTTCATGTCGAGTCCATCCCGGTTCTGGCCGGCCATATCGCCTGCATCCCGCCCTTCGAGCCGTTGGTCTGTTCCGCCGATGCGAGGCTCGAAATGGAGCGTTACGAGGCGGATCCTGCTGGCGGGAAGAGGCAGCCGGCCGGAGAGTCCGTAACGGGCATCACCGCGACCCTGCGGCTCCTCCCGGAGAGCCCTTGCCTGACGCAGCAGGATCTCACCGAGACAACCCACCGGGGCATGGTCCTGCTGGCCAACGGACGCGGAGCCATGTCCCGCCTGTGCGTGGACTTGGGGCGCATCACTTCCAAATACGACTGTCTGCTGGGAGCGAACCTCCACCCCAGCCTGCCCGTGGACCGCCATGTTTTTGTCAAGCGCGCGCGCGTCTGGGTGAACGCAGACGGTTTCCTGAGCCCACTGAACGCCGAGAATCTGGCCTCCTTTTCCCCAGGCCCGCCCGCCCACTGGAGTTTCGTGGCCAATGCGGGCGACGGTCGCTCTGTGGCCATCGAGCTGGCCATCGATATGCTCCAGGAACAGAATGCCGTGGTCCTGCGCTTTGATCGCCCCTCCTTCGCCGCCTCGGAACAAAAAGGCCTGCCCGACACCTGCGATGTGCGCCTGACTGTCCGGCTGGATATCGAGGACCGCAACTTCCACTTTGAAACCAGGCGTAGCGCCTCGGCCGAACACCATTTTGAGGCCCACACACGGGCCCTGGCTGATCGTGCTGGTTTCTCTTTCACACCCACAGTCGATCGCCAGCTTCGCGCGTTCGCCTCGGGCGGCCGCTACCACCCTCAAGGGGAGTGGTGCGAGAACATCCCCCACCCCGTCGAGATCACCCGAGGTATGTCGGGGGCCGGCGACGCCTTCAGCCCCGGTTGGTTCGACCTGCCGCTGCCACGGGGAGCCGCCATCACCCTCGTCGTCACCTCGGAGCCCGACGACCCCGATGCGAACCTGCTCGCCAACTTCGCTAGCTCCCGGGGGAAGACTCAACACCGCTCCATCCAGCGCGCGCATTTGCGCGAGGGAGACGACATGGGCCATGCGCTCGTCCTGGCGTCACGGGCGTTTGTCGTCCGGCGTGGCACGGGCAAAACGGTCATCGCGGGCTATCCGTGGTTTCTTGACTGGGGCCGGGACACCCTCATCTGTGCCCGCGGCCTGCTCGCCGCCGGGATGAACACCGAGGTCCTTGAAATCCTCCGCGTTTTCGGACGCTTCGAGAGCGGTGGCACACTCCCCAATACCATCCACGGGGAAGACGCGTCCAACCGGGACACTTCGGACGCCCCTCTCTGGTACGGCATCGTCTATGAGGAACTGGCGGAGCGCCTGGGAACCGTCGGCCCCTCGGAGCTGTCGGGGACCCGGGTCGAGCCAGGCGGGCGCACGCTCGCCCAAGTGCTCCGCTCCATTGCCGTTGGCTACATCGAGGGTACCAAGAACGGAATTCGCATGGATCCCTCCTCCGGTCTCGTCTGGAGCCCGAGTCATTTCACCTGGATGGATACCAACCACCCGGCAGCCACGCCTCGCGAAGGCTACCCGGTCTGCATCCAGGCCCTCTGGGTCCGGCTCCTGCTCCAGTTGGCCCGCTTGGAAGTCGCCGCGCCGGACGAACCGTGGGAAAAACTCGCCCAGCGGGCCCGGACCTCCTTCGACCGGCTCTTCTGGCTGGAAGAGCGGGGCTATCTGGCTGACACGCTCCTCGCCCCCGAAGGCGTGCCCGCCGCCGGCGCCGCCGCGGATACCGCCCTGCGTAGCAATTGCCTTATCCCTGTCGCGCTCGGTTTCGTCACGGGGGATCGCGCCCGTCGTTGCGTCGCCGCCGCCTGGCGCCATCTGGTTGTTCCGGGCGCCTTGCGATCCCTGGCTCCTTTGCCAGCCACGCCTCCTCTGCCCATCCGTGGATCCGATGGCCGCCTGCTCAACAACCCAGCCGAGCCCTATTGGGGCTCCTACCAGGGTGATGAGGACACGCGCCGCAAGCCAGCCTACCACAATGGCACTGCCTGGACCTGGACCTTTCCCACCTTCTGCGAGGCGATGGCCCGGGCTTGGGATTTCTCCACGCCAGCCGTCCTGTCCGCCAGGGCCTGCCTGGGAAGCCTGGACCACTTGCTCAATGAAGGATGCCTCGGGCAGATTCCCGAGATCGTCGATGGCGACGCCCCCCATTTGCAGCGAGGCTGCGACGCTCAGGCCTGGAGCGCAACCGAAGCCCTCCGCGTCTGGCGACTCCTCACCACCGATCCGACGAAAACGCGCTGAACAAAACCACCTGCTTGCTGAGCCGATTTGGCTCAAAAGAACGCCACTTGAAGATGGAACGAGCGAATGCAAGACGGATCTGCCAATCCGAAGGCCAGCGCCGCCGAGACGATCTTCAACGCCGCGTTGGCCTACATCGCCCTTTTCGCGCCCTCGCGCGCGAGGAGCAGTCGCCAATACCGGATGCGCGGCCCGCTGGTGAAACAGAGCCCTACCGCGCCGCGCGGTAGGGCGCGTGGAAGACGTAACGGCCCGCGAGAACCTCGAAGAACGCCCCGTCCGACTCGGCCCGGACGAACGTGACTCCGCGTGCCTGGGACGCCAGTCGCTTCCCCTCGCGGACATCCTGCGGCGCGCTGGAAGGAACGCGGACGGTGGCGGTTGTGTTGGGTGGAATCGTGACATCGAGGGAAATTGAGTCATTCTCGATCCTCCAGCGGGATACGATAGGCCCTCGGATGGAGCGATACGTTCCGTTGGCCCAGCTCACTCCGCCACCCGGACGCGGCGCTATTAGAAAGTGCTTGTAGCCCGGGCTGGTCTCGTCGGGGTTGATTCCGGCGACGTGACGCCAGACCCACTCGCCCACGGCCCCAAACGCCCAGTGGTTGAACGAGTTCATGCCCGCGTCCTGGAAACCACGCCCCCGCACGTAACCATCCCAACGCTCCCACATGGTGGTCGCTCCGTTGTCGATCATGTAACGCCATGACGGGAAAGTCCGGTTGGTCAGCACCTGCCACGCGACGTCAGTGCGCCCGTTGCGCGCCAGCTCCAGCATCAGCCGGTGGGTCGTTTGGATCCCAGTCGAAAGGTGATTCTGATAGCGTTCGATTCCCTCCACAGCATGGGCCATGGCAGCAGAGCGCAGTTCGATCGGGAGCAGATCGAAACCAAGCGCAAGCGAATAACCTCCTTGAGTGTCGCCACGAATCCGGCCGTCGCTTTCGACAAACGCCCGGTTGAACGCGGCTTTGATCCCTTCAGCGAGAGCAGCGTAGCGGCCGGCCTCAGCCTCATCCCCAAGCACCCGGGCCATCCGTCCAACCAACTCCGCCGAGTAAGCGAAGAAAGCGGTGGCAAAAACCTCGTTGGGCACCGAAGCCCCCTTCGTAGGCCAACCCGTTTGCTTGATCCAATCCCCATTCAGCCAGTCGTTGTAATCGTTGTTGCGGCCTTTCGACCAGATCAGGTCCGGGTTCATACGGTGAACAAAGTCAACCCAGCGGCGAGCCGAGTTGAAATGCTCCGCGAGCAACCGCTTGTCCCCGTAGTTCTGGTAGGCCCGCCACGGCACGATCACCCCCGCATCGGCCCACGCGGGCGCGCCTGAAAACTGGGCATTGGGATTTCCCGGATGCGGCGCGAAGTCGGAGAAACGCCCATCATCGGCCTGGTCATCCCTGATATCACGTACCCACTTGGTGAAGAAAGCGGCGAGGTCCATATTGAACATCGCCGTCTGACTGAACGCTTGGATGTCCCCCATCCAGCCGAAGCGCTCGTCGCGCTGCGGACAATCGTTGGGCGAACTCATCAAATTGGCGCGCTGAGTCCAAACGATGTTGCGCATGAGCTGGTTGAGCGAAGGATCGGAACACTCGAACGCGCCGACCTCCGGCGCGGATGAGCAGAATACGCGGCCGAGCACCGCCCTGCCCCCGGGCGGCGCCGACAGCCCCGTCAACTCCACGAAACGGAAGCCGTGATAAGTGAAGCGGGGCTCGAAAACAAACTGGCCGTCCTTGGACGGCGTGTAACGGTCGATCTGCGGTGCACCGCGCAGGTTTGCGGTGTAAAGTGTCCCGTCGTCGTTCAGCATTTCCGCGTGGCGGATCGTTACCGGGCGGCCCGCGCCCCCTTTCGCTTCTACCCGACACCAACCCACCATGTTCTGGCCAAAGTCGAATATGTAAACCCCGGCCCGCGGTTCAGTCCGCCTCACGGGCTTGAGTTCTTTGACCACACGAATCGGTTCGTTGGGTTGCCAGACCAGTTGCTCGTCGCCAAGGTTGGACGCTTTTGCGCTCCGCCATGTCCCAGCATCGAAACCGGGTGCGTCCCAACCGGGCATATCCTTCCGTCCGTCATACACTTCACCGTCGTAAATCCCCGACGTGCGAATCGGCCCGTCGGTGGTGGCCTGCCACGACTCGTCCGTAACGACGGTTTGCATGCGTCCATCGGCGAACTCGATTTCGACCTGGAGCAGGAAACGCGGGCGGGCACCGTAGGCATGGCTTCCAACCACCATAAGCCGGCCCGCATACCATCCTTCGCCAAGCAAGGCGCCGAACGTATTCTCACCCGAGCGCACCAACCGGGTCACGTCGTAGGTCTGGTATTGCACCCGCTTTCGGTAGTTGGTCCACTCAGGGGCCAGGAGTTGATCGCCCACGCGCCGTCCGTTGATGCGCAACTCATAGAGACCTAGCGCGGAGGCGTAGGCGGTGGCGTGGCGGATTCGGCCGTCGAGCCGGACGGACTTGCGAACCATCGTCGCGGGCAAAGCAGCCTCGGCACCGCCGGGCTTGACGGTGGCGGTGACGCCGTCGGTGAGGTTGGCGACAGCCCAGGGACCGCTTTCCGCAATCCACTTTGCCTGCCAATCCGACCTCTTTAGAAGCCCCATGGTCCACGACGCTGGCTCGCTCCAGGCCGAGGGCTGACCGTCCTGGTCCCAGACGCGCACGCTCCAGTAGCAGATCATGCGGCTCGCAAGCGGCTCTCCAGCGTATTCCACCTGGGCCGACTGGTCCGACACCACCTTGCCGCTGTCCCAGAGATCTCCGGCAGGGCGGCGCAAGGCTTCACGGGTGCGGGCCACCACGACCTGATAGGCGGTTTGCCGCTCGCCTCGACGATCCGACTGGACGATCCAACTCAATCGCGGATGAACGACATCCATGCCAACTGGATTGGACCTGTATTCGCAGCGCAATTCGGCCGCGGAGAGCCCGGCGGCCCGGCACATGGCAGGCGAAAGCAACGCGATGGACACGATCGCCAGGCGAGCAATAATCGAAATCCGCATAAGATTCATCTGGATTGGGGTCTGTGACGACCCGGCTAAGATGGAGTGTTAGTGGACCCATTCTCCGGCGCGCCGGACGAGGAGTCAAACTCGGATTCGCGTGGGCGAGAGCGCCGGCATCCAGCCGGCGCTCCCGGTCGGGGTTGGGAGCCACCTCCACAGCCCATCCGTCCGCCCAGGCAGCAAAACGACCGTGACAGGCAACCGCACCGCTCATATCCTTGGCGCATGGTAGTACCACGGACGCTCACGCTAGGCCATTCGCCCGATCCGGATGACGCCTTCATGTTCTATGCCCTGGCCCAGGGGAAGATCCCTGGTCGTGGCTTTCAGTTCGAGCACATCTTGCAGGACATTCAAACGCTCAATGAACGGGCCACCCGGGGCGAACTGGACATTTCCGCGATCAGTTTCCATGCCTATCCTTACGTCAGCGCTCAGTACGCCCTTCTGCCGAGTGGAGCGAGCATGGGGGACGGATACGGACCGATGTTAGTGGCCAAAACCCTCATTACACGCCAGCAGATGGCTTCCCGCAAGATCGCGGTGCCCGGCACCATGACCAGCGCCTTTCTCGCGCTTCAACTCTGGCTCGGACGGCCCGCGAGGGAAATCGACTACGTCGTGGTGCCCTTCGACCAGATTTTCTCCGCGGTGCGGGGGGGCGTGGCGGACGCAGGATTGATCATCCACGAGGGACAACTCACATGGGAGAAGGAGGGGCTGGAGCTTTGCCAGGATCTGGGAGTCTGGTGGGGGCGGGCGAATGACGGCCTCCCTCTCCCGTTGGGTGGCAACGTGATCCACAAACGAATCGACCCCGCGGACAGGCAAATCATCTCCGGCATTGTGCGGGAGAGCATCCAATACAGCCTGGATCACCGTCCCGAGGCGGTGCAACACGCGCTCCAATATGCGCGCGACATGGGGCGGGACCTCGCGGATGAATTCGTGGGAATGTACGTAAACCACTGGACCCTCGACTACGGCGATCGCGGACGCGAAGCGATCCGGCGGTTTCTGGGCCAGGGGCGCGAGCGGGGGCTGATCCCCACTTTCCCGGACCTGGAGTTCGTCTAGCAGGCTGTTTGAAAACGCGGGTAAGGTGCCGCGTGGGGGCAAGCGGCCCACAGAAGACGGCCAGAATCTCCATGCCCTGCAGGCCCGGCTCCTGACCGGGCGAGTCCTCAAACGGGTTCCAAGAGCGCGGTCCGGACTCGAGCCCGCCCCCGATCATTCTTCGCCCGCGTAGAATCTTTTCTCGATTTTCCTCATCTCGCTGGCAATCGACTTCACGTTCACCTTCGCGGGCAGGAAATAGGCCGTCCACTCAGGGCGTTTTGGCATCTTTTCAATCGCCTCGTAAAGCGCCAGGATCCCCTCGATCCCGCATCCCCCCTCGAGAGCGATGCGCGTGCCCAACTTCATGGCGTCCTGCCACTCGGCGGGAGTCAGCAGGTTGTTTATGGGGGTCCGCTTTCCTGAGGGATCCTCGAGCTGTTTGGCGTACTTCCTGTAATGACCGAGACAGTGGTGCGCCAGCTTGATCGAGACCGCGGTGCCAATCATCTGCCGCAAGTTGCTCCGGTGCTCGTTCTCGACCAGCTCACCCCAGAATTTTGGATTTTCCAGGTCCGGCAGCTCCTTCAGTTCCTTCTCGCCGCTCTCTTCCGCAAGGCTCAGCACGTATTTCTCGAAGTATCCCTTCTTCACTACCTTATCGATGGCCTTCGCATGAGCCACATTGTTGACCAGGTCGATAAAACCAACGGTCACAAAAACGAACCCCAGGTGACGGTTGTCTTCGTCGAACTCGGCCAGCTTAATGGCCGGGCTCACGTCCGTCTCGACCGAAACCGGTTCCGGGGCAAGGGCCTCCTTTTGCTTGGGTTTGAGGCCCTTGTAGATATCCAGCCCGAGAATGCGCATCTCCGTCAAATAGCGGATTTGGTAGTGTCCGTCCTTGCTTGCCTCCGCTCCCCGAGCCGCGGAGAGGGGGGGCAAGCCAAACAGAACCGCCACCGCAAGAGAGCGCAGAAGGTTGTTCATACAGTTCCGATCAGACGATCCATAACTAATACCTATTCAGCCGGCTACCGGCCCATTCCATACTCCCTGGCGGACGGATAGTCAATGTCATCCGACGCCCGCTCTCCGATTCTCCGATCTGGCCGCGCTTCTTTCCGACAGGAGAAGGCGGATGCACACGACAAACGCCTCTTCGCCAGCAGCCCCAACATACCTTATCGGACGCGGATGCAGCTCCTTAAGTGAAGCGGCTTCTTGTGACCGCCCGCTCTGGTGTTGCGCGCCGCCGGAACCGGTGGCAGAATGCGACTGTGAAGTATCGACGCTTTGGCCGCACCGAGTTGAACATGCCCGTCCTTTCCTGCGGCGGGATGCGCTACCAGTACAAGTGGCAGGACGCGGACCCGCGGGAAATTCCTCCTGAGAACCAGTCCAACCTGGAGGCCACGGTCCTCCGCGCCCTTGAACTGGGCGCCAATCATATCGAGACCGCCCGGGGCTACGGAACTTCCGAAATGCAATTGGGCGCCTTGCTGCCCCGGTTGCCAAGGGAGAGCATGATCGTGCAGACCAAAATCCCGCCGTTTGCCGATCCGCGGGAGTTCCTGAGCACCTTCGACCGTTCGATGAAGTATCTGGGCCTCGACCATGTTGATCTGCTGGCCCTTCATGGCATCAACAACCAGGAGCTGCTCGATTGGGCGTTGCGCCCGCGAGGTTGCGTGGAGGCCGCGCGGCAACTTCAGCGCGAAGGGCGCGCGCGTTTCCTCGGGTTCTCCACCCACGCTACTGCGGACATCATCCTGAAGGCCGTAACCAGCGACGAATTCGACTACGTCAATCTCCATTGGTACTTCGTCAACGACCTGAACTGGCCCGCCGTCGAAGCCGCCCGTCAGCGGGACATGGGCGTGTTCATCATCAGCCCAAATGACAAAGGCGGCAAACTCTACTCCCCCCCACCCAAACTCACCGCGTTGTGTAACCCGCTCACACCCATGCAGTTCAACGACCTTTACTGCTTGGCACGCCCCGAGGTGCATACCCTGAGCTGCGGGGCGGCGAGGCCAGAAGATTTTGACGAGCATATTAAGGCGCTTGAATACTACGATAGAATCCCTCAGACTCTGGCCCCTATCGAGGCCAGACTCCGCGCGGAAATGCGGCGCGTCCTGGGAAACGATTGGTGCGAGCGATGCTACATCGGCTTGCCCGAGTACGTGGATGTCCCCGGCCGGATCAACATCAAGGAAATCGTCCGCCTCTGGACCTACGCCAAGTCCCTGGACCTCGTCGCCTGGGGGAAGATGCGCTACAACCTCCTTGGTCAGGCGGACCACTGGTTTCCCGGCGAGCAGGCCGGCAAGCTGGTGGATGTGGATCTGCGCAATGTTCTTGCTCAAAGCCCCTTCGCCGAACGGATTATCGATATCCTCAAAGAGGCTCACCAGATGCTCTTCGAGGCTCCAGTCAAACGCCTCAGTCAATCCTGACATGAACAACCCGAATCCAGGCCCCAAGCAGGGGACTCTTTGCGTCCACGCCGGCACGCATATCGACCCGCGGACCGGTGGCGTCTGCAGTCCCATCTTCACCTCGACTTCGTACGGCTTTCCAAACGCGGCAAACGAGAACGTCTATCCCCGTTACTTCAACGTCCCAAACCAGCGCGTGATCGCGGGGAAGCTCGCGGCGTTGGAGAAGGGCGAAGACGCCCTGGTCTTCGGCTCAGGCATGGCCGCGATTTCCACCACGCTCCTGGGTTTCTTAAAACCAGGCGACCACGCCCTCTTCCAGGCGGATCTATACGGCGGGACACACCACTTCGCGGTCACCGAGTTGGCACGGCTGGGCATCGAGGTCTCGCTCGGTCGTAACGTTGTCGAATTCGCCGCCGCCATTCGTCCGAATACCCGGGTCATCTACATCGAATCCCCCTCAAACCCGCTCCTCCAGTGCATCGACATCGCCGCTGTCAGCACGCTGGCCCGCGCCCACGGGTTGGCAACCCTCATCGACAACACATTCGCCACGCCGATCAACCAGAATCCAATCGAATCGGGGATCGACGTCGTGATCCACAGCGGCACGAAATACCTCAATGGACACAGCGATGTGAATTGCGGCGTGGTGGTTTCGTCCAGGGAGACCATCCGACGGCTGACGAAATCCGCGGTCAACTTCGGCGGCACCCTGGACTCCCACGCCTGCTACCAGCTTGAGCGCGGCCTGAAGACCCTGGCTCTGCGGGTGAGGCAGCAGAATCAGAGCGCTGGCACCCTCGCCACGTTTCTCCGGGGCCATCCCTCCATTGCCCGCGTCAACTACCCGGGATTGCACGACCATCCCTCGCACCCGATCGCCACCCGCCAGATGCGGGGCTTCGGAGGGATGCTCTCGTTCGAGCTGCGGGACGAGGGCGCGGTGGACAAGATGATTTCACGATTCCGCTTGGTCACTCCGGCCCTGAGCTTGGGCGGGGTCGAGACCCTCGTCTGCGTCCCCAGCCGCACGTCCCACGTCAAAATGACCGCCGAGGACCGACGGCGCGCGGGCATCCGTGACAGCTTGGCGCGCGTTTCAGTTGGGATCGAGGACCTCGACGACCTGATTGAGGATTTCACCCACGCGTTAGGCGTCACCGAAAACTGACGGGCGAGCCTGACCTCGGGATTGCGCCGCTCGCCGCACGCGGCAGGTCCAGCACGCCGTCGAACGCCCTATGCGGCGTGCTGATTACTGTCACACTCATTACGCATGCTGACGTAGGGCTGGCCACTACCCCACCGGAATGCCTCCAGCCCCGCCACCCCGGTGTCATGCCCTCGACGGCCCCTCCTCCCGCCTGATCCCGTGATGGTCCAGGAGTTCGCGGATTTTGCACAGCAACTCGTCAGGCGAGTAGGGCTTCTGGATCATCTGCATCCCCTCGGGCACCGTGTAGCCTGGCTGAAGCGCGTTGGCACTGTAGCCGCTGGCGAACAGGACACGCACCCCTGGCTTGATCGCAACGACGCGCTCATAGACTTCCCTCCCGCCCATCCGCGGCATGAGCACATCCGTGAGCACGAGCGCGATTTGCTCGGCACTCGAGGCGAACTTCTCCACCGCCTCCACGCCGTCCACCGCGCTGATCACCTTGTACCCGGCCCGTTCGAGGACTCGCGTCGCGAGCGCTCGCACCGACGGCTCGTCCTCGGCGAGCAGGATTGTTTCGGAGCCACGACCCGGGGCAGAGGTCAGCAGAGAACCCACGACCGACGCGCTCCGCTCGCTAATTGGCAGGTACATCTTGAAGGTGGTGCCCAGCCGCGGCTCGCTGTAAACGTGGATCATGCCGTCGTGCTGTTTGACGATGCCATAAACAACGGATAGCCCCAATCCGGTCCCCTTCTCCTTTTCTTTGGTGCTGAAGAAAGGCTCGAAGATGCGGCTCAGCGTCGCCTGATCCATGCCACAGCCGGTATCCGTGACACTGAGCAGCACGTAGCGGCCTGGCTTGGCCCACGGGTGGCTCAGACGGTAATTGCTGTTGACGTAGATGTTCTGCAACTCAATGGTGAGGCGCCCCCCGTGAGGCATCGCGTCCCGGGCGTTGACACAGAGGTTCAAGACCACCTGCTCGATCTGCCCTTTGTCCGCCTTTACATTCCCCAGTTCGTGGCCCGGTACCAAGTCCACCTCAATGTTCTCTCCTATGAGACGGCGAATCATGCTCAACAAATCGCCCACAAGTTGGTTGAGGTTCAAGTCCACCTTCTGAAGCGACTGTCTGCGGCTGAACGCGAGCAACTGGCGGGTCAGCCGCGCCGCCCGTTCCACCGCGTCCAGGACCTCCTTCAAGTTCTCATTTCGATCCGCGGCGGAGACCCCCTCGTCCATCGCGAGATACGTGCAACCGTTGATCACCTGGAGGAGGTTGTTGAAGTCGTGGGCCACTCCCCCAGCCAGCAGCCCGACCGCCTCCATTTTCTGAGACATCCGCACTTGCTCCTCGAGCGCCATCTCGTTGGTGATATCCCGGGCGACACCCACCATGCGGGCCGGCTCGCCCTTCTCGTCACAGCAAACCTGGCCGGCACCGGCGATCCAATGGACCGTGCCGTCGGGCCAAAGAACGCGAAACTCGATCCGGTAATCGCCACGATCCTCGAGGACCTTGGACAACGTCTGCCGCACGACTTCGCGCTCCTCCGGATGAACACGATCGAGGAAGCCGGCGTAACTGGGCACACTCGCGGTCTGCCCCAGACCAAAGATCACTTTAAGGATGTCCGACCATTGGACCTCCTGGGTCCGGACATCATACTCCCACGTCCCCATCCGGGCGGCCTCCAGCGCCAGCGTCAGGCGCTGTTGGGCGCTCAGCCGCTGGGCAGCCTCGGCAGCCAATTCCGAGTTGGCCACCTCCAACTCCATGGTCTGCTCGCGGACAAGCATCTCCACCATCTCTCCACGGCGGCCGATGGCCCGCAGATAGGCTCCCAGCAGCCCGGTACAAACCAACCCTCCCGCCAGGAAGCCATAGGGGTTCCAGGTCCGCTGCCTGGTCAGCCAGCCGGCCTCGGGCAGGCAAACCAGGCGCCAAACGCGTCCCGCCACAGGCACGTCCACCTGGTGGTGGAAGCCGGCCTTGAACGCATCTTCGTTTCTTGCCCCGAGAGGGGCGGAGGCCTTCGCGGGGTCATGCCCGGAGCGGACGAAGAGTTCTCGGTTGGTCGCCCCGGGCGTCACATCCAACACCCGGAGTTCGACCCCTGTTTCCGAGAGCCCACGCCAGGTGGCTTCGAGCATGTCCGAAAGCCCGAATACACCCTGTACCCATCCGGTCACACGCGTTCCCGCGGTGTTCGGAGGTTCCCCGGGACTCGCCTCCATTGCCACGGGACAAATCAGGATCCACCCCAGTCGCGAGGAGGGTTCCTGCACAAGCCGTATCGCCTCAGACCCGACTATCTCTCCCGTGTCCCGCGCGCGAGTGAGCGCCTGCCGTGTCGGCCCAGTGGTCAGGTCATAGCCCAACGCGGGTTCATTGCCAGCGATCGGCTCGACGTAGAGAATGGGCCAGTATTCCGCGCGATCGCCCGCCCGCACAGGCTTGCCGGAGGCGTCCCGCTCGGTGAACTGGAACTCATCCAAACCCTGTTGACGCGCCGCGGTCTCGCACGCGGCTCGCGCGCTGGCCGGCACGGGCGCGACCCATTCCAGGGCCCGGATGCCGGCGTAGCGAGAGATCAGCTCAATCGCGGCGCGATGGAACTCGCTCCGCGTGACCTCCTCGGAATAGAGGAAGATGCTGCGCAGGCCGCGAAGAAGATCAAAGTAACGCGACAAACCCTGCTGAAGTTCCGTCTGATGGTGATCGACAGCCCTAAGAAACTCCAGGCGCGCCCGGTTCTTCTCCTGTTCACGCGCTAAGCCAAACACGAGCAGCGACAGCAGGCAGCCCGCGAAGAGCGTCAGGCGAAATGGCCTGCGCCAAGGTCCACTCTGCGCTCTCGCGTTCTGCCGCACATCGGTGATGGCTGGGTTTGGCATCGTTGACCGGTTGAGTTTGCACGATTTTAATGACCCGGCAGGGATTAGCCAGTCTTTTGTCAAAACAGCGCTTGGCGGCTCCCGCCCCTTTCGCGTATGCAAGGGCCATGCAAAACCACTTTGCGGGCATCGAGATCGGCGGTACCAAACTCCAGATCGTCGTGGGCGATGGTGGCGGGGCGATACTCAAACGGTATCGCTACTCGGTGAACCGCGCCAAAGGGGCTCCGGGCATCCGGGAACAGATCGAGTCGGCTCTGGCCGAAGTCCTCAGCGCGCAACCGGTGGCCGCAATCGGGGTTGGCTTCGGCGGGCCTGTCGATTGGCGCACCGGACGCATTTGCTGCTCTCACCACGTCGAGGGCTGGTCGGAGTTTGCGCTTGGAGAATGGCTCCATTCGATCACCGGCCTCACGGTGCGCGTGGATAACGACGCGAACGTGGCGGCACTGGGAGAAGCCCTGAACGGCGCTGGCAGGGGCCGGGATCCCGTTTTTTATGTCACGCTCGGCAGCGGAGTCGGCGGCGGACTGGTGGCGGGAGGACAGATCTACCACGGCGCCGCTCCGGGAGAAACGGAGTTGGGCCACGTACGGTTGGATCGCCAGGGGACAACGGTGGAATCCCGCTGTGCGGGGTGGGCTGTTGACCGAAAGATCCGGGAACAGAACCGTCGCGAGCCGGGCGGAGTCCTTGGGCGTCTGACTGCGGGCATGACCAGCGGCGAGGCCCGCTGCCTATCCGCTGCCTTGGAGCAGCACGATCCCGCCGCCAGCGGCATCCTGCGCGGGACGGCGGAGGACTTGGCGTTCGGACTTTCTCATGTGGTCCACCTCCTCCACCCGGAGATCATCGTGTTGGGAGGCGGCCTCTCCCTCCTGGGAGAGCCCCTGCGAGCCGCCGTCGCCATCGCGTTGCCCCGCTTCCTCATGGAGGCCTTCCAGCCGGGCCCGGACGTTGCGTTGGCCCTGCTCGGCGAAGACGCCGTGCCGGTGGGGACAATGAGACTCTGTCGATAGCCAGGGTACGGCTATTTGCGCCGGATCCGACTTCGAAAAACAGGCTTTCGTGCTCAACCACCCGCGCCAGCAAGCCCAGACACGAACAGTGGTTACATCTTTGGCGCGTGGTGTGTTCTCAGTGCTTAACGCAGCCGGAAGAACCGATGCTCGCCTTCGGTCGGCACGGCGATGCGGCGGCGCCCATACTGCATGAAGGGCGCGGCGTCGGAGGCAGCCCAAGGACCGTCCACGCTGATGGCGGATTCAACGGTCCAGCCGTCTTCCTCGCCCGAACAGGACAGGAGGATTGCCGATGCGATGGCCAATGTCGGTGGCGGGAAGGGACACAGGAGCGTGACCAAATGCTGTTGGTTGTTACTGAAGGTGTTCCCTGGTAAGTCACCGGCAACAACTGCGCCGGGGGGGTCTGGCCGAGAATAAGCCACATCCAGTCGGCGGCCAATATTCCTGCTGTCGAGTACTCAGCCGGTCCAATGAACACGTGATCGGTGATCGTATTGCTTTTGACCTCTCCGGTGGCTCCCGGCGAGATCCAGATTCCGTCCTGCGTTCCGTTCGCCGTGGGACCGATCCCGGTGATCGTATTCCCCTCGATGGTGAAGGACAGGCGCAGGAGCAGACGGGAGGAAGCCGCGTCTGCGCCTTTGACCAGGATGGAAAGGTCCTTGTCCTGGAAAGTGCTATGCCGGATCCGCACCGCCACCGGTCCCGCGCCGAGCGTCGTGTTGTTCCCCGCAACGACCCCGAAACCATTGAATCCTGTGAGTTGGCGCTGCATCCGAAATCCTGAAACGGAACAATCCTCGATGGTGCCGCTGGACCCGGAATAGATGATCCCGCTAAGTGCGTAGGCATAGCCGCCCGCCAAATGCTCCCCTTCAAACTTCATTCCTTGCGTGTCGCCTGGATGGCCTGATACAGCCAGGTCTTCGAATACGTTCACCAGCGCACGGCGGTGGGCTCGGAAATGCCCGGGACCTGGCCGGCCTCCTTCAGGCCCATGCCCGCGAAGTAACGCAGCTTCACCAATTCCGCCTTCTGCGGCGCGTGTTGGCTGAATCGCTCCAGGGCTTCATTCACGGCCAGCACCTCGTCGTCCTTCAGCGGCGCGGCAATCTCCACCTCATCCACATTGAGGCGTTCCCGGCCGCCGCCGTGACGCTTCGCCTGCTTGCTCCGGACGCGGTCGATGAGAATGCGCCGCTGCCATCACGTTCTGATTGCGCGCTTCAGACCCGCGGTGATACCTTCTCAGGATGAGCGAAGTGACGAGCATTCTGGAGCGGGCGGAGCATGGCGACTCCCAAGCCGCGGCGGAGTTGCTCCCGCTCGTGTACGACGACTTGGGCAAACTGGCGGCGGCGAGGATGGCGAACGAGGGAGCGGGCCACACCCTTCAGCCCACCGCTCTCGTGCATGAAGGACGGCTGCGGTTGGCCGGTTCTGGGACCGAGCATTGGAACAGCCGGGGCCACTTCTTCGGCGCGGCAGCCGAGGCGATGCGCCGCATGGGCCCGCACCAGATCAATGGCCTTTTGGCATCTTGCCGGCACAAGCGCAATTCAAAAAATCCAGGCCGCCATCCCCTGGCTCTCGCGGGCGCTCAATGGAATTGACTGACTTTATCCGGCTTGGAGATCGGGAACCGCCTCTGCGGTTTCTGATCATAGGCGGCTACGCCGTCGGTGCGCACGGCCACACCCGGGCCACGTTTGATGTGGATTTGCTTGTACGCGCGGCGGATCGTGAGGCGTGGTTCAACCGGCTTGCGGCGAGTGGGCTGACGCTGTTCGGTCAGACAAAGGCATTCGCGCAGTTCAGTCAGCCTCAGGACGGCGACGGGTTGGACTTGATGTTCGTGGACGAATCAACTTTCGACCGGATGTGGCAGGTGTCCGAGGAGCGTGACTTTGGCGGCAGCCGAGCGCGTATTCCGAGCCTTGATCATGTTCTGGCCCTCAAACTCCATGCGATCAAGCAATCGCTGCCGCATCGCACTTCCAAGGACACCGAAGACGTGGAAATGTTGGTGCGTCGCCATGGACTGAATCTGCGCGACCCGCGTTATGAGCATCTGTTCGTCAAATATGGCAACCGAGAGATATACGACACTTTCCTCCGCCTCCTGCGAGATTCATGACGGCACCTCACCTGGCTTGGACCTCACCTTGCCCGATGCTGAAGGCTTCCGTTCCCTGCCGCCACGCGTCTCGCTGGCGCGCATGATCCAGCGCAGCCGGCAGCTCCGGCGGTGGTTCCCATCCGGGCTGCGGAGCGCTAAAGAACGCTGGCAGGCAAAAACCTCCGTCGAGTTTCACCTGTAGCCTCGATCGAAAGAACTAGCCTTTTACTGGTCCGCGGGTCTCCTGGATTGCCTGATAAAGAAAGGTCTTGGAATACGTCCACCAGCGTACGGCGGTCGGTTCTGAAATGCCCAGGACCTGGCCCGCTTCCTTCAGGCCCAGGCCGGCGAAATAGCGCAGCTTCACCAATTGCGCCTTCTGCGGCGCGTGCTGGCTGAAGCGCTCCAGGGCTTCATTCACCGCCAGCAGCTCGTCGCCCTGCATCGGCGCGGCGATCTCTACCTCAGCAATATCAAGTCGTTCCTGGCCGCCGCCGTGCCGCCTCGCCTGCTTACTTCGAGCGCGGTCAATGAGAATGCGGCGCATGGCCTCCGCGGCGGCGCAATAGAAGTGGGTCCGGTTTTGCCAGGTCTGGTATAGTCTGGCATCGGGCCGAGGTAAGGGGGTGCTTCCTGGGAAGGCTTTTCCTTCAGCCAACCGAACTGGAGTTTCTCGAAGGAAGGCGCATGGAACACGGAAGCCCCCTCGCTGTGCACCGCCAAAAGCCTCTCGCCATCGCGAGCGAAGGCAAGCTTTAGGCCGTGCTGCTTGAACGAAAGAACGGCCTGCCCAGTGGCCACGTCGAAGAGTTTGCTTTCTCCTTTCGAACCTGCGGCCAGGCGCGAACCATCGGGAGAAAACGAGAGCGATTGGTATGGGGTCAGGGCGCTCGTCAACATCGTCCGGCGATGCGTCGCGAGGTCCCAGAGAAAAGTGCCGCCGTCGGGGACGGCGGTAGCCAACGAGCGATGGTCGGGTGAAAAAGCGCACGCCCAGAGTGTTTGAGCCGCCGGGAGCGGCACGGTCATGGTCCGTTGGAGCGGCGTGGTAGTCCAGACCTCGCCTGTCCACGGTAACGCGACGCCGTCGGACCCTCCCGGATGCAGGATACGACCAAAGCCGCTGCCATCGGCTGCCAACTCAAAGTATTCTGACGGGGGAAATGAAACAGGCTCAGGCGCAGACGGCGGCTCATCCACCGACCAGAGTTTGACCTCGCCGTTGCGAGCGGCAGTCGCCAGGGAATGGCTGTTGGGCGAGAAGAGTCCCTGGGTGGCTGCGCCCGATTCGGTTTCAAACGGCTTCAACCAGGTTTTCCCGTCCAGGTCCCAGATGCCGACTTGATTGGCGGAAGCCACGGCGAGTACTTTTTCATCGGGAGAGATGTCCAGCGATTTGACTACTGCCTTCGCATCGAGCAGGTTGGTTTCAGTGCCTCTTTGAAGATCCATGAGCTTTACGTCCGTACTAGCATGCCATCTGTCGCGGTAAAAAAGAGCTTTCCGTTTGGGGGCCACTGCCGTGATTTCTGAGATACCCCCGCCAAAACTCAGTTTGTTGGTGATGATGCTCGCGGGCCGGCGCTCTCTGAGACTCCAGAGCACAGTGCGCCAATCGGTCGTCCCGCACGTCAGCAACGTGTCGTCGCCAAGAAAGCAAAGACTTAAGACCGAAGCGGAATGCACCACCAGCGAGGCGTGCGCGTCGCCATCGCTGAGATTCGCAAGATAGCGCCACTCCCAATTGCGCAGATCGGTTTCGCGCGGCTCCGGCCAATAACGGCGCAAATGCGTCCGTGCGATTCCCAGATCGCCCTCATTGAGCGCGCGATTGGCTAGATCCATGTCCGCGACATAGCCAGTGTGACGCGTTTGCAGTTCGGCGCGCCGGGCGCGGACGGCCTCCAGGCTGCTGATCAGCACACCCGCCGCCAGCACGATCATTACCGCCGCAGCCGCCGCAAAGCCCATCTTGTGCCGCCGAACGGTCTTCCGCAACAGATAGAAGCGGCTGGGTGGGCAGGCCACCACCGGTTCATGCTTCGGGTGCCGCCGCAAACCGAACCGACCTGGCATTCCGCCTCTCATCACGATAGCGTCAAGAGGGAATCACTGTCATTTGTTCGGTGCATTCAAACTGAAGTGGCATCACCGAGGGCGCCGTTTAATCTTGACGATCTCCGGTCCCTTCTGATACAGAACCTCACGAAGCCCGAGAACAACGACTAATGCATTTCGCGCGCATGAGCGGAATTCATGGATGATCCGCATCCCGATGATGGGTCGCCTGCTTTCTGTCTCCCGCGTGAGGTGGCGGTGTCCGTTTGCTCGGGCTTGCGATCGCGTCTGGAACATAATGGCACTCAAACCACCCCAACGAGTATGCTCCACAGTATCTTCCCGTCTCTCCCGTCCTCGCGTCCTGGCTTCCGCCGACCACGCGGCTTGGCCCCACTCACTTTAGTCCTCCTGGCCCTCTGGGTGCTCCCACGCGGCGTCGCAGGCAACGCCCCGTTTCCTTTCACTGAGAATTTCGAAGGGGCGCTGGGGGACTACTGGACACTCGGGGACGGCTGGGGGGCCACCACAGAATCCGCGCACAGCGGCGGGTCCAGTCTCACGGACAGCCCCAATGACACTTACCAGAATAGCCAGGACCGCTGGGCGACTCTCGCGGTGGACCTGACCACGGCATCGCGGCCCTACCTGAGTTTCTGGCATCGCTATGAACTCGAGAACAACCGCGATTTCGGCTCCGTCGAGGAGTCGTTCGACAACGGAGCCTCGTGGACTCGACGGTTTGTAATCACCGGCTCGGGGGGGACCAACTGGCACAACGTCCGCATGAACCTCTCGTGGGCAAAAGGCAAAGTCGTTCTGCTGCGGTTCCGGCTAACCACGGACGCGCAGAATCGCTATGATGGCTGGTACATTGATGATGTTGAGCTGAAGGATAGCAACACCGAGGCGCCTTATCCGTTTGCGGACGACATGGACAGCGCCGACACGGAAAGCAAGTGGCTTCCTTCGGCTTGGCGGTTGGTGAACGGAAGCGCTCAGAAGACCACGGGCAAGAGCTGGCGTTGCCAGATCGGCGATGGGCAGGTGGGGTTTGGGACGCCAGGGCTTAATCTGACCCCTATCGGTGTGATGGACTTTGGCGGTGCCAGCCGTCCATTTCTCAGCTTCCGTTGGGCCGCCAAAACACCGCAAAACTACACAGCCTTGACCGTCTGGGTTTCTGGAAACAACGGCAAGGACTGGGAGCAAACCTGGCGCTGGGACTCTGGCTCCCAAGGAACCGTTGATTGGACCCGCGCGCAGGTGGACCTGGGCAAGTACATCGGGCTTGGCCAAGTCGCTTTCGCCTTCGTCGCGCTCTCGCCCAGTGGCTATGCGTACTTGGACTACTCGATCGACGACGTGCGAGTCGATGACGGCCCCAATGACGTCCTGGTGAAGGTGGAACCGGGCACTGATCCGCGCCACAACGCCTTGGTCACGTGGGAGCCCTCGGATGCCCCGGACTTCGGTTACTACGCCGTCTATCGAGCCACCCGCGCGCCCGCCGACACATTGGTAACCAAAATCACAGACCGGGACCAGACTTGGTTCGAGGACGCCGCACTCGACATCTGCGGCCAAACGTACTTCTACCGGGTGCAGGTGGTGGATGTGACAGGGATCAACACCTCCGGATTGGTTGATGTGCCCTACCGAACCGCTTGGGCAGATACCGTCACCACCTTCCCCTTCACGGAGAATATGGACGGAAGCGACCGCTACTGGGCCATGGACCGCCCCTGGGGCTTTACGGATGAAAAGGCGCGCTCCGGACGCTACTCACTGACCGATAGCCCCAGGGCCATGTATCCGGACAACTTCGATCGTTCCGCCACTCTCCGCGCTGACTTCAAACAACTCAACCGCCCTTGCCTGACCTTCTGGCAGCGCTACACGATGGAGAACAACCGCGATTTCGGCATCGTGGAGGTATCCTCGGACGATGGCGCCAACTGGGCGCGGCACTACATGGTGACCGGCTTTGGAGGCACCAACTGGTATAACCCCAAAATCGATCTGGCGGGCTACGCCGGACGCACGGTTCTGATTCGGTTCCGTCTCAGCACCGACGCGCAGAACCGTTACGACGGCTGGTATGTGGAGGATGTGGCGATTAACGACATGGATGCCAGCGCCGGGTACCCGTTCGTGGACGACATGAACGCAAACGAATCCGAGAATCGCTGGTTCAGCTCGGGCTGGAAACGGGTGACGGGAAGCGCGCAGAGCAGCACAGGCAAGAGCTGGCGCTGCCAGATGGGAGACGACCAGAAAGCTCTCGGATATTGGCTCAGCGACCTCTCCCAGGCGGCTACACTCGACCTCAGTGGCGCGGGCAATCCACAGTTGTCCTTCTGGTGGGCCGCGTTGTCACCGAACCGCTACACCCAGCTCCTTGTGGACGTCTCTGGGAACGGCGGCCAGAGCTGGGATAACGTCTGGCGATGGGATAGTGGCTGGGGAGGCACAGCCGCTTGGGCCCGTGCCCAGGCGGATCTGAACAAATACGTGGGTTTGGGGGAGGTGCGAATTCGATTTCGCGCATACAATGCCAACAACGGAAATCTGATCGACCTCTCGGTCGATGACGTGCAGGTGGCGGACGTGCCGATTGATGTGGTAGCTCAGGCCGCCCCTGGCACCGACCCCCGACACAGCGCCCTCATCACATGGGAGCCGTCGGATGCCCCGGATTTTGCCTACTACGCGCTCTATCGGGGAACCAAGACACCGGCGGACACCCTGGTCGCGAAGATCACTAATCGCAACGCGACCTCCTACGAGGACACCGCTCTCGAACTGGCAGGCTACACCTATTATTACCGAGTGTTGGTGGTGAGCACTTCGGGGCTGAACAACAACGGCCTCAATGATATCCCCTATCGCACGCGCATGGGTGACACGGTGGCGGCCTTTCCCTTTCTCGACACGTTCGAGAACGGGGATCAATACTGGGCCCTCGAGCGGCCGTGGGCGCTGAGTTCCGAGAAATCTCACAGTGGAGGCAAGGCTCTCACAGACAGCCCGGGAACGACCTACGCCAATAATCTGGATCGGTCCGCCTACCTCGTGGTCAACACCAAGAGCCTCTCGCGTCCCTATCTGAGCTTTTGGCAGCGCTACACTCTGGAAAGCAACCGTGACTTCGGTTTTGTGGAGGTTTCCAACGATGAGGGACGCAATTGGTGGCGTGCCTACGCGGTCACCGGTTTCGGAGGCACCAACTGGTATAACATCCGCATCGATCTCTCGGGCCAGGGCGGGCCTAACAAGCTGATCCGCTTCCGGCTGGTCACAGATGCGCAGAACCGGTACGACGGCTGGTATCTGGACGACGTGGAGATCAAGGACAACAAGACCGAGCTGGGTTATCCGCTCTACGACGCCATGGATGACGCCGACGTGGAAGGGCGCTGGTTCAGTTCGATGTGGAAACGAGCCGAAGGAAGCGCCCAGAGCCCTAGCGGGAAAAGCTGGGTATGCCAGATGGGCGACGGCACCCTCTCATTTGGCCCGCTGGCAGCCTACCTGGCGCCGGCGGGGACGATCGATTTGAGCAGTGCGACAGCGCCGCAACTCTCATTCTGGTTTGCCACCAAGGCAGCCCAATACTCGACGGCGCTTCAAGTGGTCGTCTCTCCCAACGGCGGCCAGACTTGGGAACAGCTCTATCGCTGGGATAGCGGCTGGGGCGGCAATTTGGATTGGACCCATGTCCAGGCGGACCTAAGCAAGTTCGCCGGATCAAACCAAGTGATGATCGTCTTTAACGCCTACTATGGCAACAGCTACGGGCTCTCATACTGGCTCGACGATGTGCTCGTCTCCGATGCAGGAACTCACCAGGTCTGGATCAATCAAGGACCTGACGGCATTCCCAACCCATCAAATCCCGACCAACCGGTCCAGTGTGCCGTTGCGGCCCAGGACACCTGGGGCTACCCACTGGCCTATGCCTGGACCTGCAGCGGAGGAACCTTCCAGGACACCGGCAGCAAAGCGTCCTCCGTCGCCCGGCCCTCATGGTCGGCCTCCAGCGCGGGAAGCTACACAATCACTGTGAAACTATCTTCGTCGAGCGACACGAACGTGGTGGCCGAAGGGAGTTTCGTGCAACAAGTCACTACCGCTCAGCTCGCCGCAGTGGTGAGGCCCCGATTCAGCCCGGCGTCGGGCGCCACTGCCCCGGTTACAGTCGCAATCACTACAACCACGCTGGGGGCGATCATCCGTTATACTACGGACGGGTCAGATCCAACCTCCGGGTCGCCCATCTATTCCAAGCCACTAAGCCTGACTGTCCCCACGACCCTCAAAGCGCGGGCGTTCCTGGCAGGGTTGCCGGATAGCGATATCAGCACCGCCACCTACCCTTCAGGCTACCACTCCGCGGATTACGAGCCCAGCTTCTGGGTGTTGGACGCCGCCGAAGTCAGCCGCGTGTTGGCCTATTGGCGCGCGGGCGCCTACCACATCGACCCAAGCGGTCTGGACGGGTACGCCGCAGGTACGGGAAGCACCAGCGGTTCCAAGCACACGGCAGACTACACCGCCCCCGCCTGGGCGATCGGCGGCGCTGAAGCCAACCGGGTCCTGGCCTACTGGCGGGCCGGAGGCTACCATAAGGACGCCAGTGGTGTGGACGGGTTTGCCCCTGGCAGACCCGCCGGGTTGGCATCGATGCGATCAACACATGACACCTCCTCCTGCATCACGGCCGTCCATCAGGAGGCCCCAGCAACCTATCGGGCGGGTGTCCCGATCACGGTGGTAAACGACGTGGCCTACTCGCAGAAACCCATCGCCCTGCTCTGGCGTCCACGACTCCCCGCAGGGTGGAAGATCGCCTCGGTCAACGGCGACGGCAATCCTGAGATCATCAATGGCGAGATTCTCTGGACAGGTGAGATTCCGTCCAGCCCCATTCGGATGGTCTATAGGGTCGAAACATCGGCAGACCAAACGGGTCTGCAGAACATCGAGGGTGAACTGGACGCCTACACCAGCGGTCAAGCCAACGCAGCCACGACGAGCGCCAACCCTGCCCCATTGGTTCTTGCCCCTGCGGGAAGCGGGCTGAGCCAAGTCAGCGCGGTCGAACGCAGGGCGGACGGGACCGTTCAAGTGACCCTCCGGACCGAAGTAGGCGGGTGGTACCGGCTCGAGGTCTCATCTGACTTGGTCAACTGGTCGTCGCTGGGCCAGCCCCAACAGTCTGATGGCACGCTTGTTATCCCGGACCCGGGGAGCCCAACCGAGTCTTGCCGGTTCTACCGTGCGGTGCTTTGTGACCAAAGCCGCTGACGGTGGTTTACGTTGCACAGATCACATTCCACGCAAATCACTGCTGCCTATGCGCCACTCGTTCCTAACGCTGGCCGGGTTCGTCTTGGCCCTCTCTACCGATGGTCTGGCCCAGCCAGCCATAACGCAGCAATGCCCCCTCGCCTACACGCCAGGAGGAACGCTCGGTGTCACGAATACTTGCACCTACAGCGGGCAACTCCTATCCCTGGTCTGGCGCCCCCAACTGCCTGACGGTTGGGTGCTGGTGTCCGCCTATGGAGACGGCCACCCCGAGATTGGTTTGGGCGGGATTTTGTGGACAGGTGCGATGCCCGCCAGTCCCGTCACTCTTGTCTATACTTTGGGCGTGCCGCGCGATGCGGCCGGTGAGCAAGGTCTCCGCGCAGTCGTCGAGTATCAGCTCTCCGGCATGGTTAATCCCACAACCGCCCAGCCCACGCCCGCCATCCTGCCTCTCTTCTCTCCCGATCCGGATGTCCGCGCTATCCACGTTTCTTCTGCCGACTACGTCGCAGGCGGCACGCTGCGCTTGACCAACCGGTTTGAGTACTCCCGCCGCCTTCTCTCGCTTCTCTGGCGTCCCATCCTTCCGGCGGGCTGGTCCATCACCTCTGTCTCGGGCGCCGGCAGTCCTGAATTGCATGGAGACGAGATTATGTGGCTCGGTGAGAGCATGCCAGCCAGTCCCATCGAGATCGTGTGCGAGGTAAGAGTCTCCGCCGGCGCCTCCGGACCACAGGAAATCCGGGCCACTGTGGACTGCCAATTCGCCGAACAGACCAACCCGGCAACCATCTACGCCGTGCCGAATCCTCTGGTCATTCAACTGGAGGACAAAGGTATTCGTGCACTCCTAAGCGGGCCGACCGAGTATGAACCGGGCGGACAGATCACCCTCTCCGGAAGATTTGAGTATGCAGGCACGCTCCTCTCGTTGACCTGGTATCCGCGACTCCCCTTCGGCTGGACACTGGTGTCCGTGGCCGGGAATGGCAACCCGGAACTCCAAAACGGGGCGATAGTCCATTCGGGCGAGACGCTTCCGCCCAGCCCTATCACGCTTTCATGCCTGGTGCAGGTCCCACCCGATGCCACCGGCCTGAAGACGATAGGCGCCTCATCCGAGTACCTGCTCTCCGGGAGGATCAACCCCAGGACCGCCAGCGTTCAAGGCGCCCCTCTGACACTGACAAACGCCCCGCCCCAGGGACGACCGCGGTTCAGCCTGGTGGCACATCAGGCGGATGGGCGGATGAAACTGGGTTTGGCTTCTCTCCCAACCAGCCCGTTCCGCATACAGAGTTCGGTGAACCTGAGCGACTGGGCAACGCTGCTGACTACCAACTCATCCAGCCACTCTCTGGAATGGACCGATCCGCTGCCTGCCACAGCGGCCAAACGATTCTATCGCATTGTTGTCCCCTAGGCTTCGATGGCATTCACCCCCAGCCTTCCAGTCATCCGCTCGCTCTGCCTGCTGTTGGCGCTGATTACCCTCCACCCATCGCTGGCCCAGGAAGTCGAGGAGGTGTTCGCCTCCGACCCTGTCGCGGGCGGGCGCTTCATCCAGCAGACGGCGGGAACCGAATCCTCCTTTACATACGACCGGACTAACCACGTGCTGACGGCCGTCCTGGACGTCGATCACTCGCCGGCCTACTACCTCTCGACCCCGTTCCCAACGACAACGCACGACATCGACTCCTCGTTCTCGGCGATCTTCCGCGTCGATGCCGTTGACGATCAGCAGACACCCACTGCTTTCATCGGGTTGGTTACCTCCACGCACATCGAAGGCGGAGGTGATGGTCTCACGATGAATCTGGCCACTACCGAAGGCCGGTTGGTGGCTCTCGCGACCATCGATGACAACGGAGGAGGCGACCCCTCCGCGACAAACAAGTTTGGCGGCAGCGAGATCACCATCAGCCTGGGAACCGACTACTTCGCCATCGGGTCTTATGTGGCTTCGAATCGCACATTCAGCCTTCGGATCTATGACGGTCCGGACTTCACTCGATTTGTCGGACGGTCCGTCGCCAACTTTCCGACCAACCGGGTCTTCAGCCTTGACCGGCTCGGTCTCCAAAACGGTGGGGCTCGCGTCACTGATCAAGTCGTCGGCTCGATGAGTCTCACCGTGAAGAACCTCTCCTACCCCGGGCACGTGCCCTTGTTCCTCTCCGTGGCGGATGCATCCGGGAAGGAAGGAAATCCCACGGAGACCAACCTCGATTTCAGGGTCAGCCTCTCCTCCCCCGGCGACCGCGACGTCATACTCCACTACTCCACCCGCGACAACACGGCGGTAGCGGGAGCCGATTACGTCGCGCGTTCCGGCACTCTCGTTTTCAGCCCTGGTGTCACTAATCAGACGATCAGAGTTCCGATCCTCGACGACAATATCGGCGAGCCTGCGGAAACCATGCGACTGGTCCTCTCCGACCCGGTTAACGCCACTCTATTGCGCGCCGAAGCCGAAGGCACAATTCTGGACAACGACACTCCCCGCATCCGCGTCAGCGACGCGGCGCCTGTGCGCGAGCAGGATACAACCACCACGAATCAGGAATTCAAGGTCACCCTCAGCAACCCAAGCACTCTTCTGATCTCGGTGAATTACTCAACCGGTGACGGGTCAGCGGTCCAGAACTTGGATTATGTGCCGCAGAGCGGCATCGTCCGGTTCTCCCCCGGACAGACCAACCAAACGATCACGGTGGTGGTCCTGGGTGACCTTGTGAACGAATTCGATGAGACCTACCGGCTGGACCTTTCGACGCCGGTCAACGCGACGCTGGAAGTGAGCCAGGGCTGGGCGACAATCCTCGATAACGACCGTGAACCGATGATCTCGGTCAGCTCCGATCCCGTACTCGAGGGCGACTCGGGAACCACGAGTCTTCTGTTCAAGTTCATCCTCGCGCACGCCAGCGCGAGGGAGGTGAGCCTGACCTATCGGACGGCGGATGAGACCGCTGCCAATGGGGTTGATTACGTGGGCGTCTCTGGCACCCTCGCCTTCTCTCCAGGCACCACCAGCCAATCCCTGCCTGTCACCGTCCTCGGCGACCGAGTATATGAGGCTGACGAGTCGTTTGTGCTGCTGCTATCCAACGCGTCCTACGGGGTGCTCGAAACCAATCGCATCCGAGGAGTTATCCTCAATGATGACCCCCTGCCCGAACTTACGATTAGCGACGCCCAACTCTTCGAAGGCAACTCAGGCACGACGAACGCGGTTTTCACGGTCCGCTTGACTCGCACCAGCAGTCAGACCGTTGGTGTCGATTTCCAGACTGTGGATGGCAACGCCACGGCGAGTGACCATGATTACGTCCCACAATCGGGCCGCCTCACCTTTCCGCCCGGAACAACCACCCAAACGATCTCTCTCGGGGTCTTGGGCGATCTGGTCAACGAGGCGGATGAGACTTTCAGTATCAGCCTTGGCAATCCCAGCAACGCGCTGATCAAGGACGGCCTGGGACAGGCCACCATTTGGAACGATGACGGAGCCACACTTCGCGTGGGCGACATCTCGGTCGTGGAAGGAAACTCCGGCACGGTCGATGCGAACTTCCTCGTAACGCTCTCGATTCCCTCCGCCGATCCGGTCTTTGTAGATTATGCCACATCGGACGAGACCGCGCAGGAAGGGTATGATTATGTGGCCAAGCGGGGACAGATTTCCTTCCCTCCAGGCTCGACCAATCAGACCATCACGATCCTGGTCAAAGGGGACACCCTGGACGAGCCAAACGAGACATTCCGACTCACTCTGAGTAATCCCATCAAAGCGATGCTGGGCACTTCACAGGCCATTTGCACGATCATTGATGACGATCCTCCATTCATAACCATCAACGACGTTGCGGTTTACGAAGGCGACACGAATATTGCCTATGCTACCTTCGATGTCACTCTCTCATCCCCGTTCGAGCAGCAAATCAGTGTCGATTACCGGACGGTGGACGACACCGCCAGAGCCGGGTCGGACTACACGAGCACCGCAGGGAGGTTGACGTTTCCTCCGGGAGTTAGCAACCAGACCGTGGTTGTGCCGGTTCTTCCGGACACCCTCGACGAGGAAGACTACGAGTACTACTATGTCCAGCTCTCGAACCCCGTGGTTGCCACCATTAAGCGGGATAAAGGCAAGGGGACCATCATCGACAACGACCCTGCGCCCACTCTGCTCGTTCAGGACATGAGCATCGGCGAATGCGACCAGGGGACTTCCACCATAACCATGTCGGTCGGCCTCTCCGCCCCTAGTGACCGAACCATCTCGATCGACTACCGCAGCGTGGATGACACGGCAAAAGCCGGCCAGGACTACGCGCCGGCTCAAGGCCAGATCGTGTTCGAGCCCGGGGTCACCAACCAGACAGTCACGTTCGTAGTGAACTGCGACATGGTCGATCAGGGCGACCGCGGCTTCTGGTTCGATTTTGGCGGCGGCGATGACGTCCTCATCCCGGACGAACGCATCCGCGTCACGATCATCGACAACGATCCGCCAGGCATTTCCATTCGCGACGCGACCGTTCGCGAAGGTGACACCAGCACGACCAATGCCGTACTGCTCGTCACGCTTTCCTCCGCTTCGGATCAGGTGGTCACGGTGGAGTTCGCGCCCATCGGTGGCACGGCGACCAGCGGGGTTGACTATCTGCCACCCCACAACAACAAGTTGGTGTTCGCTCCCGGTTCCACCGGCGCGCAAATTGTCGTGCCCGTCCTCGGCGACACCGCGACCGAGGAGGACGAGACGATTCGCATCGGGCTCTCCAACCCGATCAACGCCACTCTCATCAACAGCGTCGGGATCGTTACCATCATCGACGATGATTTTCCCCTCATCCAAGTGGATGATCTGGCGGTGTTTGAGACCGACGATCTGACGAACGCGGTGTTCAAGGTCAGTCTCAGCCGCGCCAGCGCCAGAATCGTCACTGTTGACTACTCGACCGAGAACGGTACCGCCGAAGCCGGCACGGACTACGTAGCCGTCTCCGGCACTCTGACATTCAGTCCCGGAGAGACCAACGCCACGATCTCCGTCGTTATACAAGGGGACACAGACCCCGAGCCGGATGAGGTGTTCTTTCTCAGACTCAGGAACGCTGTCAACGGAAACCTCCGCCGTCAACGGGCTCAAGGAACCATCCTCAACGATGATGGGAAGCCGCGCCTCACCATCAGCGACTTAATCCAGGCCGAAGGCAATAGCAATACAGTCGCCTTCGTCCTCACCCTTTCGCTCGACAAGCCCAGTTCCGAGCCGGTCAGCGTGACCTGCTCTACTGTTGACGGCACCGCCATCGGGGGCCTCGACTATCTGCCTAGGACGAACGTAACCGTCAAGTTCGTCGGAGTCACGTCCCAGAGATTCTCCGTCACCATCCTGGGCGATACGGTCTATGAGCCTGACGAGACACTCCTGGTCAGGATCAGTAATGAGACCAACTGTATCGTGGTCAAGAGAGAGGGTACGATCACGATCCGCAACGACGATCCACCGCCCGAGATTGCCATCGCCGATGCCGCGGTCATCGAGGGCAACACGGGCACCAACCTCCTCCTCTTCGAGGTCCAATTGAGCCGGCCCAGCTCGGAAGCCGTATCAGTGCGTTTCACGACCCAAGACGGAACCGCCACCGCCGGCGGTGACTATCTGGCTACCACTGGCATCCTGATCTTTCTGCCCGGGGCAACGAATCTGACGATTCCTGTGGTAGTCAACGGGGATACCTTCATCGAGCCAGACGAGAACCTCTTTGTCGAACTGAGTTCGCCGACGGTCGGGACCCTCAAACGCAGCCGCGCTCAAGGAGTGATCCGAGATGATGACGACATCGAGGTGCGGATCGGTGACGCCAGGGTGAATGAAGGCAATTCTGGAACAACGGATATCGCATTCACGGTTACGCTATCGAGCCCCGCAAGCGAGGAGGTCAGTGTCCAGTACGCCACTCGCGATGGGACGGCTGTTGCCGGCCTCGACTATGTGGCCGCCAACGGCAAACTAGTCTTCCCGCCCGGGACGACGAACCTCACCCTCACCCTAGCAGTCAAAGGCAATACCAAAGATGAACCAGACAGGACGTTCTATGTCCTTCTCAGTAATCCGGTCAATGCCCGACGGGTAGGTCCGCCCGGCACTGGTACCATCATCGATGACGATCCGCCCGAAGTCAGCGTCAACGACATCACCGTCAGCGCGGTGGACGGCAATGTAGTAGCAACTTTCACGGTATTTCTGAGTTCACCCGCAAACCAGACTGTCACAGTGGACTGCGGCACGACCAATGGAACGGCCACCGCCGGAAGTGACTTCGAGGAAATCAGCAGACGTCTCATATTCGATCCCGGGGTAACCAATCTGTCTGTCGATATCGGCGTGAAGGGCAACACAGTCGATGAGGCCACTGAGTTTTTCTACCTCAATCTCTTCAATCCGCGCCTCGCCACCCTCAGCAAGTGGCAGGGTGTTTGCACGATCCTGAACAGATTGACAAACACCCCCCCCGAGATCAGTCCCATCCTGGACCAGACCATCAATGAGGATTCGGTGGCAGGTCCTATCCTGTTCACCGTCCGAGATGCCGAGACCCAGGTGGACCTTCTCAAAGTCAGTGCCTCCTCCACCAATCTGTCACTGACACCAGCCACAGGGCTCGCGCTCGGAGGCACAGGGACCAACCGCACGATTACCATCACTCCTGCGGCTGATCAGTCAGGGCAGTCGAAGGTCACAGTCACCGTCGAAGACTCGGGTGGGCTGACTTCGACCACCAGCTTCGTTCTGATCGTAACTCCGGTGAACGATCTACCTTGGGTTCAAGCCGACACCAAGGTGACTGATGAGGATACTCAACTCAAGTTCTCGGCCTCGGACCTTCTGTCCAACGATTCTCCGGGCCCTGCAAACGAAAGTAGCCAGACGCTTACCGTCAGCGCTGTCACGTCGCCCAGCGCCCAGGGCGGCACTGTCCGATTGGATGGGACCAATGTGGTCTATTTGCCTGCGACCAACTTCTTCGGAACCGACTCCTTCACCTACACCGTGACAGACAACGGAACAACCAGTGGAAAAGCTGATCCCAAGAGCGCCACCGGAACGGTCACTCTCACGGTGCGCCCCGTCAACGATCCACCTGTCGCCCAGGCCGATACCAAGGTGACCGACGAAGACACGCAGCTCAAGTTTCCGGCGCTGGACCTTCTGTCCAACGACTCCCCGGGCCCCGCGAACGAGAGTAGCCAGAAGCTCACCGTCACCGCTGTCACGTCGCCCAGCGCCCAGGGCGGCACTGTCCGAATGGATGGGACCAATGTGGTCTATCTGCCCGCAACCAATTTCTTTGGGACCGACTCCTTCACATACACCGTAACTGACAACGGAACAACTGGCGCGAACTCCGACCCAAAGAGCACCGTCGGAACGGTCACCCTCACCGTGCGCCCCGTCAACGATCCGCCTGTCGCTCAAGCCGACGCCAAAGTGACTGACGAGGATACTCAACTCAAGTTCTCGGCCTCGGACCTTCTGTCCAACGATTCTCCGGGCCCGGCAAACGAAAGTAGCCAGAAACTCACCGTCACTGCTGTTACCTCACCCAGCGCCCAGGGCGGCACTGTCCGATTGGATGGGACCAATGTGGTCTATTTGCCTGCGACCAACTTCTTCGGAACCG
>ORJL011572586.1_pt1 | contig 42627 bp, 44 predicted proteins | sample 1779941 | NCBI WGS metagenome assembly ORJL01 (sample SAMEA104232317, study PRJEB22302) | groundwater metagenome | biome: forest; feature: aquifer; material: groundwater | place: USA | collected 2011-08-07 | depth 5.8 m | reverse complement strand
TACTGGCAGTTTTGTGCTGGGTTCTGGATTGACTTCTGGAACTATTACTATTGGAGGAGCTTCTCAAAGTGGTAACATAATACTTGGTCCCACTGGCGCCACTAGCAAAATTGGCATTGGCACATCAACTCCACGAACTCGGTTAGAATTGGGAAATGACGGCGCGATACTAGCAATTGGAACTTATGCTAGTGGTTGGACAGAACCCGATCTTGGCGCTGGAACAAGAATGTTATGGTATCCGCTCAAAGCCGCTTTTAGAGTGGGGAATGTTAGCGGAACTCAATGGAATAATGCAAATATTGGTGATTACTCAACCGCAATGGGTGACTCTACGACTGCCAGCGGTTTCTACTCTACTGCCATGGGTGGCGGGACAACTGCCAGTGGTAGTTATTCAACCGCTATGGGAAGAAACTCAATCGCGAGCGGTATTCGTTCAGTCGCAATGGGAAATAGTGCAACTGCCAGTGGCAGTTATTCAACCGCTATGGGAAATGGTGCACAAGCAACTAATGATTATTCAGTTGCTCTAGGAGAGTTAACAATCGCAGATGGTATTGCGTCAACCGTAATGGGAAGTAGCACAAATGCCAGTGGTAGTTATTCAACCGCGATGGGTGGCAGCACAATTGCAAGTGGTGATTACTCAACCGCAATGGGGAATTCTACAACTGCCAGTGGTAGTCGCTCAATCGCAATGGGCATCAGCACAACTGCCGCAAGTTATGCTTCAGTTGCAATGGGTCGATACAATGTGGGTGGCGGTACAGCTGGAAGTTGGGTGGCAACAGAAGCATTATTTGAAATAGGAATTGGAACATCTGGAGCTGCAAAAGCCAACGCATTGACTGTTTTGAAAAATGGTAATGTTGGTATTGGGACGGCCACTCCCGGGGCTTCAAATTTACTTGATCTTACTTCTACGACAAAAGGTTTTGTTTTGCCACGAATGACCAAAGCGCAACGCGACGCTATTGCTACTCCAGTTGCCGGTATGATGATTTATCAAACTGATAACACTCCCGGGCTTCGTGTTTATAATGCTACAAATTGGATGCGTTTCACGGAAACCGCGGACTAGTAGTTTAGCGAATAGAAAAAAATTCAGAAGTATATTAAGCTATTTTAGTGTTTATTAAGTTAAAACGATTATTACAAATTATATCGAGCGGGGCGATAGTGATTGCCTTGGGTTCTTTGGTTTCACGGCTCTTGGGGCTGTTGCGCGACCGTTTGCTGGCGCATTATTTTGGCGCGAGCCAATTGACCGATGCGTACTTAACAGCTTTTCGTTTGCCAGATTTTATTTTTAATCTGTTGGCGTTGGGTGCCTTGTCGGCTTCTTTTGTGCCATGGTTTTTGAAAGTATGGCACGCTGACGCCACAACCAACTTACAACTTACAACAAACGACATTCAAAATTTAAAATTTAAAATTTATAATTCTAATAGCCACGATTCACATCGAGAAGCGTGGCTATTAGCAAACGGTGTTTTAGTAATTTCTTTTGTAGGTGTTTTTATTTTGGCGTTATTGGGTTTTATTTTTGCTGGCCCCATTGTCAGTTTATTGGCGCCGGGGTTTTTGGGCGAGCAAAAAGATTTAACTATTTCTTTAACTCGTCTAATGCTTCTGTCCCCGCTTTTTTTTGCGGTCAGCAATGTTTTTTCCGGTGTGCTAACCGCGCGAAAAAAATTCTTGGCAATTTCTTTCGCGCCCGTGTGGTATAATCTTGGCATAATTTTTGGCATTGTTTATTTGTATCCGCATTTTGGAACAATGGGGCTGGCTTGGGGCGTGGTCATTGGCGCGGCTTTGCATATGGTAAATCATTTGGTCGCTGGTATAATGAGTGGCTACAAATTTTATTTGGGGCAAATTTGGTCGGGCGCGGTCAAAAAAGTTTTTATGCAGTTGATTCCGCGAGCGGCTGGGCTGGGCTTGCAACAAGTATTGTTGATGGTAATTACTTCGGCCGCCTCGCTGGCTGGCGTCGGCGCCATTACCGCCTACACTTGGGCGCAAAATGGCGCGTGGTTACCAGTTAATTTATTTGGCGTCTCAATCGCGGTCGCTTCGTTTCCTGTTTTATCGGAAGCGATCGCGCAAAATCGGCCTGAAGATTTTATCAAACATTTAACCGAAAAAATAAAAAAAATAATGTTTTGGCTTTTGCCGGCTTCGGCTTTTATTTTTATTTTGAGCGAGCCGTTGGTCCGTTTAGTCTTAGGCACGGGCGCTTTTGGCGAAGGTAATATAGTTTTAACCGCCAAAATTTTAGCGGTTTTTGCTTTGTTTTTGGTTTTTCAAGGGCTGGTGCCGCTCTTGGCGCGCGCCTGGTATGCCCTTCACAACACCAAAATCCCCTTTTTAACCAGCTTAATCGGCTTTGTCATTACTTTGGCTTTGGCTTATCCGGCTGTCAAAATTTATGGAGTTATTTCCTTAGCTTATCTTTATGGAGCAGATATGTTTTTGCAAGCAATTTTATTATGGATATTTTTGCAAAAAAAGTATAAATTTTTCTTTAAAAAAGATCTGTTGGATTTTATAAAATTGGTGGCTTCGGCAGTAGCCGTGGGCTTTACTTCTTATTATGGGTGGTTATTTTTAGGGCGAGTGGATTCTATAATAAATTTATTAGCTTCACTAGTTTTAATAGGACTCATCGCTAGCGCGGTCTATATTTTATTAATTTTCCTCCTCCGCGCCGAAGAATTTAAAATAATCAAAAAATTTGTGAAATAAAAAAATCCCTCCTATAAGGAGGGATGTACTAATATGAGCTGACTCATTTAAGGCGAACGAGAGTTTCTGAAACCAATGAGTAGTTCAAAAGATTTATTTTACCCAAAGCGTCAACAATAGTTTTTGCTTTGGCATTTTGTTTGGTATTTTGTTTGATATTTTGGCATAATCTACTTTCAAATCCAAGGATAGTATCATCAATTCTGAAAGCATCAGCTAGATCGGGACAGAGTAGTTTAAAAGCCGGTCGGTGGATGTTGTCGTATTTTGTTGAAAGTTGTTTAACTCCACAAATTAAGCTTTCAATTTCTGCTGCCAATCCCTCGACAATTAAATCGTGTAAGGACAGATTTTCATTGATAATGAGAGAAGAGTCTGTTTTAGCTGCAACTTCGGAGTTGTATATGAATGGATATGTTAGCGCGTGGGCGAGTTCATGAACTAGAGTTGAATAAAGACTCTCAAACGAAGGGTTAAATTTTAGATAAATAAAAATTGAATCTGCCGATAACCATGGATTGCACCAGTATCTACCAGAAGCATTTTCAGGGAAACCATGAGCAGTGTTGTCTTCATACAACCTTAGATATAGTAATTTTCCTCTTCGTAATAAGCCATAGTTGGTATGTAGCAAATCTTCAGGTTTTACGCCGGCGGAAACAAGGCAAGAATACATTATTGAGTCAAGGGGGGTATTCTTAAGAAATCGTTTTAAAGTAGAGAGATTGTTTAAACGATTCTGCATTTCTTTTGAACTATCAACGTACTCATGGTTCAGTATGTTCCATTGAAATTTCGGAAGTAGTTTATTCATTTCCATTTCAAGTGTCTTATCGAATTTTCCAAGTCCTTCATGAAGTGTTGGAAAAACCGTTGAGTAGTCACCGGTGGAAATGGCTATATTTGTTTTTTCATACCAGCGGTTTGCCAACATTGTTGGAAAATAAAACCAAACGACGATGCAGATACCAATAAAAAGAGCAATTCTTTTTTCTACTTTTTTGTTTATATCTATACCCAGTCGAAAAAATATAGCTCTTATTTTTTCCGCCGTCCATACAACTAGTAAAAGAAAAATGGTAACGGAGGCGATAACGGCTGATATTCTTAATAACCACGTCGCAATTTCAAAAATTATAGACCACATGATAAATGCTCCTTTGAGTATGTGATTTTAAATGTTATGTTAATTGATTCAAGTCTATCATATATCTATTTTTTTGTCAAGCCCACCCAAGTTTTGTTCAAAATTTGGGTGGGCAAGAGCATATTTTGCTAGCTTTTTTGAGAATTTTTTGGTACAGTTGGGTAATGGAACCCAGTAGAAGAAAATTTTGGTCGAGCTATTTTCAGCAGAAAATGGCCGCTCGACAAATGAAATGCAAAATTTACTCTACTGGGCAGAGCATAGAATTTTATGGATAAAATTCGGAATTTCTGTATAATCGCGCATATTGACCACGGTAAGAGTACCTTGGCGGATCGGTTGCTGGAGATAACCGGCACGATTGATAAGCGAAATATGAAAGAGCAATTACTCGACCAAATGGATTTGGAGCGCGAAAAAGGCATCACCATAAAACTTCAGCCGGTCCGGATGAATTATCAAGGGTATATGTTGAATCTGATCGACACGCCGGGACACGTGGATTTTGGCTATGAAGTTTCTCGTTCATTGGCAGCGGTGGAAGCGGCCGTACTTTTAGTTGATTGCACCCAAGGTATTCAAGCGCAAACGTTAGCCAATTTTCAATTGGCAAAAGCGCAGGGGCTTAAAATTATTCCAGTTATAAATAAAATTGATTTACCCGCCGCCAATATTGCAGAGGCCGAAGAGTCCCTGGAGAATTTAACTGGCGTGCCGAAAGAAAAAATTCTCCGTGTGTCTGGTAAAACTGGCGCGGGCGTCAAGGAATTGTTAGAAAAAATAATTCAAGATTGCCCTGCTCCAGATAATTCCAAATTCCATCCGTCAGCTGACGGACCAAATTCTAAATTCCAGTCATTAATTTTTGATTCAGTTTATGATGATTATCGTGGTGTAGTGGCTTATATCAGAATTTTTAATGGTTCAATAAAACGCGGTCAGGAAGTTTATTTTCACGCGACTGGCGCGAAAGCCTTAGTTTTAGAAGTGGGACATTTTGTGCCAAAATTTCAAGCCGATGAAATTTTAAATTCCGGTCAGATTGGTTATATCGTCACAGGGCTTAAAAGTATTAAAGATTGTCATGTGGGCGACACGGTTTCGGTGGTGGGTGAAACTGTCCCCGTCTTGGAGGGCTATCAGCCCAGTCAGCCCATGGTGTTTGCCTCTATTTTTTCGCGCGATGGTGAAGCGACAAAATTACGGGTGGGTATAGAAAAACTTCAATTGAATGACGCCAGTTTGTCTTTTGAACCGGAACATTCCGACGCTTTGGGCTATGGTTTTAGGTGTGGTTTTTTGGGTTTGTTGCATTTGGAAATTATTCAAGAACGGTTGCGGCGCGAGTTTGAATTGGATTTAATCGTGACCGTGCCGTCTGTTGCCTATCATGTAAAAACTTATGGTCAAGCCGAGTGGCAGGTGGTCACCTCTCCCCTCCATTTGCCGAAAGCGGAAACAATCGCGGGCATTGAAGAGCCGTGGGTAGATTTGGAAATTATTACGCCTACGACATATTTAGGTAATTTAATGACTTTACTTTCGCAACGGCAAGCGCTTTATGGTTCGACGGAATATTTGGATAGCGAACGCGCGGTTTTAAAATATCAAAGTTCGTTGTCCGCGATTTTGGTGGATTTTTATGATGCTTTAAAAAGTGCCTCGTCGGGTTATGCTTCGCTCGCCTATCAAATAATTGACTACCGGACGGCTGATATTGTGCGGTTAGATATTTTAGTGGCAAATGAAATGGTGGAAGCGTTGTCTAGTTTGGTTAATAAAAGCGAAGCTCAAAGTATTGGCAGAAAAGTAGCGGAAGAATTGAAAAAAGTTTTGCCCAGACAAATGTTTGAGGTCAAAATTCAAGCCAGCGTGGGCGGTAAAATTATTGCCAGCGAGCATTTGCCGGCGATGAGAAAAGACGTGACAGCCAAGCTTTATGGTGGCGACAGAACTCGTCGAATGAAACTTTTAGAAAAGCAGAAAAAAGGCAAATCAAAAATGAAGGCAATGGGTAAAGTGGATATTCCCCAAGAGGCCTTTTGGGCGGTGCTGAAACGCTAGCTTGGAGCTATGAGCTGGTAGCTTTTAGTTTTAATGGTTAAATTTATTCACTACTCAAAATTATATTGAATCATTAGAATATACTTATGTTTACTCGGCAAAAAAGGGCGTTTAAAAAATGGGCTAGCCCAAAACGTTTGCTTTTAACGGTTTTTATTTTGTTTATGACAGGTCTGCTTATTTTAGGTATGTTCCCCGCTTTGTATAATTAAAACAATTTTTTGGTTATATTTGTATTTAATTTAAAATTTAGAATTTAAAATTTATAATTATTGATATGATTCCCCTTCCCGACTATATCGTTAAAAAAATTCTTTCAAATGAAACTGTCGTAACGGCGACTAGAGAAAGTCTGATGGTGCACTATTATAAATTGTCGGCAGTTTTTGTTTCTTTTATTTTAGCTTTTTTCTTTTGGTCAACAATGGTTTCTTGGGGGTTGTTCGGCCAGATTTTATTTTTGATATGGTTTTTAGTTAATTTAATTTTTGCTTGGAGATTTTTGCGCGAGTATCTAGGTACCTTGTCTATTTTAACTTTAAAACGATTGGTGTTAATTCGCGCTACGCGTTGGTTCAACCGCTCGATCAGGGATATTCCCCTAACCGAGATTTTAGACATTGAAGCGCAAAGGCATGGCGTCAGGCAAAGTCTGGCGGCTTATGGCACCGTTCACGTGGTCATTGGCAATACACCGGTGCCGATTCCTTTTGTGCCGCATCCGGAAAGGTTTGCCGAAGATATTAGGCGCATGCGAGCGGAAGCAATAAGGGCTGAAAAACGCGCGGAAAAAATGTTGGGCGGAGAAGATGCGACAGAGATGAAAAAATTAACCAAACAAGATTTAGAAAAAGTTATGTCGCGCTTGGCGCGCTCGGCCGATCCGCAAGAGTTTAAAGAAGCGACAGAAAGTGTCCTGTCCGCTTCCGATAATAAGGAGGAGACGGAGTAAAATTAATAATTTCTAATTTCCAATTTCTAATAAATTTCAAATTTCTAATTTTAAAATATTAAGTCATTAAAAATTTATTAAAAATTAAGAATCCCAGTAGTAGAACACTCCGCGTTCACTACGGGACAGGTTGAAAATTCAAAATTACTAAATCCTATTCACTTCTAAATTAGTTTAAATCCAGTTACTATAAATATATGATGAGCATATTCCGTCGTTTTCTCGCTTCACGGTTGGCTTATCGGCTGACTTTATTAATCGCGATTGGCATCGTTGTCGGTGCTGGCTATTCTTTGTTTAAAGAAATTAATAAACGGGCTAAATTGGCGGCGCAGATAAAGGCCTTGCAAAGTGATATCGCGGAAGTAGAATATAGAAATCGCGATTTATCGGATGTAGTTAAATATTTGCAAAGTGATTCTTTTAAAGAACGGCAGGCACGACTTTTATTAAATATGCAAAAACCAAATGAAAAAACTGTCCAACTGGTCGATCGTCCAGAAGCTTCATCGGTGGCAGTTCCAGAAGGCAATGCAAATTTGTTGGATATTATTTTGCAACCGCCTTTGCCAAATGCCTCGGCTAAAAAAACACCAGCCACCAACACTTTGTCTCGTAGAATGGAATTATGGTGGGGTTATTTTTTTAAGTAGGATTTAAAAAGTAAAAAATAGAGTTTTGGAGCCGATAGTCGGGATCGAACCGACGACCTCTGCTTTACGAAAGCATTGCTCTACCAGCTGAGCTATATCGGCGTTTAATTAATCTATCAGATTTTACGGGTTATTTCAACTTCTTATGATGTCTTATTCCACAGTAGTGAAGCAAAGCTTACTACGTGGCAAGCGTACGAATAGTGGAATAAGGCATTTAAAAAATAACTATCTCATTTTCGCGCGAAAATGAGATAGTATTAATTATTATTGGTCGGGTTGGTTATGGGTGTAAGTTTTTGGACTTCGGTGATGGTTTTGGGTAAAAGTTCATACAAGCGATCAACTTCTTCTTGAGTTGTGTTAAAACCCATAGAAATACGCAAACTACCAAGGGCAGATTTTTCGGATAGACCACAAGCTAAAAGTACGTGAGATGGTTTGATATCGCCAGAAGTACAAGCCGAGCCAGAAGATGTTTCTATTCCCTTTTGCGACAAATGTAGCACAACATTTTCGCCTTCAACGGCCTCAATAGACAAGCTAACATTATTTACCAAACGATATTTTTTACTGCCAGTAATTTTTACGCCATCAATTTTTTCTACCGAGGCCATAATTTGTTTTTGAAAATTTTCTAATTTTGAAATATGTTGAGCGCGTTCTTCGGTCGCGATTTCCAAAGCTTTGGCGAGGGCTAAAATAGCAGGAACGTTTTCTGTGCCAGCGCGTTTTTGCCATTCTTGATTACCGCCTAAAATTTGCGGTGTAAGTATAATACCCTCTTTGACATACAAAATTCCTATGCCTTTGGGCGCGCCAAATTTATGGCCGGCTAATGTTATTATATCGGCGCCTATTTTTTTGAAATCTAAGTCCATTAGTCCAACTGCTTGCACGGCGTCGGTGTGAAAAACTCCGCCGTAGCTGTGAATCGTTTCCGCTAAATCCCCGATTGGGTTAATCGTGCCGATTTCGTTATTGGCGAGCATTACGGAAACGAGGTCAAATTTTTCGTCTTCAATAATAATTCTGGCTTGTTCGGTTAAAAGGCCTTCAAAATTTATGGGTAAAAAAATTACTCGGACACCTTTTGTTTTTAAATATTCGGCGGTATTTAAAACAGAAGAATGTTCTATCGGTGAAAGGGCAAGTTTGCCCCGATAATTAATATTTTCAAAAAAACCTTTAAGAGCGAGATTGTTGCTCTCTGAACCAGAGGACGTGAAAATTATTTCCGTGGGCGCGCAATTTAAAATGGTGGCGATTTTTTCGCGCGCTTCATTAAGAGCATGTTTAGCTTGCCGGCCAGTTTGATGAATAGACGATGGATTACCCCAGTATTTTTGAGAAGCTTCATTATAAACTTCTAAAACTTCTGGCCGAACAGGGCTGGTGGCGGCGTAGTCAAAATAGGCGATTTTTTTATGTCGTCCAAAAATCATATCGGCCTAAGTGTAGCAGATAATAATAAAAAATAAAATCGGCGAAAAGATTTCGCCGATCGAATGATTGTGTACATTAGCACAAACATAACTCACTTTTCCTTGTCTTCATTTAATAACAATCCAATAAAACCGCTCCGCCGAGTCGCATTCTTGAGTTCAGAATTTTCCTCCTCTAATCTCTCTATTTTATCCTCATAAGCCTTAATGTCTTGCTTTTTCATTCTTTTGCCAACAAACAAGGCAAGCAAAATTGCAAACATTAATCCGATTATTATAAACGCGCTGATATTGCATGGCATGTCCATTTTTCCTCCAGTTGTTTATGAATGTATTATGAATTAGCGCTAGAATTTTCTATTTTCAAGTTCAAGACTGGTGAGTGAATTTGTGCATCGCTCCCTCAACTTGGTTAAGGCCTCAAGCTCTGCTCCATCGATTTTTCCGGGTTTCACTTTGTGAATAATTGAATAGAATTCATTTCTTAATAGGTTCTCTTCAAAAAAGTCCTTTTCAGTATGACCATTCAAGGCGCTTATAATATCGACGCAATCATCACTTTGAATACAAAGGTCAATAATTAATTTAAGAAAACGTAATCTCCCAACTCTAAGTTGATCGGCTACTTTGAATAATTCCTTGAACAGTTGTTTCTCCCGCCTTTCTTTCGGTTCCATTTTTCCTCCAGTTGAGTATGAATTTTTGGATTGTTAAGATTGTTCATTGCCTCGTGTGGAATTTTCCAGTGAATCGCACATACCTGAAAGCTCGGAAATTTTATCAACAAGATTCTTTAATGTTGTTTGTTTGGCCTCTATCATTGGAAAAACAGTTGTCCGGAGTTCCTCCATCATTTTGGTATTGTGCATCATTGCAATCTGAACAATTTTATTTATTACAGGATCATGATCAGTTGGAAAATCTTTCATCTCCCTCATTAGTTGTCCTAGTACTGAGATAAGGTTATTTATTACGTTCAAATCCCTATCAATCTCAGCCTGTCTGGCATCAAAATCAAAAGGTAGGTCTGTCATTTTTCCTCTAAATGTTTATGAATGTATTGTGAATTAGCGATTTATGCTACCCTAGCATCGGATTTAATTTTTGTCAAGGATAATACCTAAAGCAGTGTCAGTGTTTAAAATTCCGCCCAAAGATAAGCTATTTTCTTTTTTAACAACATCTTGATTGCTTTGCCACCAAGTTGCCTTATAGGGCGCGCTTAAATTGAATTTAAAATTATAAGTGGAAGGATTGTACTGCCCGCTTTGCGGTTGTGATGTCAGGCGGTAAACAGAAGTGCTATCGGATAAAGTAAACGGTAATTTGTAGCGCAGTTTTATTTCAGTAGTTTCGCCCGGTTTGACTTGAAGCCAGCCACCAAAAACAGTTGTCTCTCCTTCTGTGCCAACATAAGGCGCGGTTAAGGCCGCCATGGGGTCTTGATAAACGGAAAGATCGGTCGCATCGTCTCTTAAAAACAAAGCAGCCGGTGGCGGGTTAAAGCCAGCTGATGACAAAAGCACGCTACCTTTGGGCACATAAAAACGGATATAGCTAGTGTGATGCGCGCCATAAAGTGGGTCGCCTTTGAGACCTTCATGTTTTCTGGTAAGTGTGAGATCGGTGACCAAAGAGCCATCGTTTTCCAAGGTGACTTCTTGGTTAATAGTTTGAACGATTGAGCGGTCAGTTTTAGCTGAACCAAGATTCGCGCCAATGATAGCTAAATAATCGGAATTGGCGGAAATTTCTAGTCGGCCCGCCCAATGATGCGCTTCGGCTAAAGTTTGAAGTTCAGGGCTAGAAAAATAAGTCAACAGATGTCGTTCGGCTAAAGATTTTAGCAAAAGTTCCGCTAATTCCGGCGCGTATTTTTCTGGAGACATTAATTTTTCTTTCAAAACATCGATTAATTCGCCAATAATTCTTTTTGGTTTTTTGGTTTCTCTTTCAGACGAGCTTTCGACGATATTTTGAAGTTGCGAGATAACATTTTCTGGTCCTAAAATTAATTGCCTATTTTCTAAAGCGACTGGCCCAGTAATGGCCAAAAGCCGTTCCAAAACTGTGGGCGTGACGGAAATAATCCCGTCCACGGTTGGACCGCCAGCGTCGGTATAAAATTGTTTTATTAATTCGGCGGAAGTTTTGAAATCCGGCGACCAGTTAGCATCCCAAATTGCCCAGTATTTCCCCAAAATGCGCATCGGCGCGGGTGTTAGCGCGCGGGTCGTAAAGCCAGCTTTGAGATCATAAAAACCGCCGCCGGGCACCTCTATATTTCTTAAACCATTTTTATCGACATCAAGCAAGGCATAGCTTCCCAAAAAACCGCCTGAAGGTCTTTGTTCGGTGGAATTTTGGAAAATAATTAAATAACGGCGGAAACCATTTTGTCCAGAGAGGTCGCGAGATAAAGTGGCGATAGCTTTAATATCTGACAGCAAGCCCAGCCAGCGCGAACTTTCTTGTTTTAGAGAAATTACTAAGGTCTGGTCTGGTTCAGGTAAAGTTTTTTCGTCGACATTTTTTAAGAGTTCTAAACTTTGTTCCAAACTCGTTAAGGCCTCGGTTAATTCTGGTTGGTTTAAAGTATTAAATAAATTGGCGCCGTTACTTTTGCTTAAGGCATAAGATAAAGATGAAGCGGCTTCGGAAACTCTTTGCGCTGCCAGAAAAATACTGTGACTGGATGAAATTTTTTCTGATAGGGGGGGAATGAGGCTGGTTAGATTACCCAAAAATGAATTTTGAAAATCTCGAATGTTAGAAACATTTTGAGCAAAAGAAGCGCGCGCCGCCAAAAAATAATCGGTCGCTGGTTGTCCCGTGCCGACCGCCTGCCAGCCGGCTTGAAGAGAAATGAGTCCATTTTCCGCGCTCGTTCTAACCGAACTTTGGAAATTTTTTTGCCAAGCATCAACCGAGGCAAAAATTTGAAATGGCAAAACAAAAAGCAAAGCCAAAAGCGCGAAAGAAACCAACGGTCGCAAAGGAATTTTTAAAGTCAGATGCCAGGGCTCGTGGTGGAGTTCTTTGTGTGTTTGCCAGACTTCTCGGACTTTAATTTTTTTAGCTCGTTTGAAAAGAAGTGTGAATGGCCAGACGATGAGCTCTGCCAAATTAAAAACCAAAAGTTCTTCCCACCAATGATGAATTTGGTGTGGCCAAGGTTTTTCGACATGAGCTGGTTTGGTTAAATTCACCCCTTGTTTTTGCGGTCTCCATAAAGAAAGTTTAACTTCTCGTCCGGGTAAATGTTGCGGTAAGTTTAAAGTGTAGCGAGAAATTGCTTGGATTTTTTTTATGGGTAAATTTTCAATGGGTTGGGTTATTTTTTTAGGTTGCGATAAATAAATAGCCGGCGCGGCTTTGGTTTTAACCGTTTTCAGTGTCTTTTTTTTCGAGCGTGGTGTTTTTTTGGTTGGCATTTTGGTAGATGTTTAAAGTTTGTTCAGCGCATTTTGTCCAAGAAAATTGCTTGAGTCTTTCTTGGCCTTTTAAAACCAAGTTAGCTCGCGCATTTTCATTGGTTAGAAGCGCCTCGAGTGTCTTTATTATAGCAGAAATGTCACCCACAGGAAAATACACAGCTCCGTCGCCCGCGATTTCTGGCAAAGACGAGCTGTCGCTACAGGCCAGAGCTGTGCCGTTGGACCACGCTTCCAGTATTTGAAAACCAAAACCCTCCGACGCTGATGGTTGAACTACTATCCAAGCTTGTTGATAAAGTTTGTTCAAAAAATCGTCGTCTATATTATGAAAAAAGTGGCAGTAATTTTGTTGTTCAGCCGTTAAGGTTTTTTTCAATTTTTGGGTAAAATTATCGTCTGGGACAATTAGCCAAAGTTGCAAGGTGGGAAAGTCTAACCACAATTTATTGACGGTCGTCAACAAATTGTAGACTCGTTTATGGGGGTAGGTGGCGCCGACATAAAGTATGGCGGGGTAAGCGCGTTTGACTTCAGTAATTTTTTTTGGAGTGGTTGCCTCATAAACCACAGTTATTTTTTTAGGATTTAAATGATAAGTCGCGAGTAAGTCGTTTTTTACAAAGTTGGAAACAGTAATAATTTTTTTGGCGCGATGCGCGTTCCACCAAGTTAAAAATTTAAGAGCTAAAAATTTTGAAGCATAAATTATTTTTGGCCAATGGCTGGATTCGGGATTAAAAAATTTAGTCATGGTTAAATCGTGCACGGTAATAATAAAAGGCGCGGTGCAAAATAATGGCGCGTTCAAATGTGGAAAATGCACGAGATCGGGTTTAAATTTATTTATGAGACGCGGAATTTCAAATTGTTCGTTGGTAGAATACCACCGAGATTTTACTGGCGTTATAAAAATTTTATCATCAATAAATTTTTCTAATAAATTTTGTGTCTTATGGTTAGCTAAAAGCGTTAATTTAGAGATGGAACCATTCGCGCGAATAAGGGGTACAAGGTATTGCAAGAGCATGGTCGTATATCTACCCAAGCCATTATATTGGCCATAGGCGCGAGCGTCGAAGAGGAGATGCATATAGTAGAATATATCCGGCCTTCGTAGCCGAAGCTACTTCGGCGGAGTAGGCGAATTTGGAATAATTCCAAATAAACTTTAGCACTTTGGCTAAAAATAGCTAGATTTTCCAGCACTTTTATAAGTATTTTTGTAAAAAAGTCATATATTATATTAAGAATTAGGCTTCTTAGGGTGCTGAAAAGTGCTGGATTTGTTAAGAAAATGCGCACTTGATAGGGTAGAAAATATAAAAAACTGCTTATTTTATGGATAAAATGGATAAATTAGCTTTTATGATCCGTCGGCTGACGGACTACTACCCTATTGACATAATTTTTTATTTGTGCTAGAATAGTTTTAATAGTTCACTAAATTTCCTTAACAAAACAAAGGACAACATCATGGATAAAACATTGGGATATCTTGTTTACGGGTTGTACAGACTGTTCGAATTATTTATAAAGGGGTCAATATGGGCGTATCGGGGAATAATTCAACTGATTGTTCAAAAAGTCAGAACGCGACTTGAAAAAATTGAGGAAATAATCTCTAAAACATTTGAGAATTCTTCAATTACTTAAAGCAAGAAAAATTACGAAATCGCAATAGTCAATAATTTCTTTTATCTTAATAACAATGGAGGAAGTATGAATCGTGGAAAATGGTATTTCGTGTACAGCTGGAATTACACGTTTAGAGGTGGTTTTGGTGGCACTTGGGAAGATAAAGAAATCCCATTGAAAGCCACCACCGAGGATGAGGCAATCGCAGAAGCGAAGCCGAAGTGGGATGAGAAAGTTGTGGAGGCAAAAGCCAACTGGGAAGTGCAGAAGAAAACGTGGGAGAATCCACCAGCAAGTCCGTTTAGAGATGGACCAACCGACCCTCGTGTCATCTACAAAATTTTGATAGAATAGGTAGAATGACGAGGATAAATTTTTTAGATTAATGCTAGGCACATACATGCCTGGCATTTTTATAAATTTAAAACTTGCTTTTAATCATTTCCCAAAATAAATAATTATAAAGCTGGGCGGTTTTGGTCCAAGAAAAACGCGCGAGATTTTTTTGTCCTTCATTTTTTAATAATTCTTGCCAAGCTTCATTTTTTTCCAATTCAAACATTAATTTCGCCAGACCCAGAATATCCCAAGGTTGGGCATAAAGGGCGGAATTTCCCGCGACTTCTGACAAGGAACCTACTGCGCTAGTAATTACGGGACAATTATTTTTTTGCGCTTCTAAAATTGGCAAACCAAAACCTTCATACCAACTCGGATACAAAAGCGCGCCAGCATTTTGGTAAAGGGACGCTAGTTGCGCTTCTGTTTGATAAGGCAGAGAAATTATGCCAGAGATTTTTTCTTTGAGCTGATAATTCCCGATTAGTAATAAATCTTTGGGCGCGTCAGTTAATTTTCGGTAAATTTTATAGGCCGAGATGACGCCGTCTGTATTTTTTCTCTTTAAATTTGAAGCAAGATGTAAGAAGTAGGTTGTAGGTTGTAGGTTGTAGGTTGTAGGTTGTGGCGCCAGCTCTACTGGCGCTAAGTGGCCGATGTGTAATTTTTTTTCAGGCAGTTTGTAAAGCTCCAGGGCACTCTGTTTGACTTCATTAGACACGCAGACAATATAGGTTGCTTTATCTAATAAATTTTTAAGTCGCAGAAATTTATGCCAAAGTTGCTTGCGGTATGGATACCAAGACGGATTTAAAATAAATGAAAGATCGTGTAAAGTCAGCAAGTATTTTGTTTTGGGCGCCAAGCGAATTTGAGCGATATTGGGCAACCACCAAGCGTGAGGTTCTTGTTTGGAAAATTTTTTTACCAAATAGTCGGCCGTCGGTTGGCTTAAAAATTTCCACCAACCATAATGTAAAAAATTATTTGGTATCCGTGCTTGTACTGTCAAATTATTTTCACGGTCGTGAAAAAAGTTTGACAAGTCAGGATTTAGTTTTTTGAATTGATTGTGCCAAATCAAATAAGATAACTCTGGCGCAAGTGGTTGTAAATGTTGATAGATATTTTTAAAGGCATTGGCGACGCCAGTGGGATTTTTTTGGAATAATCCCCGTCCATCAATGGCAATTAGCGGTTTCATAAAATGGTTAAAATAAAATTATGAATTATGAATTTAATGTTTGGTTTATAAGTGATGATAGTTCGTTTTTGAAACGTTCTTCTGAAAATATTTCGGCGCGGGCGCGACAAACTTGCGGGTCAAAATTTTTGTAAATAAATTGAAAGCGCGCGACTTTGTCGGCTAGTTCTTCCCAAATTTGTTCGTGAAAGAAAAGACCGCTTTTGCCTTCTTCAATGATTTCGGTCGCGCCACCTTGACTATAAGCAATCACCGGCACGCCAGATGCCAAGGCTTCTACGGCCGTAATCCCAAAGTCTTCTTCTTGTGGAAAAATTAGGGCGCGCGCGCCTTGGAGCAGCTCTTTCTTTTTGTCTTCGCCAACCCAACCCGTAAAAGTTATATTATTTTTGGCTAGAGCTTTAAGCGGCGCGTCTTCACCAGTCCCGACCACAATTAAAGGCAAACGCAAACGATTAAAAGCTTTGATAACTAAATCCACTCTTTTATAAGGCATCAGCCGTGAAATCACTAAATAATAATCTTTGATGTCATTGGTTTTTCTGACGGTAAAGTTATTGACTTGAACGGGCGGATAAATAATTATACTGTCGCGGTTATAATATTTTTTAATGCGGTCTTGGACAGTTTTAGAATTGGCGATTAAAATGTCTGGTCGTTGCGCGGCGCGATAATCCCAGAGTCGGTAATATTGTAAGGCGTAAGGCATCAAGTAGGGCGCGATTTTATTGGCCGGCCAAGGCAAGGCAACTTCTTTAATATAACGATCAGCATCGCTCCACAGATAACGAGTGGGCGTATGGCAATAACAAATATGTTTGGTGCCGGGATGCGTTATAACGCCTTTAGCAAAAGCCGAGGCGCTCGAAATAACGAGATCAAAATTTTTAAGATTGAAGCTTTCAAAGGCGGCTGGTAAAAATGGCAAGAATAAGCGAGTGTGATTTTTGGCGCCGGGAAAATTTTGCAAAAAAGAAGTGCGAATGTCCCAATCGGAAAAGGCATTGTTGAGCGAAGTTGGATTATAAATAGCAGTATAAAGAGGCGCCCACGGATGAAGCTCATGAATGCTCTCTATGACTTTTTCTGCCCCACCAAATTGGGTTAAATAGTCATGAATTAAGGCAATTTTTGGCTGATTTGTAGTTTGAAGCATGGCGAGATTTTAAGCCAAAATGGCTTTTTTGGCAAATAATAAAACGGGATGAGGAGACTCATCCCGTTAATGCTCGCCCTCTTTTTATGAGGGGGGAATCGCCTAGACGGTTTTATCCGTTTGCTAAGAGGTTCATCCGATGGTAATTTAATTAATTAGCAAAAAAAGTCAAGTCAGAATACTAAAATTCATTTACTCATTTTATGAGGCATGATGGCGAGAAAAAATTGTGGGAATAGTTTTTAAAATAATCGTAATATCCAGCCACAACGACCAGTGTTGTAAATAAAAAGTATCTAGCCGCACTTCTTCTTCAAAAGATAAATCCGATCGTCCAGAAATTTGCGCCAGACCGGTAATTCCCGACTTAATTGCCAAGACAACTTTATGATGCAATTTGTATTGCGCCACTTCTTCTGGCTCGTGTGGACGCGGACCAACAATGCTCATTTGTCCTAAAAGCACATTCCAAAATTGCGGGAGCTCGTCTAAACTCGCGCGACGCAAAAAACTGCCAACTTTGGTAATACGCGGATCGTGTGCCATTTTAAAAAGCGGACCGCCTGGACGTTCGTTTTGAGTCAGTAATTTATTTTTAAGTTGACTGGCATTTTTTATCATGGAGCGAAATTTATATAAATAAAAAGTGCGTCCATGCCAGCCAACTCGCTTTAGCCGTATAATAGGCCAACCCTCGCCATCCAAAACAATAATGAGCATTAAAATAATTTCAAAAGGTAATAAGATTAGAGAAATAAAAAATGCGAAAATAAAATCAAAAAGTCTTTTCCAAATTCTACCCCAGCCTTGTAAATTAGTAGCATCGCCGAAAACAATAGGTATACCAGCCAGCGCTGAAACTGTTGTATGAGCCGGTAAAAATGAACTCGTTGAAGCTGGCAACGCTACGGGTAAATTATTTTCTCGCAACCATTCTTGAAGTTGAATTTGATTATTTTCGGTTAAGCTCGTGGGGTCGAAAAGTACTAAGGGGCGTAAATTTTTTAAGATTTTTTTGGCTTCAGCCATAGCGTCATCATTTAGTTCTGGCCAGATTTTTAAAATAGCGTAGCCCCATTCTGGGTGAAGTTGGTAAGCGTCTATGATTTTTTGCAAAGACAAACTTTGTCCAAAAACCAGAATCTGCGTCAGGCCTTTGCCATGTTTGAATAATTGTCGTTGAACAAAGCGAATTAAACCTCGACTGATTAAAATTAAAAGCAAACTCAAAATATACCAAACAAGCAAAATAAAGCGAGAATCAAAAAACGCTCGTTGGAAAACAATATAAGCTAAAAGTAGACCGCCAGCGGTGCTGATACCCGCAAAGATTCGGCCAATTTCTTCTAAGATACTTCCGCGTTGAATTTTATAAAGTCCTTGCGCGGCGAGCCAAAGCACAGAAATAATAGAAACAATAAAGACGATAGTTAGAAAATTATTGTAAGGTAATTCAAAAAGAATTGGCCGTAAATCTGTAAAAAAATCGGAAAATCTTAATTTATAAGCCAAAATACCAGCGACAAAAAATGCTAAAAAATCCATTGGCACCAAGAGTGCCGAAAAAAATAATTTAATTTTATGGGTCATAAGCAAAAACGAAGTTTTTGCAACTACCAACCGACAACCCACAACAAACAATATTGTATTAGAAAAAAGTTGTCTGTAGTAAGTTGTAAGTTGGTTGTTGTCAAAGTACGCTCTTTTACCAAACTCGTAAGCCGAATTCTGTTTTAACACAGTCATCTGTCTGGGATTAACCTCGCGGTTAACCTCGAGCTCCCATCACGGGATTGCACCGGGTAGAGTTTGCCTAGCCTCTTTTGTCACCAAAAGAGCTGGTGGGCTCTTACTTTGTTCGCCGAAGCGAATTATTCCACACGAAGGTGGACCCACCGTTTCACCCATCACTCCAAAACTTCTTGCGAAGTAAAGGGGCTGGAATATTTTCTGTTGCACTTGTCCTGCTTCGCTTAGCGAAGCAACAACCAACTTACAACTCACAATTAACGACGAAGTCGTCTGTTGTTTGTTGTCTGTCGGCGGTTGCGCCACAAGGCGAGCGGCTGCCGTTAGCAGTTACCCATCCCGAAAGAGAAGATAAAATCAACTCGTAATGTCGGGACCACAATGGTGTTCGGACTTTCCTCTGTCTCCTAGCGGAGCGACTAACAACTGACAACTTTCAACACACAACATCAAAGTCGTTTGTTGTTCGTGGTTTGTTGGTTGCTCCGCTAGGAGCCAGCGACTGTTCGGTAAAGTAAAAGAGCGTAAGGATTATCGTAGCATATTCGACAAATTTGTCAATGTTTGTCAAAAATTTAAAATAGTGTTAAACTTAAATTAACAATCACTAAAATGTTCATTTTTAACTTAAAGGAAACAATCATGCCAGATATGACATTTGGACGCGGTATGTATGGAGTGCCAACTCCTTTTCATAGTACACCAGGATCGAATCCGTTTGTGCCTGGTACAAGCGCTTATGAATACCAGGAAGGAATTAACAAGGCGCGCGATAAAAGAATCGCAAGAGAATTTGCTCAAGAGCAAGCGGTAAATGCCCAAAAAACTAAAATATTATATTTTCTAAATAATGACAGAAGGAATTTTTTATTGACTTATCCCAATGAGAGAAATTTTGTTGTAACGCACAACGATTATCACTTAATTGAACGCGATGATTTAGCATTGGAACATCCCATATTGGATTGTCAGCGTTGTAAGCGCTTAAAGAAAAAAGCTGAGCGTAATGAAATGTTAATTATATTCGCTATAATAATGATAGTTTCTATGATTCTTTAGGCGATTCTATAATTTAAACAAAATTTTGAGTAGATGAATCAAAGGTTCACTACTCAATTTTATTTAATTCGTCATTCAGTAGTTGATCAGCGATGGAATTTTCTTCGCGGGGAATATGTTGGAAATTTATGCTCTGAAAATTTTTGCTTAAGCTTTGAGCTTCGGTCCAGAGATCGCGCAGGTCAGCGTCTTTTACTTTCCAATTTTTTTTCATTTGTTCTACGACTAGCAAGCTATCTAAAAAACAAGTTAAATTTTTAACGGCGTGTTGTCGCGCGAGTTGCATACCAGCGATGAGCCCTTGATATTCGGCGACATTGTTGGTGGCGATGCCAATAGTGCGCGAAAGTGAAGCGACAATATTTTCCTTTTGATCGGGTGGCGTTAAAACGGCGGCATAAGCCGCTTGTCCCGGATTGTTGCGTGAACCGCCATCTGTAAATAACCATGCTGTTTGCATAAAATGATATTAGCATAATTTTTTTAGAAATAAAAAAAGCATCTGTTTTGAATTACAGATGCTTTGTGTAATCACTCCCAGAATCGTTATGGTTTTTTTGTAATCGCTTCAATGTCGCTTGCCTTTTCCGGATTGCTGTTAATTGCGATCTAGAAAGTTGTATTTTCGCTTTTTTTGGCACCTCGTCATTTTTTTCTTTAACCTCGGGCTTTCCTTTATTGGGCAACTGGGGTTCAATAATCCTAAGACTTTTATACCAATTTGAGGTGAGACGATCAAGTTGATTTCGTTTGAGCCAAAATGACGGGAAATTAATATCGAGACTGAATAATTCAGAATAAATGTTCTGGAAATCTTTTTCTGTAAAAATACCAAAAGTTTCTGGCTCTGATTTAAAGAAATTAGACTCGTCAATTATAGCATTATCGCTGGCTAAAAGAGCCAGATTTATTGAGCTAAGAATATCCATAGCCCAAATTGTTTTACCCTGTTTATAGAAATAAAAAACAATAGGTAAAGATCTGACGGCGAGCCCTTTAATTTTTTTAAAGAGATCTGCGAGGGACTCTTTTTTCGGAGTCATCTTAACCTCTTTAATTGTGAAAGAAAGTGATTTAAGAAATAAATTTAACGTTTTGTTTGTATTTAGTCAAGGTGTTCGCGCCAGTCGGCAATGACCGCTTCGATTTGCGTCTGGCCTTGCCAAACACTCACCCGTAAATTAAAAGCAATGTCCAAGGGAACATTAAGTGGCGGATGAACGCCTTTAGTTTGCCATTGAATAAAATGCCAAGACATTTTGTCGGCAGACATTTGACAATGCTGAAAGTCTCGGCCAACTGGTCGGAGCGAAGTCAGGTAAATATTTTTTATAGCTAAAATTGGTTCGCGCTGTTCAATACCATAAGGCGCGAGCGTTTGTAAAATTTCAGCATTTTTAATATTAACAAAATCCGTTTCAATAATCGCTTCAATATTTAATTTTTCCGTCATTATTTTATCTTTATTTTTTAAAGTAAAATCTCTGAGCGCGGTGTACGCTTGCGCAAAATTGTCCGCGCCAATAATCGAGCAACCAGCCGCTTGCGCGTGACCGCCATATTTTAAAAAATATTCTTTGGCACTGTCCATAGCTTCCACCAAACTGAAACCTTTCGGCCCGCGGGCTGAGGCCTGATAGCGTTCCCCTTTTTTATTAAAGACAAATGTTGGTTTGCCAGTTTCTTCTTTGACGGCCGAAGCGATTAAGCCCAGTAGTCCTTCCGGCCAGTTATCGCGCATTAGCCAAAAAATTGGCGTGTCTAAATGTTGCGAAGTTATTTCCGCCAGCGCTTCAGCGCTATATTCTTTTACCAACTTTTGTCTTTCACCGTTGGCAGTGTTTAAATTTTCCGCGAGCGTTTGAGCTTCGCTCGGATCGTCTGTCGTCATTAACTTGTAAGCGCCATTGGCGTGGTCCATTCGACCGGCGGCGTTTAGACGCGGGCCAATTTGATATTCAACGGTCGTGGTTGTAATTTTTCCCAAAGCTGTACCCGCTTGTTGCAGGAGATACCACAATCCCAGTCGGTGTGTTTGTCGTAAAAAGTTTGCCGAGAGATCTCCCGTATAATTCAGCGCTTTTAAACCCAGGGTGGCAATGGTTCGGTTTTCATCAAGGAGCGGTACCATATCGGTAATGGTGGAGATAGCAGCCAAACCCAAAAGCCATTTAAGAAAATTTTCTGCCTCATTTGGTTTTAAAGTGAGCGCAAGCGCCTGCGCTAATTTATAAGCCACGCCACTACCAGCTAAATATTTAAAAGGATAACCACTCGCGGGATCGGCTGGGTTGATAAAAGCTAAAGTTTCTGGTAAGGGTCGGTCGGCTAAAACAATATGGTGATCAGTGACAATGGTGTCAAGGCCAGCGTCTTTCGCGATTTTTATAGCTTCAAGATTAGTTGTCCCGCAGTCGCAAGTAATAATTAAATTTATTTTTTGCTCAATAAAATATTCGGCGGCCGATTTTTGAAAACCATAACCTTCGTCACGATGTGGCAAATAAACTGAAATATTTTTCGCGCCGCAAAAACTTAAGACTTTTTCTAAGATAGCGCTAGCACAAACTCCGTCCGCGTCATAATCGCCATGAATAACTATTTTTTCATTTTTTTCAATTGCCTGTTTAATTCTTGCAACCGCCGTTTTCATTTGGTTAAACAAAAATGGATCATGAAGATCTTCAAAAACTGGTTCAAGAAATTTTTTTTGAGCAGATTCTTCTAAAATATTTTTGTTTTTTAAAAGGTCGGCCATAAGCTCTGGGGCCGAAGAATAAATTTTATTTGGGTTAGAGATGAGCCACTCTTTCATGAAATCAGTATAGCTTATTTTTTCAAATTATTCAACTTCAATTTAAAGTAATTTAATTTCCGGCGTGCTTTGTCCGCGCCATTTTAAAAGATATTTCAAGCCAGAGGTGATATGAATTCGTGTGCTTGGTAAAAAAATGTCTCTAAGTCCGCCCCCCACTAAAGATTCCTGGCTATGATAATGGACAATTTGACTGGCTGGTAAATAATGCACCGCCCAATTTTTTTGCCAGAGTGAACGACAAAAATCAATATCTTCAAAATATAAAAAATACCTCTCATCCATGCCGTTTAAATCGTCCCAAGCGATTTTTCTAACCAAAAAACAGCCACCATAAACCCAAGGCACGGGACTAGTTTGGTCATGCGGCCAATCTAGCAATAAATGTTGATGAATCTTTTTTTGACCCCATTTGGTTTGTCCTAAAAAAGTTCGTCGAGCCAAAATCGTGCTCGGGGTATGCCAATTTCTGCACGAAAGTTGTACTGAACCGTCGGGATTTAGCAGTTTGGGCGCGACTAAGCCCACTTGGGGATTTTTTTCAGCGTGTTCTATGAGCATTTCTAAACTATTATTGAGAATGACAACATCAGGATTTAACACGAGCAGGTATTCGCCACTAGCTGTTTTAGCGCCGAGATTAAGACCAAAGGCAAAACCGCCATTTTTTTTAGAAGTAATAATTTGTAAATTTTGATAATGACTAAACCAGTCACTAAAATTTTCTCGCGCGTCGTTATTGACTACAATAATTTCAAAAGAAAATGGAAAATTTTGACGATAAAGCCAGTCAAGGTTTTGCTTGATTAAATTTTTACTTTGATAATTAACGAAAATAATGCTCAATTTAGGAAACATAAGAACTAGCTGATAGCTTTTAGCTTCTAGGGCTTAGCCCGTTTATTTGGCAGGCAAGTAGTGTAGCTAAAAATGAATAAAAAATCCAGCGACCGTGTGTGGGTCGCTGGCGCATATAGATGTCAGTTAGAACATCAGCAATTTGTGTATTTTTGTAATGCTGAAATGGGTTGATATATTTTCCGCAGTTATTTTACAAAACAATATTCCGTTGGACGCTGAATGTGATCGGAATTTATTTTTTTGTAGAACCAATAACTGTGTACCAATAGTTTCATACTTTTCAGAGCGATAAACTATTTGACCGAGCGCGTTTGAGACTTCCACAGAGATTTTTGAAGGCGCAGATACTTCGTAATAGATAGTGGTTGATTCCTGAAAGGGATTTGGATAATTCTGTAAAATTCTGAAAAAAGTTTTTTCAGTTGTCTCGACAGATATTGTTTCTGAATACTTGACTCGTCCGTCGTAGTCAATTTGTTTTAAACGATAGGTATTTATAAGCAAAACATCTGCGTCTATAAACTGGTACGACTGACTTATTATAGTGGTGTTCTGGCCTGCGCGAAAACCAATTTTAACCCAAGTTTCATTTACAAATTTCTGAACTTCAAAACCCAGGTTGTTGGTTTCTGTCGCGGTTTGCCATTCTAGCTGAATATTTGGTGAAACAAATTTTCCACTAAAGACAGTTAGTTCAACTGGAGTCTGAATATTATTTGACGACAAGGTGCATTTGGGATCGCCGATGATAACATCCATCCAACCCAAATAATTGCTCGCCGCATAAAAAGATTCCGCCAAGTTGAAATTCTTGCTCCAACGGTCAAACAAAATATGGGCCTTTGCCATAGAAGTTGAATACGGCTCATAAACATAGCTCTTACAACCAGTAATACCATTTTCATGAATGAGGTCTGCCACGAGTGATTGCCAAGAGTTAATATCTGGGTCAATGTAATTTGAATCCGTGAAGGTTCTGCCAGAAGAACTGACATAAGTTTCCGCCAAGGCTTTAGGCGACCAAGTAAAATGTGGTTGGGCTTTTTGAGTGAAGTTTCTCCAATAATGGTCGTTGGAACCCCAACTCACATAGCCCAAAACATTTGTTTGATTTACTTTAAATTCTGAGCTGGAATCAAGTAAGACGTTAAAGCCACGACGGACTAAAGTGTCTTTAGCAAAACTCATATTGTCATTCAAGGATGAATTCCAAGCTGGATCACGATCAAAAACAAATTTTCCGTTTACTAAATATGGTTCGTTTGCGCGTTCAATCAAGCCCTTCACATCATCGAAAGTATAACCATCGAGTCGTGTTACGAGAAAAATATTTTTAAAATTACCAGTTCTCGTAAAATGATCAGTTGCAGAAAAATATGGATTACTGACGGCGCCAATATTTTCTATAGATGAAGCTAAGTCGCTCAAAATTAGTGAAAGCTCGCCATCTAAAGAAGATGAGCGCGTGGAACCAGAAAACGTTCGACCGAATCTTCTAACTTTTAGGGGAACGCCTTTAGTGGTGACAATGTAGTTGATGGATTTTTTTAATTGCGTCAGGGTAAGATAGTTTTCTACCTGTGCTCTAATTTGCACGAATTGAACGCTGTCAATTTCTTCCAAGACACTACAATCAATTTCACAGATGTTTATTTGGGGGATATTTCTTTGTTGTTTGAAGTACTCTCCAATTTTTTGTGATATTATACTCTGGCGATTGACGACCACAAGTACGTCATTATAATTTTGAGCTTGTGATTGTAAATAATATAGAGTTAATATAGCTACTAACTTTAGTAATTTTTTCATTATAGCTTTCTCCTATTTTTTGATTATGAAAATTTAAAATAGCATGTTTATTGACACTGACTGTAGCGTATTATAAATAATTTGTGAAGGCTGAATTTAAGAGTAAGGGTTATTCGTTTGAATAGCTAGGTCGATAACTCGCTAGCCAAAAAAGTATAATTAATCCCAAAGGGTGGTTCAAATAAGGTGTGGTTAAGTGTGTTAAAAGCAAAAAAGTCAAAGCAAAAGTTAGAAGCAAAAAACCATAATCGGGTAAAATGGCTTCATAATACATTTGACGGTATTTTTTAAAAGTTGCATAAACAAATCCAAAAAGTGCTAATAAAAATCCTAGACCCATTTTGAGCCACATATCTAAATAACCCCATTCAAAAGAAAAAGTTGTATAAGGTTTTTGATTTTGACGTGGGTCAAAACTTTGGTAAGTCAGTTTATAACCAAAACCAGAACCTAAAATAGGCGCGGCCAAAATTTGTTGCCATAAGGGTTTTAATTCTTCCACACGACTGGCGGAAGCTTGTTCGCTGGTTAAGTTGCTCCAACGACTCTCCCCTAAATCGTCGAGCGTAATAAAATGTTGACGCGCTAAATACATAGTGCCGATTAAAAGCAATAGGCAAACAGCTAAGGAAGCGCTGAAAGTTTTGGTCAGTTGTTTCCATTCGTGTTTGGGTACAAAAATAAAGCGGCTTAAAATTAAAGTAATAATGAGTGAAACGCCCAATGCTAGTAAAAAACTGCGCGAAAAAGATAAGATGGTCGAGAGCATAGCCAAACCCAAGAAGAGCGCCGCCCAATAATAATAATTTATTTTTTTCAGCCAGAGCAAAATGCCAATGAGCCCTAAAGACATCACCGCCCAAATATGACTTTGCCAAAAAATTCTAACCCCATACTCCCCGATTTTGGTCATTTCAGCCAAGCGAACATCGCGCGCCCAAACATAAAAAAATGGTTGAATTTCAGACACAATCTGGGTAATAAAAAGTAAATAAGTCGCGAAAGTTTGAACAAAGATGGCGGCAATAGCGATAGTAAAGATCGAGCCGCTAGTTTTTTGTTGATAGTTTTTAGAATTGTAATAGAGATAAAAAATCGGCCAGAGCAACCAAAAGCCGTAAGCGTTAGCATCAAAGAAAATATCTTTTAGTGGAGTGCCAGCTAAAGTAGCGTTTAAAATTCCCCAGCCAATAAAAATTAAACCCAATAGCCAGAAGGAATTTTGGAGATTATAAATTAACCCCTTCCTGCCCTCCCCCTTAAAAAGGGGGAGGATACCCCAGTAGTAGAACGCTTTGCGTTCACTACGGGGCAGGTAGGTGGGGGTAAATGTTTTCCATAGTCTATTTTTAATGAAATGAATTATGAAAAATATTATTACGAGAATAAAAAGTAGATAACGCAAAGAAAAAACAAAGCCGTCTAGATTTAAAAATAATAATCGTCCTTGTGAACCTAAGATAGATTCAAAAATTAATAAAGGTATGGCCCAAGAAAAATCTTGCGCTAGTAAATAAATAATTAGACCACCAGCGCCGGCAAATAATAAATAATTTAAAATAGGATTACTCCAGCCCAAAAAACTTGCTATATAAAGCAACAAGCCAGAGCCAAAACTCCACCAAAAGTATTTTTTATCTATTTCCATGTCCTTAATTTATCTTATTTGGTTCGGAAAGACAATTTAGCGATAACGGCGTTTTAACGGCAAGAGTAAAATAAGTGAAAGCAAAAGACCAAAAATTAGCCAGAGCGGAGCTAAAATCCAAATCAAGAGGCCTTGCGGTTTTGAAATATTTTTCGAAAAATAACGGCTGGCACTGCGGGCAAAATGCCATTGGCGACGGAGCGCTTGCCATTGCCAAAAACTAGCGCCGCCTTTGTGCGTTAAGCTGACTTCAGCCAAGTACCATATTTCAGAACCAGCCTTTTTTGTGCGAAAACATAAATCCACTTCGTCGAACCATAAAAAATATTTTTCATCCCACCAATTTATTTTATCTAAAATTTCTTTTCTGATAGCGAGAGCCGCGCCGCTGACTTGGTCGACTGGTTGGGTTTTTTCTAAATCTAGGTCTAAACCATAATAATAATGAAGTAGTTGCGGCCAAATGTTCGCGCCTTTTAAAAGTTCAAATAAAATTTGCCAGACTTTTGGATAACGACGAACCGAACGCTGTTCGCTACCGTCAGTGTTTAAAATTTTTGGTCCGATAACCCCCGCTTGTTTATGTTGTTCAAAAAAAGCACTCAGCAGAGGAAAGATATTTTGAGTGAGTATAGTGTCGGGATTTAAAAATAGCACGTAAGGGGTTTGAATAAGTTCGCGGACTTGGTTGTTAGCGGTCGCGAAACCTAGATTATTTTTATTGAAAAGCCAATGAAAATTGGGATATTTGTTTTTCAATTCAAGAGTGTTATCGCTCGAGGCATTGTCAATAATAAAAATATCTAAAGGTATTTCTTTGCAAATAGCCATTAAAGAATCCAAACAAATGTCTAAGTCAGCAGAGACATTCCAAGCAACAATAACGACAGACCAGTTCATAATTAGAATTTAGAATTTGGTCCGTCAGCTGACGGATAGAATTTGGAATGGTAAATGGTCAGACATTTCGGCATAACGTTTTTCCCAAGCAGATTCGCGCGCTAGTTTCTGTCTTTTTTTTCTTAATTCAGCATTGTCTTCCATGAGAGCTTTGTTTATGGCTAGAAGAAAGTCTTCATTTTTTTTAGCTTCATAAATTAACCCGCGAAATTTTTTAGGGTCAATTACTTCTGTCGTCACCACGGGTTTGCCGGCCGCTAGATATTCATAAATTTTCATGGGATCCATAGATTTGGTCAGGGCGGTTATTTTGTGAGGGACAATCGCCAGATCAAACGCGTGCAAATATAAATTTAATTCCTTGTAAGGCACACGCTGGCACCAAATAACATTTTTAAATTTGGCGAGTTCCTTAATTTTAAAAGTTCGTTTGCGCCAAGGCATTCGCGACAAGGTGCCACCGACAATCGCGATGGTTTTGTCAGGATTTTTTTTAACTATCTCTAAAAATAAATCTAAATCCAACCGTCCTTCCATGACACCGATATAACCAATAATTGGATGTTTGGCGTCCAGCAGTTCTTGGGGCAAAATTTTAGGTTGATTTGAAAAAAAGTTATAATCAACGCCATTTGAAATTGTAAAAGTTTTATGAGGTTGAGAAAAAAGTGAAGACAGAGAACTATTTACCATAAAAATAACGTCTGCTTTTTCGCCAATAAGTTTGTAGTTGGACATAAGTTCTTCGGCTCTTTTTAAAAAACTACCATGTACCGCCCAATTGTCCACCGCGTCAAAGATTTTGTAAGCGGTTTGGAATTCATCAAAAAATTCTGGATGAAACGGATCATAGCTCCAAGCCAACAGTTTGCTGGTGTCAAAATTTAAAGCTTTAAGATCGGACTTCACCTCTTGCCAGAATGTCTTGGTTTTTATAAGTGGCAAAACACTGCTTAAATTCCATTCGTGAGAGCCAATTTGTTTTAACACCGAGAGTGGTCGACGGCTAACGGCGCGTTTATCCAGCCAACCTGGCATAATTTCTCGCCCCGCTCGAGCCAGACCGCGATAACGAGTGTGCGGTAAAAAATCAATGGTCAAAATATTCCTAATTTTAGGATCTTTCCGCGCTTGGTTTAAAATTTGCAAGTTGCGGTTATTTAGCCCACTCTCCCAACCTTTTTGCGTGGACATTAAAAGCATAATTAAATCGTACATAAAGTAATTATAAATTATAGATTTTAAATTATAAATTAGACAGACCTGTGTAAGTTTAACATTTTTATAGGTTTTTGTTAAATAAAAAAATCCATACGGCTAAGCATGGATTTTAAGACGAAATTTTTTAAGTTTTTTATTTTTCTTTAGTGACGGTAATGTAGTCTAGACCATTTTTGAAAAAGAGTTATCTTGTACTCAGTATTTTTTTTGGTTGAAACCGAGGTATCAACAAAGGTTTTTTTAATAGCCGGGGTTTGAAAATATCAAAATCTGTATATACTCTGGTCTTCGTGATGGCTATCAGACACATAATTTCATATAATTCAAACTCCTCATTATGGGGGTTAAATTTTAAAAAATCTTGCGCTTCAAGCATTCGTGAAAAACCATTGGCTGGACCGACGATACTACTATCATAGAGATAAACAAAACCCAATCCTAATGGTTCTATTAGAGGCTCTGTGTAATGAAAATTTAGTTCACGATCATCTGGTGAGGAGTAGGGTGTTGTTATCGCCTTAGAGTCTTCCAAATATATGGCTACTTTATAGAAGTTATCCAATGTATATGGAGGAATTATCAACCAACCTTCTAACCCGGGCTTAGTTATATCGTTAAGAACGATGGGCGGTCTAACAATTGGTCTTAGATATTTTTTGATTTTTTGATGATATTTCTCTATGGGTCCATTTACTATTGAGTGGTTTTGTTTATCATGATCCATATAGTAGGCATTTTCATATGTGAGCATGATCCAGCCATAAAGAACGTCTCTATTTTTTTTGCTAGATAAATATAAAGAGAGATTACCATCAAAATTATACACGGCTTCCAATATAAGCTCCGCCTTTTCATTTTTTGGTATGCCGAAGATTTTTTTGATAGCGGGCATTAAATGTTTATACGGCGGAAGTGGAAATATACGTGTAGTGGTCTGATATTGATCATATAATTCACATATTACTGAATCAATGTCTTTACAATTTGTTTCAGGGGAATAAAGCCTTTCAGAAAAAGCTATTTCAATCCCCATACTACGGTACGTTTTTGTTTGTTCTTGCAATGATGGTAAGTTAATAGGTTCTTTTTGCGAGTAGGTAGACTGTTGAAAAACAAAAAGACCAAGAGTAATTATAATTAGTGATTTCAAGGTTTTTTTCTCCTTTGGTTTGTGAATGAGTTAGTTGGGTGTTGGTGTTATTTAAGCAGATTATGATAATTTTGTCAATAGGGTGTCCAATATCTCTGCTCTTTTTGACCATAAAAAGTCATTTTTAACCATATTTAAGCCGTTTTGGCCTAATTGTTCTGTTAAAGATTTATTTTTAAGCAATTCAAGGGCTTTTTCTGCTATATCATTTATATCACCAGATTCGGCCAAAAGGCCCGTAGAACCGTCTTTTATGGCCTCTGGCACACCGCCAGATTTGGTGCCCAAGACAGCTTTACCAAGACTTCCCGCCTCTAAATAAACCATACCAAAGCCCTCGGGGTCTTTTGGGTTATTTTGTGGCGTCATCGCAAAAAAAGCACACTTGTTTAAATAGTTTGAGAGATATTGGTCTGTCACTTCGCCTAGATAAATAAACTTATCTTGAAATTCCCCGACCGCTTTTTTTATGTTTTCAAGTTCGGGGCCAGCGCCTGCTAAAAACCAATAAAAATTTTCACCTTGAAGCCATAATTTTTTTAAGGCTTGTGCCAAATCCACAAAACCTTTGCGCGCGACTAAGCGGCCATAGGAAAAAATAAATGGCTCATCGGGCGGAGTTAAACGAAAATCTGGTTCGGGCGCGGGTAGTACTGACGCGCATGGCGTCAGTACTAAGAATTTGGAATTTAGTCCGTCAGCTGACGGATGGAATTTGGAGTCGATCAAATTTTTAGTAAATTTCGAGTTAGTTATGATGAGGTCAGCGTGTGAGAGTAGAAATTTTGCGAGCCATTTTTTGCGGCCAGATAAATTTGCCACATCTAGACCGTGTGTAAAAATAATAAATTTTTTATGATATTTTTTAGTCAAATAAAAAAGCGGCAAACCTAAAGGCAAAATTTGTCCAACTCCCAAATAAGCAACTTCTGGATTTATTATTAATTTTTTAAAACGCCAGAAAAAAGGCGGCCACTTTGGATAGAGCCGCCACCAGAATTTTTTATCGACTTGAACTAATTCACCTTGGTGGCCTAAAGCAGAAATTAGATTAAAATAATAACGCGCCACGCCAGACGAGAGCGGTTCAAAATCTGTCGTAAAAAGCAAAAGTTTATCCTTCATAATTACTGCCAGCGGCACGTAAATTTTTTATTAGCTCTTTGATTTCAGAAAATTTAAGTAAACGGAAAATTAAAACCAAAGCAGTATAAGCAGTTAAACTAAAAACCAAATTAAGCCACCAAGGTAAATTGAGCCAGTAAAGCCCTAAAATTACTAGCAGCGCGCAACAAAATAAACTAAATAGATATGACAAATACACCGGCAGATTTAATTTTAAAAGACGCGCGGCTGTTATAAAGTTAAGCAACCAAAAAATCGTTAAACTAACCAAGGCCACCAAGACCGCCCCCCACAAGCCAAATAATGGCAACATAATTAAGTTGCCGATAACGCTTAGCCCAACCAAAATCAAACGGTGCCAGGTATTTCTTTTTTCATGGCCGGTCGCGTTTAAAGCCGCGCCAAAGGGGTATTCTAAAAAAGTGACGACGACGCCTATGCTAAAAACTTGCACGACCAATGAGGCCAAAATGTATTTGTCGGTAAAAAGCCATGGAATAAGTCCTTTGGCGGATAAAATCATACTCATAGTAATACCAAAGCCAACTAAAGCGAGAGATCGAAAAACTAAAAAGAGACTAGCAAAAAATTGCGCGTGATTGTCTTTGCGCCAGAGAGACGTCAGCGTGGTGTATAAGGGGCTAGAAATTGCCATCGGTAAAAATTGTAAAGCGTTTAAAATTTTTATGGGTAAAGCGTATTGCGCCAAAACCACGGCGCCCGCGATAGTGCCGATTAAAATAGAATCTATATTTTGAAAAACTCGCGTGGCGATAATGGCGAGTAAAAATGGCCAAAGCATTTTAATAATTTTTGACCACGGCCAAGCTTCATGGTCAGTATTATTTTTTGTTTTCCGTTTGGCTGTAATATAAGCAAAAGTCGCGTTTAGTATGTTCGCGATAACTACGGCTAAGATTACAAGAAACGGATCGCTTTTTACAAAAATCAAAAGTCCTAAACCTAAAATAGTGGAAATTAATTGCGTGCCGACAATACCAACTGCTTCAAATTTAAAAATATGCAACCCGCGCAAAACACTATAACTGCCTATGACAAAAGTATCGGTTAAATAAAGACTGCTCGCTAAAAGTAAAAGCGGCCAGACATCGCGCGCGGCTGGAATAAAAAAAGGCAGAGATAAAGTAATAGCGATAGAAAGCAAAGCCAACGGTAGCCGTTTGGCAATGGCGAGCTTTAAATACCATTTACTCTTGTCTGGTTCTTTAGCGACTTGGCGCGGTAACCATTGAGAAAAACCCCCATCAACCAACAGTCCCCAAAAAGCCACCAGCGAAAGCACATAACTATAACTGCCGAAAGCTTCCACCGAGAGCCAACGAGCCAAAATTGTAAAATAAACAAAAGTTAAAACTTTTTGTCCGACCGCGGCCAAAATCATCACGGAAGCATTTTTGGAAAGGTTAGTTGTCATAAGTAATCTAGAATGTAGAATGTTGAATATAGAATGTGAGATTTTCAATAAGTAATATAGCAAAAATTCTTAAAAAAAACACCGCCTGCGCGGTGTTTTTAAGATAATATAAAACCATATTAATCACTAATTATAAGGTTGTCAAGGTCGACCTAGATATCTATTTCTTAAAAGCTACCAGCTAAAAAGCTACAACCTAATAAGCTAACTTTAACGCTTTGAAAACTGCGGGGCGCGGCGAGCGCGTTTAAGGCCGAATTTCTTTCTTTCTTTAGCTCGCGGATCGCGCGTTAAAAAGCCCAAAGGTTTCAAAACTGGCAAATGTGCTTCGTTTTCTAAAAGCAAAGCGCGTGACAAGCCGTGACGAACTGCCACCGCTTGCGCCACTGGCCCACCGCCAGAAACTTTTATGGAAACATCAAATTCTTTTTCACGTCGCAGCTGAACCAAGGGTGAAACGGCCGTTTGTAATTGTTGTTTAGAAAAATATACAGTGCCAGCTTTGGCATTGACCACCCATTGACCTTTGCCAGGATAAAGTCTGACTCGAGCGGTCGCTGTTTTCCGTCGGCCAATACCTTCAATGTATCTTTTCTTGCCAATGTCGGCTAGAGATAAGATAGTTGGCACAAAATTTTCTGGGGGCGTAGGAATTTTAATTTTACTGGATTCCGTGTCCCTAGTAGTAGAAGCTATCGCTTCACTATAGGGCACGGCCAGCACGGGATGATGAGATGACAGCGCTTCCGCCAATTTTTTTTGCACTTTTTTGGCAGGCGTCTTGGGCTTCTTTTCTTTAACGATGTCTTTAGTAATAACCATATCGTATATAATAAATAATTTAGAATTTAAAACTTAAAACTTATAACTCAATCTTAAGGTGCTTCAAACGAGTTGTCCGTAAGGTATTTTTTGGCAACATTTGTTTAATCGCTTCCCTAATAACCCAAGTTGGTCTTTTCACCCAAAGCAAACTTAGTTTGGCTTCTTTTAAACCGCCCGGATAATTGGTATGATGTTTGTAAACTTTTTGTTGAATTTTTTTGGCAGTAAATTTAATTTTTTTACCGTTGATAATCGTCACGCTATCGTGGCTGTCTAAATGTCCAGAATAATTTGACTTGTGTTTGCCCATTAAAATCATGGCTACGCCACTCGCTAAACGACCCAACGACTGCCCCGAGGCATCGATCGTGATGGTTTTAAAAGCCGGCTTGGTGTATTTAGTTTGTTTCTTTAAAGCGAGTTTCATAATTAGAATTTAGAATTTGGAATAATATTTACTTTTTATCTTTTTCTTTATCAACTTTAATTTTCACAATGGAGATTTGAACCATTAAAGCATTATCCCCTTGACGGTGACGAGTTTTTAAAATTCTGGTATAACCACCAGCTGTTTCTTTAAAACGAGGTCCATAAACTTCCACCACTTTTTTCGCCGCGCCTTTAGTGTCAAGTAAAATTTCCAGTCGGCGGCGATTGGCTAAACTGGGCGTACGGCCTAAAGAAATTACTCGTTCCACATACGGTTGTGTGGCTAAAGCTTTGGCCTTGGTGGTCTCAATCGCTTCATGCAAAATTAAAGCCGTCGCCAAATTACGAATCAAGGCCCGTCTTTGGTCTGGCTCTCTTTTTAAAATCGGTGTTTTATCTCGATGCCTCATAATAATTTAAAATTTAAAATTTAGAATTTATAATTCATCACCGACGACTGGTTTATTACCCGTAATACTTTCAAAAACATAACCGAATTGTTCCAGCAAAATCTGGGTCGAGGTCATAACCGCTTCTTGGGGTGAAATAGAACCATCGGTTCGGACTTGTAAATGAAGTTTTTCATAGGTCGTATTTTGACCAACGCGAGTATTTTCAACTTCCAGCCCCACATGCATAACTGGTGAAAAAACAGCATCCAGCGCCAAGGTGCCGATGGGGCGACTTTCTTTAGCGCGCATTTCGACCGGCACATAACCGCGACCGCGTTCAATTGTCAAAACCATACTAAGTTCAGTTTTTTTGTCTGTCATAGTCGCGATTACCTGTTCCGGATTAACGACCTTCAAGCCATCCGGCAATTTTAAATCCGCGCCAGTAATAATTTTCGCGCCTTTGACATCTAATGTCGCCTGGACTGGTTCTTCGGAATTTAAATCAAAGCGTAGATTTTTTAAATTTAATAAAATATCCACCGCGTCTTCCTTGATACCGGGAATAGCGGTAAATTCATGGTCAACACCTTCAATTTGCACGGCGGTGACAGCCGAGCCAGAAAGTGAAGACAACAGGACTCGTCTTAGGGCATTGCCTAAAGTTGTGCCATAACCCGGGAAACATGGCTCCCAAGTTAAAATGCTTTCCTTGGGCGATATTACTTCCTCGGAAAAGTTGGTGGGCAAAGGTAGGGTGTGCATAAAAATTTTGTGTTAAAATTAAAAACGAATTAAAAATTAAATTAACGAGAATAAAACTCCACGATGGCTTTAATGTTGACATTGGCCTCGAAATCAGCCAAGGCCGGTTTGCTGACAACTTTACCGGATAACTTGTCTTGATCCAAAACCAGCCAAGCTGGCACTGTTTTATGAGCTAAAGCTTTAACTAAATCGGTAAAAAGTCCTTTGCTTTTTTTGTGTTCCAAAATAGAAATCACATCGTTTTCTCGAACATTAAAAGAACCGACATCGGTGCGGCGATTATTGACCGCGATATGTCCATGCGAAATCATTTGTCTGGCCGACGTGCGTGAGGGTGCGAAACCTAAACGATAAACAACATTATCCAGACGCGATTCCAAGCGCTCCATAATAGAGGTTGAAGTGTCAGAAGTTTTTTTCATCGCTTCATCATAATACCGACGAAATTGCCCTTCATTTAAAATATACATTCTTTTCAACTTTTGTTTTTCACGGAATTGTTTGGCATAGTTAGAGCTTTTTTTCGGACCCTTATTGCCGGCGGCTGGACCATGCACGCCCGGAGCGTAATTGCGTCGATTGATGGGGCATTTAATAGAAAAACATTTCTCGCCTTTCAAGAAAAGTTTTTCGCCTTCGCGACGACATAATTTGCATTTGGGATCTCCAGCTAAACTCATAGGTTAAATTATACTCGTCTGGGACGAGGCGGACGACAACCATTGTGAGGTAAAGGCGTAATGTCTCGGATCGAAAGAATTTTTAAACCATTGGCGTGAAGGGCTCTAATCGCAGAATCACGACCTTGGCCAACACCTTTAATAACAATGTCAATTTCCTTTAAGCCAGTATCCTTGACTCGATCAACGGCATTTTTGGCCACAATTGAAGCGGCGTAAGGTGTAGCTTTTTTAGGCCCTTTAAAACCGGCGTTACCAGCCGAAGCCCATGAAATAACATTGCCATCGCGATCCGTTAAAGACAGAATAGTGTTGTTAAAAGAAGCGTGAATGTGGGCAATGCCTCGCGCGACGGATTTTTTAACTTTTTTCTTGCGGCTTTTTTTGACAGGCGCGACCGCTTCCGTCGCGGGAGCGACTTCGGTTATTGTCTTAATAGTATCTAAAACTTCATTCATAATTTAAAATTTATAATTCCGCGAAGCGGTTAGGTCTTAGTAGCGATACGACGACCAGAACTCATAGTTTTTCGGGTATTGCCTCGAACCGTGCGAGAATTGGTTTTAGTCCGTTGCCCTCGGGCTGGCAAATGCTTGGCGTGACGAGAACCCCTATAAGAACCAATTTCTTTGAGCGTTTTAATATTTATCATAACTTCGCGACGCAAATCCCCTTCCAAGCGATAAGTTTTTTCTAAATAATCACGCAGTTTATCACTCGTGCCTTCATCTAAATCTTTCACACGAATGTTGGGGTCAATTTTAAGTTTATCTAAAGTTTGGCGCGAACGAGTTAAACCCACTCCATATAAATAAGTCAGAGCGATTTCTAATCGCTTGTTGTTGGGAACTACTAAACCGGCAATGCGCAAGGCCATAAATAATACAAAATTATAAATTAGAAATTTTAAATTCTAAATTAAAGATAGGTTCATAAAGAAAAAGCTTATAAAGACTATGTCTAACATAGACTTCTGTCAAGCTTGTGTCATTTAATTCAAAATTCAGAGTTTTCATATACACATCATTTAAAATCTATAATTTAAAATTTATAATCACTCTAGCCCTGACGTTGTTTATGCTTGGCAATTTCACAAATAACCATCACGCGACCGTGTCGTTTAATGACACGGCATTTTTTACAAATTGGTTTAACAGAAGCGCGTACTTTCATACAATAATTTATAATTTAAAATTTATAATTTTTAATTCTTTTCGTCTGCTTAGAGACGAAAAGTGATCCTGCCTTTAGTTAGGTCGTAAGGCGACAATTCTACTTGCACACGATCACCTGGGACTAAATGAATGCGGTTCAGTCGCATCCGTCCAGACAAATGGCATAAAATTTCATGACCATTATCCAATTTGATTCTAAAAGCGCCGGCTGGTAAAACTTCTGTGACCAAGCCGAACATTTCCAAAAAACCCTTTTTGTTGATTTTGACTTCGTTATTTTCCTGGCTTTGTGGCGACGACAACTCTTCGCCCAAAACTGGCTGGACTAAATCATCCATGAAGCAGAAATAGATAATGTCAAAATCATATTCAGGTAGTAGAATTTTGCAATTTTAATAAACAAAAGGACAGACTGTAATATAAATCAAAAAAAGACAATTGGCAAATTTTCACTACCTGATAAAAGAATTTGGTAAATTTATAGTAGCAAAATCTGAAATTTAAGGCAAGTCAATGTTACTAAACGGTGCTACTCCAAAATGGCCTTGATTCGTCTGACGCCGGCCGAGGAGGCCTCTTCTTTGGTAATCTTAAAATGCCCCATCTTACCAGTATGTGTCACGTGCGGGCCGCCGCAAATTTCTTTGGAAAAATAGTCAGTGGGGCTAGTGCCAATCGTATAAACTGTCACGCGTTCGCCGTATTTATGTTCAAAAAAGCCCAATGCTCCAGATTCTTTGGCTTCATCTAAAGACATTTCTGTAAAAGACACTGGCCAATTTTTTTGAATATTAGCATTCACAATGTCTTCTACTTGTTTAATTTCTTCGGGAGTCATCTTGGCAGGATGCGTAAAGTCAAAACGCAAACGCTCGGGCGTAATATTGCTCCCTCGTTGCATTACATGGTCGCCCAAAACTTGTCGCAAAGCTTGGTTCATTAAATGCGAGGCAGTGTGATAGTTAATTTCCATTTCTGAATGACCCGCCAGACCACCCGCGAATTTTTTAGCCGCGCCCGCGCGCGATTTATTTTGATGTTCAAAAAAAAGTTCCATGTATTTATGCCACTCATTCTCGGAAATAATTAAATTATTTTTTTGGGTTAGATTTTTAATAACAGATTCAGGCAAACCATAAGTTGCGCGTAAATCAAAAATAATTTCGCCCGTAATTTTATCTAGTTTATTAAAAATTTTTTCACCTTCTGCCAATGCGTGCGCGTATTTAGCTTGCTCCTCTTTAAATAACGCCAAAATTTTATCCTTATTTCTTTTCACGCTCGGGTAATACGGCAAATCTTGATATCGCTCAATCCAAAGTTTTAAAATCTCTGTTAGCTCTAAATCACCCGCTAAATCTAAAGACCTACGAATTAACCGGCGCAAAACATAACCGCGTTCTTCGTTGGCGGGTAAAACGCCATCTGCCAAGAGAAAAACAATCGCCCTCGTATGGTCGGCCAAAATTCTTTGTTCTTTCATGCTTTTAACTTTAAGCGCCGACATAATTGGTTGAAAAATATCTATTTCATAAACAGATTTCACGCCTTGAAGCATAGCCGCGACTCGTTCCAAGCCCATACCAGTGTCTACATTTTTTTGCTTTAGAGAAATAAAATGGTATTCGTTGTTAGTTGTTAGTTGGTTGTTGTCGGTTGTTGGTATCAACTCTCGTTGATATTGCATAAACACATCATTCCAAATTTCTACAAATCGTCCGCAAGAGCAATTTGGATGACAAGGTTCTTTATATATGTCCGGATGATGTAAATTAGTTTGCCCGGTGTCATAAAACATTTCACTGCATGGTCCACAAGGACCAATCTCTCCGACTGGACCCCACCAATTTTTTTCTTTATTATAAGTAAATATTTTTTCGCCGATTTTGGCTTTTATCCCCACTTTTTGAAATTGCGTTTGCCACTCGCTAATGCTTTCCGAATCTACTGGTGCGTCTTTATCGCCTTCAAAAACACTCACAAATAAATTTTTTGGGTCTAGCCCCAAATATTTTTCAGAAGTTAAAAATTCAAAACTATAAGCGATCGCTTCTTTTTTGAAATAACCCGCCTCGCCAAGACCGTCGGATGAGGCCGTCTCGCCCAGCGACCAATTGCCAAGCATTTCAAAAAAAGTTAAATGCGTGGCATCGCCCACTTCTTCAATGTCACCAGTCCGAAGGCATTTTTGAACATTGGCCAGTCTTTGCCCCAAGGGGTGCTTTTGTCCCATCAAATACGGCACCAAAGGATGCATACCAGCTGTCGTAAACAAAACTGTCGGGTCATTTTCTGGAATCAAAGAAGCCGAAGGGATAATGGCGTGGCCTTTATCTTTAAAAAAATCCAAAAACGCTTGGCGCAATTTATTGGTGGACAATTGTTTCATTTGTTAAATTTAGTAAATTTTTGCAAATTTGTCTAATAAAAAAAGACCCGCGTCATACGAGTCTTATAGAGATCATCTCCAGCAAATATTTAGTACTTTTGTATAACCTTCAAAGCTGTCCGCTTGCTTACAAGACTAAAGGGATGAGCTTCGGTTAAAGACAGCAGGCATTCCTCGATTAGTTTCGCTAATAGCATCTCGGGTTCAGTAGTTCTTATTATTTTGAATTCTGGACCGAGGGAAATCAACTCGCCCAAAAAAATATCCACGGAGCAATTGTTAACGTTATTGAAGCAATCAACAGTTGTAGCAACAATTTTTGTCCGATGATTGTGGGGCAGTGACTTCAGGAATTCCAAAACATTTTTAGGAATTTTATCGCCTAGCTCTTTTTGAAGCAAGGAGTTAGATACGAGTTGATCGTATTCCCAAAGAATCGATACCGACCGATCTTTCAAATGAAGTGCGCAATCATCAAGAGATTGTTCCTGATCTTGTTCAGTTGGCATTTCGAAAATTCTTTGAGCCATCTGCTTGTCAGTAATTATATCATCGAAAATACTGCTCAAGAAAGAATTGTTGAAGCTATTTTTTTCCAACGTAAGAATCGTTTCTCTGTATTGGGCAACCTTTCTTTTGAGCGCTTCTATTATTTTGCGCTGTTCATTTTTCGTTCGCTTTTTCATTTACAACCCCTTTTTCAATTTTTTGGATGGTAATGCCATATGCCATAATGACAAACGGCTTCTACGTATTAATACCTCCTTGATTTTATCCTCAAGATCGGTCGGCATCTGACGAATCATAGAAATGACTTTTTCATCGCTGGCGCTACTAGGAGCTTTTAGCAGGAGCGCCCCAAGCGCTTTAACTGGATCTATTATTTCTAATCTTGGCATAAAATTTCCTACCTTTCTCTTTTTAGTTCTCGAAGAATGAATTGGATTTGTGGATTGTTAGAAAAATGATAAATAAGTTGTTCAAATTTATTGAAGCTTAAATCCGCAGTGATTTGATTTGCGCGAAATTTTGTTAAATTGTCGTCAGAAAGAGCTTTAATGATTTGCCTCATCCTTATTCCAAATAAGGATAAATTTGTACAGTGACACATTGTTTTTTCTCCTTTAGTGACACATTGTTTTTTCTCCTTTTATGAGTGAACGTTTTGTGATTGTTAAATTAACATTAACAAAATTTTCTAAATTTGTCAAGCTTTCTAAATAATCTCTAAAAGTGAGGGACTATTCCACAGTAGTAAAGCCGACAACTATCGGCTTACTACATGGCAGGCGTACGAATAATTCCTATATCAATAATCCTTTTTTAAACAACTACACCACTGCCTAAAACGATTTCATTTTGATAAAAAGCCACGACTTGTCCCGGTGTTAATGATCGTTGTGGTTCGTCAAAAGTTATTTGTAATTGTTTGCAATTTTGAACGATCGTTGTATTTTGCAAACATTTTATGGTGGCTTTTTGTAAAGGTTGGTGGTAGCGCGCGCGGACTTCACAACTTATTGGCAACTTTATTTCTTCTAACCAATTTATATTTTCCAAAATACATTCTTGACTAAAGAGTGAAGTATGGTTTGGCCCCATAGCTACATACAGTATATTTTTTTCTAAATCTTTTTTGGCGACAAAATAAGGTATACCACCGCCAATTTTAAGACCATGCCTCTGACCTAAAGTGTAAAACCAAATACCATCGTGCTCGCCAAGAATTTCCTTGGTGTCAATATCAATTATTTTTCCAGCTTTTTTTTCTAAATTGGCACGTAAAAAATCTGCAACTTTTATGCGACCAACAAAACATAATCCTTGACTGTCTGGTTTGGCGGAAACTGGCAAGTTATATTTTTTAGCGATAGCTCGCACTTCTTTTTTTATTAAATCACCAATTGGAAAAATTACGTTGGCTAACTGTTCTTTGGTAATTTGAGATAAAAAATAGCTTTGATCTTTATTGTTGTCGATGCCTGTGGCTAAATGGATTCCTGTCTGCGCGGGAATGACGCGCGCATAATGTCCTGTCGCGATCATATCAAAGCCCGCTTCTTTCGCTCGGTCTAACAGCACGCCAAATTTTATATAACGATTACAAGCGCAATCAGGATTGGGGGTTGCCCCATTTGTCAGCCCATTTAAAAAAGGATTAAAAATTAATTCTTGATAATCAAGTTGAAAATCCCAGAGATATGTGGGCAGGCCTAAAATTTTCCCGACTTCACGGACATCGCGTTCGTCATCTTCCCATGGACAAAGCGTCGCCATTTTTTTGTTGTCATTGGTCCAATTGCGCATAAAGACACCGGTCACTTCGTGACCTTGTTCTTTTAAAAGTACAGCGGCCACAGACGAATCTACTCCACCAGACATAGCGACCAAAACCTTCATAGATTTTGGAATTTTAAATTATAAATTCTTCCGGCCTTCGTAGCCACTTCGGCGGAGTAGGCAAATTATAAATTGAATTCATACGAATACAGTATTAGCAAAAAAATATAAAAAAAGCGAGCTGGGTTAACTCGCTTTTTACTCACGCTGACTCGTAGGTTACCAGGTAGTGGTTTCTTTTGGAAAGAACGAGAGTGCTTCTTCACCGCTGATTTTTTTGCGCGTGACTAAATCATCCAAATTGTTAAAGAGTGTATCTATACCCGCGTCAAATTCGCGCTGATCTTCTCGTCTCTGTATATTTGCTTGTTCAGCTTGTTTAGCCGCATCATTAGCCGGACCACCAATGACCCATTCGGAAGGCATTATGTCTCCAACATACAAACCTTGAACGTCAGGTTTTTCAACAAAGACATAGCTTCCATTTACCCAGAGCACGAGTCCGCCACATTGAGTATTATAGACTGCGAATGGGTAATTTGTTGTGCTTGCCATAAAAAGTCCTCCTTTTAGACTGTTAAATATGTGATTTAAAAGAGTTTTTGTTATTATATTTAAATTATAGCACATTAACAAAAATTTGTCAAGAGGCAAAATAGACAATAAATATAAGGCGTTTTTAGTTGCAAAAAATAACGGCTAGGTAGACTGTTCCACCTAACCGCGCTGCCTTAATCACCAAAGTGTCATTGAATTTTCCTTGGCTGTTTAATTATATAACTTTGTAATAAATATTCAAATATTAAAGAGCGGTTAAGCATGATGAGAGACCTCACCGCCACTTCTAATTGACCGAGGCACCGTTTCACCAGACATCCTGACCTGTTCAGTTGAAGAATTTTTTGGTAAAATGAAATCATGGTTTCAAACTTTCTCCAAAAAATGAAGAACCGCGCCGTAAGCGGTGCGGTATCGGAATTCTTCCGTAGCCAACCCTCCTTCGCCAAGGCTACGGCAGGGTTCTCCTCGCCTTTGCTACTCTGCGAAGTAGCTTCGCTACGAAGCACGAGCATC
>ORJL011388398.1_pt1 | contig 42668 bp, 41 predicted proteins | sample 1779941 | NCBI WGS metagenome assembly ORJL01 (sample SAMEA104232317, study PRJEB22302) | groundwater metagenome | biome: forest; feature: aquifer; material: groundwater | place: USA | collected 2011-08-07 | depth 5.8 m | reverse complement strand
GTCTGTTTTATCGATTACCTGCCTCAATTGATTATCCCAAACCGAATTCCCTGCGGCTAATTCACCATTGGTATTTTCTTTGTCGCCAATTCTAACCATATATCCGGATCCCGAAGGCGGATCAATTACAATGTCGGTAGCAGAATCGCCATTTGTATCTAAAGAATCTTGCGCAGTTCTGGAAACGCTGCCATGATAATTCCAGCCAGAAGACAAACTGCTGTTAAAATTTCCGTTGGTAATTTTTTCGTCAACTACCACTCCGCCGGAAACACTTAAAACCGTCGACGGGGCCACCGTATCTAAAATTGTTTGCCGATCAAATCCGGAGACGGTTTCAGTATTACCGTAAATATCCGCTCCGATGGTGTAAAACTGATAGGTTCCGTCGCCTTGGGAGGCGGTAAACGCGAAACTTCCGGAAACAGAAGTTTCTCCGCTGTAATCATCCGTGGCGAATAGCGTAAATGAACCGGCCGCGCCCTTGCGGTAATACAAAACCACGTAATCCAAACCGGTCTGGGCATCAGTAGCAGAATAGTTGATATTGAATGTTTGATTATTCTGATAAGAAGATAAAATTGAAACAGCGGAATCGGGGGCGTACCAGTCGGAAGCGGCGGCAAAAGCCGCCGTGGTTTGGCCGAAATCGGTGAACGCGGCCGCTGTTGCCGGTATCCCGATGCCGATAGTTCCGGCAGTAATTATTAAATATGCCAATAATTTCATCCGGGTTTTTAGACTTTTTTTCTTCAACTTTTGGGACTTTCTTATTTCCCTCCAGATTGACTTTAATTCTTCATACACAATAATCGCTGCCGGAATCATCACCAAAAACATAACCCCTATTTTGGTCCGGCCGAAAGCCATGATCCGGCCGGCAAACGGAATTGACAAAATTACTTTTCCGGTAATTTGGTCTTCGGGAACCAATCCCGTATCCGGCTGATTGACCGCGTCGCCTTTGACTTTAAAAAAATTTGATCCGCTAATCTTTTCTATTTCCACAATTCTGTGAGTAACCAAATTCAGAGAATTTTGGGATAATTTATAGGTGATAATATCGCCAACTTGAAGTTTCCGGGGAACCGTTTCCACTACCAAACTACCGATGGTGACGGCCGGCTCCATCGAACCGGAAGTTACGGCTAAAATTTTAAACCCGGGAAAATCGCGATGTTGCCAAAAAAACAGCAGGATTACAGCCAGAATTACGGGGCCGATTCCGCGGAACTTCATTGCCCGTCAATCTGATGCAGGGTAGCGGTTAAAATGGTGGTGACCGAATCTCCCTGATTTTCATTGGGAGCCGATGATACCAATTGAACCGTCATTAATAAGGTGTGATCGGTATTCAGATCGGACAGCGGCAAGGTCCCGTCGGCCGGCAACGAAGAGCCGTCGTGATCGCCGATGCCGGGATCAGCCAAGGTCTCCCAATCATCCAAATCTTTGCGGCCGTTGCCGTTGTCATCGCTTAAAAAACCTAAGATGCTAACCCCGTCATAAGTCAAAACCGTAATCTCCAGATTGGCATCCATCGGATTGGCTGAACCGGAACCAGCCCCGGCGCCTTCGGAAATTGTATTGGAGGTAACGTCAAAATGAACGTGGTCGGCCGCCGGATTGCCGGTGTTGCGGACTAAAAGATTGGCGGCGGCAGTCGACCCGCCGGGAGTCATCGCCGTTCCATTCCAGGTGAGCGTCACGTTGTCCAGTTGAGTTTGGTTGTCGTCGGAAAGTTTTAAATCCAACGTTCCGGCCTGAAACACATTGCCGGTGCTCTGGGCCGAGTCGCTCCATACCGCCCGGGTGGCGCCGACGGTTATCAAACCGACAACGCTGATTACTGCCAAACTTCTGAAAATTCTGGGTATTTTTATCATCCCTATATCGTTAAACCAAAAAAACAACGCCTTCCCATCTGAATAATTCAGCATGGGCAGCGTTGCTTAATATTAATGTTAGTTTTTACAACTAAAGCGGCTGTTTGTCAATGGGCAAATTATTGTAACTTAACATTTCAATTGTCCCCGCTGAAACGTCAGCAAACCATGTAGATTCGATAAGCTATAGCAATGGCTTTCTACAACGTTTGAACAGAAATATGAATTGGAAAGAAGTCGGGAGGCAGCGCTTTCCGCGGACAGGCCACCCGCCGCGCCTCCGAAAAAGTCGGCTCTGCCAAAAGACAATGATAAATTTAGTAAGATATATGTAACTATGTATAAAAAATATACAAAAGAAGATTTTTTAAAATACCTAAACTTTAAAGACGACTATGGAGTCCAAGGCGTTTTGTATTATGGGGCTATAAGAAAAAAGAAACATCGCCAAGAACTTGAAGACACTTTAAAAAGTTTAGGATATGAAGTTTCATACGAAGTAATTCAGGAAAGTGGTTTTTACGAAAATGTAATCGTGTTAAACATTGGCGGTAAAAAAATATGGTATGGCACTTCTTATGGAGGAGCCTATCTTTCAGAAGTTCTACATTTGGCTTGTCTTTTGGGTTCAAAGAAGAATATCCTGTTGGGTTCATGCGGGGGTTTGTCAAAGAATGGAACTGTTGGGGACATAGTTTTGGCAAACGCAAGTTATGGCAACGAAAGCACAACCAGAATGTATCAACCAGACAACGAGGAATTTACTTATTTTCCTGACGAGGATTTAACCAACAATATTAAAACGAGAATTAACAAAAAGTATCGGGTAATTGAAGGTAAAATAATGACTTGCCAAGCGGCTATGATGGAAAGTTGGGAGGATGTGTTGCGCTGGTCTGATGAAGGATACGTAGGAGTTGAGATGGAAAGCTCAACATTTTTCGCTGTATCGAAATATTTTAGTGTCCCTTCCGCGGCGATGGTATTTATCGTTGATAATTTAATTAAAAATGAAACTTTAATGGATGAGAAAGTACAAAACCTAAAGCAGTATTTTCAAGAAGTTAAAACAGAGTTATTTCGAGTTGCCCTTGAAGAATTATTGACTTAGAAATGCACGGTTTCTCCGAGCAAAAATCACGCGCGTAAAAAAATCCTTCGATTTCACTCAGGACAAGTAGCGGAGATAGAGCTATGAACTATCAGGGGGCAATTGAAATGTTAAAAAGGGGTGACAATTCAAAAGTTACATTACAATTATTTCTTATAAGCATCGTGTGGGCCGACCAAGAAGAATATCGCAGTGTCACCGGAATCACTCCAGGTAAAAAATAAACGGTTTCCCCGATCCACGCGGATGGTCCAAGTCCCACTTCCCTGAAGTTTTTCGAGGCGCAAGGACGGATGTTGAGGATTTTGAGAGAAACGCATGAGAGCGTCTTGTATTTGTTGAGACATTTTTACATTATGCCTAACAAATTTTCTTCTCGCGGATTCAAAACGAGGAGTAAGACGGACAAATGGCATAGGCAATAGTTATTTTACTAATTCAAAATAATGGGATATATCTTCCGGAGTTTTCAGAAGCACTCCCTTGCCATTCCGATGGTCTTCTCTGGCTTCTTCTGCCAATTTGAGAAATCGTTTGGAAAATTGCGTCGTAGGGGAAATCACCTCTGTGGTATATGCACCAAACAGCATCCGCCCCAATTCCGACAAACTCATACCATAAAGGGCGGCTTTTTTTCGCGCCAAAACCTTAAACATAGGGGAAACGTTAAATTTGATAAAGTCAGTTTTAGAAACAGCTACCGTATTCATACATACCTATTTTATACCACTTTAGGTACCTGTCAAGATTTTTTATTTTTCCCAACCCACTTATTCCACACCACCAACAGCGGCACCGCCACAAACGGAGACGAATAGGTTCCGGTAATTGTTCCGATTAACAGGGCTAGAGAGAAATACCTGACGGTGGTTCCGCCCAGCCAGGTTAAAATTACCAACATAATAATAATAGTCAAAGAATTATTAATTGATCGTTTCATGGTTTCATTAACCGAACGGTTGGCTAAGGGCTCAAATTTTTCCTGGGGGAATTTCCTTAAATTTTCCCGGATCCGGTCGTAAACCACAATCGTATCGTGGACTGAAAAACTTAAAACTGTCAGCAGAGCCGTTACAAATAAAGCGTCTACTTCGGCTCCCTGAAAACGGCCCAACAAACTGAATGCTCCCAAAACCACCAGGCTATCATGAATCATGGCCAAAACCGCGCATGTTCCGTACTTGCCGCCGCCAAATCTATAGGCTACATATAACAAAATTCCCAACGAGGAAAGAGTAATCCCGAAAAATGTTTTGGTTAAAAGTTCTTTCCCCAAGGCCGGGCCGATTGACTCAAACCGGGTAACTTCGGCTTTAGAAAATTTTTCCGCCAAAGCCGATTGGACATTTTTATCTATGCTTTCGAACATTTTTGATCTAATCAACCACCGGTTTTCGCCGGCCGGTTGGATAGAATTAACCTCAATTTCTTTTTCCGCCAGGGCCGATCTGACAGTACCTTCATTAACGGTATTTCCCTCTTGGGCCTGCAATTCCACTTCGACCAACGATCCGCCGGTAAAATCGATTGCCGGTCTGACCTTCCAAACAATAAGTGAAAAAATTCCGATTGCCATGGCCGCCCCGGAAAGAGCAAAATAAAACGGAATGTATTTTATAAAATTAATTGATTTCATTATTCCTTACTCCCTACTTCTTACTCTTTACTCCATCATTGACGTAAAACATTCTAATCAATGTTCTTGACACCACAATTCCGGTAAACATGCTGATTAAAATCCCGATAGTCAAAGTCAGGGCAAACCCCCTGACCATTCCGGAAGTATTTAAAAATTGCCATTCAAACGGATTATATAAAATAAAAGCCACCAATAGAGTGGTAACGTTGGCGTCTTTGATCGAATCCCAGGCCCGGCCGAAGCCTAATTCCACTGCGGCCCGCAAAGGCAAGCCGCGGGCCAATTCCTCTTTCAGCCTTTCAAAAATTAAAATGTTGGCATCTGTCGCCATCCCGATTGACAATAAAAATCCGGCGATACCCGGCAAAGTCAGGGTTATCGGAAAAAGCTTGTAAATCGCCATCGTGATCAGGCCGTAAACAATTAAGGCGACGACCGCCAAAAATCCTAAGCGGCGATAAACAATAATCATAAACGCGGCCACCGCCAGTAGTCCGACTAATCCTGCCCTGACCGAAGCCACGATACTTTCTTTACCCAAAGTGGCTCCGATATTGGTTTCTTTTACCACGACCATTCCGACCGGCAAAGCCCCGGCATTCAGGCTGATTGCCAACTGTTTGGCTTCTTTAACCCCCATACTGCCGGAAATTATGGCCCGGCCGTCGGTAATCGGGACCTGAACCACGGGAACTGTTAATGGCGATCCGTCCAGATAAATTCCTACCCGCTTTCCAACATTCCGTTTGGTTATTTCGGCAAATTTCTCCCGGCCCTCGTCAGTAAATACCAAAGATACTACCGGCTCGCCGGAGGTTTGGTCAAATTCCACCGCGGCTTTTTGTAAATCCTGTCCGGTTAAATCAGTCGGCTGGGGTTGCTGTTGCGGTTGCTGAGATTGTTGGGATTCCGGTCCGCCAGCTGGCGGAGGCTGATCCTGCGGCATCTCCCAAAATTCCAGCTTGGCAGTTTGGCCGATTAGGGCTCTGGCTTCATTGACATCGGTTACTCCCGGCAGTTCGACTATCAACCTATAGGTTTGATCATTTTTGGCGGTCTGGACCACCGATTCAGAAATCCCGTATAAATCAATCCTTCTGGCAATCACTGTCTTGGCACTCTCCAGCGCGGCGGCCCTTTCGGATTCCGGCACGTTCTGAACTTGAGCTTCCAAAACGATCTGAGTCCCGCCCTTTAAATCCAAACCCTGTTTAATTTCTAAGTCGCGGCTAAAAGACAACGGACCTAGTTTCCATTCTATCCCCGGCAAAAAAAATGTTCTCTCTAATCGCCATTTCCCGATCCCCAGGTTAACCGGAATTTTTCTGGGCAAGCTGATATATAAGGATAAAATCGAAATTACCGCAATCAATAAACTTCGGCCGAATAGTTTTTGTTTCCGCATGATTTAATGATTATAACCGCAAAGTCGGGGTTTAAGCTACCAGAGCCTGATCGTCGCCTATCAGCATAATTCTCGATTCTCTAAGGACGTCGATTAAAAACGGATCGCGGCGGCGCTTCCTAAAACTAAATTCTTCCAAAGACATGACGGAATAATTTATTTCCCGGCCGGTTTCGGCTTCGGCGGTTTTTACCAAGGCCGACAACTGAGGCAAAACCACCTCGCCCACGATCAACAAATCTACCTGGCCCGTTTTCACGGCCAATCGTTTTGCCAGCCTCATCGACATAAAAGAAAATACTATCCGGCCTAATTTATCTTTGTGTTTAATGACGGCCTGGCCTAACCCGGTAGATTTAGCCGCTAGAGCCAACAACTCCGGATAATATAAATAATCTTTATTAGTCCAAAAATATGATCTGTTTCCCCGTGGTTGGGATTTTAAAATCCCTACGTTAGCCAAATGCAACAGTTCTCTTCTGACCGCGTTTATTTCTTCGTCTATCTTCCGGCCAAGTTGTCTGACATAAAATAATTCCTCCGGGGACGACAATAAAACCTGTAGTAATTTTATTCTGACGCGCGAGATTATAAAGTCCGATAAATTACTCATCAATAAACGATCTCATTGCCGGCAGGCACAACCTCGATCCAAGTAGATCCTCTGACAAAAGTAATTTCTTGGCCTGATTTTTTGTCTTTAAATATAGTTCTGGAAAGTTGATTTGGTTTTTCCCAAGTGGATTCAATGGCGTTGCCGTCTTGGAAAATTAAGGCATTGCCTTTGCCGATAACTTCGTAAAACATGTGTTTGTGCTCATCCAGCGGACCCTGTTCTTTAACAAATTGAATTGCCACATTTTTGGCCGATAGCTGTTTATTGGTTTCCAAATCCAGATGGGGCTGTCCGCCGGTAGACCTTAAATATGAATTTGACTGTTTATCGTAATCCCAATGGGCGGTGAAATCTTTATAGCCTTCCCAAAAATCAAAGTTAATAGTATTTACGCTGCCGCGGTCGGACTCTTTGGCGTCTTCACGGAATTTCCACTGTCTAAATCCTGATTCCCAAGTAGAACCATCTTCGTTAATCCCACCAATCCCACGTTTTTCGGCCTGATCCCAAATCTTCGACAAGAACCCGACCATTGTGTGCTCTGTCGCCAAAACTTTATCGGCCCCTAAACGGTTGTAATCCCTGCCTAAGGCCGGATAACCTGTATCAAGGGTGGTATCGAAATCATTGCCCCCGCGCTTCCGCCACCCCATGTTTATCATTTCTTCCAAGGCCCAGGCTTTTTTATTCGAGGTGCATTGGCCGCTGGCCTGGTCGCGGCTGCAATTGCCGCCGCCGACGTGGACATAAACCGGAGTATTGTATTCCGCGGCGATATTCACGAAATAAATTCTGGCGCTTCTGACCGGAGCAATCTTATTGCCGTCCGCCACCGCCTTACAGTAAAATACACCCATAAACCTGGTAATTCCACCTTCTGACAGGGCTTCATAAATTAAATCCGCGGATCCCAATCCCGATTGCGGCCGGGCATCAACATGATTCTCTACCATCGCCAAAACCGGCCGGCGGTTTTTCCAGATCGCTTCTTCGGTTTTGGTAAAAAGTTCACCGTTAGTCGGACAGGGGCGATCTTTTGGCTCTCCGGGATTGACAACCATTTTCCCATCAGCAGAAGTTACGGGTAAAGAAGACGCCGGAGCAGATGAAGACTGGCGGAAAGCTCCGAATCCCCAAGCCGAAGCTCCTGTCGATAATAAATAAATTCCGATATAAACAATAGTTAGGGTTAACGTTTTCTTCAAAAACATAGTTTGTCTTACAAACTTTTTATGGCCATTTCTATCGCCGATTTTTCTTCTTTGGACAACTCAGATTTTTGGCCAAGTCCCGCTTTAACAGATTTAGCGAATGTCCGCGTTTGATCGCGGCTATGAAGCGAGCTTATCACAAATCCGTCATTGTGTCCATTTAAAATAGCCAAGGCGAAACTTTGATCTCCTCCGGTATTGGTAAAAGGATTAAATCTGACAAAACCGGATTTTTGCAGATGTTTAAGCGACGAACGCTGGTGAGATTCAACTATTTTTTTTAGATCGACCACCGTAGTTTTTGATTCTTTCAGATGATTATTTAAATCAGTCAAAACATTATTAATCAAACGTTGATCATCCGAAGTTTTCAACATCTTTATAGCAGAATGAATCCTATAAAAAAGAAATGCGGATATAGACGATAAAATAAACGCCGACACGCTTATAATGTTTGTGATTGATTCCGGCCACATAGTTATTAATTGTATCGTTTGTTAGCTGCTGTTGCAAATCTGTTTGTGGCTATGCTATAGTCCAAGCGTGCTAAACAGAAAGGGGGTGGAAAAAAATGGAGATGTATTGTGTTAAATGCCGGGCCAAACAAACAGTTGCCGATTTTCAGGAAGTCGTAACCAAAAACGGCCGCAAGGCCGCCAAGTCAGTTTGTCCGAAATGCGGAACCGGCATGTATAAAATAATGGGAAAAGCTTAATCGCTTTTTCTTAAAGAAGATAAGTCGGTTTTCCCACAAAATCCTCACCTTAAACATAAAATATATAGGGTAGGATTTTGTGGATTTTTTTGGCTAAATTTTTTTGGTTTGGGACTGTAAGCCAGATTCTGTTTTATAACGAGATTTATCTAATGCCTCTACCGCCGTTCTTCCGGAAAACTGGTATAACGAACAGCTATTTAAGTTGCAGCGGGGAGGGTTGCCTCGTTTCACTCCCCACCCAAAAGTGGGGCATCGTCACTGTGGCCCTATCTTGCCATGCACCGAATGGTACGTGGATCCTGCTTGCGCGGGACACCCTGTTTTCCTGCTGTCTGGACTTTCCTCTCCGCCTAAATATGAAATTTTTGGCAGAGCCTCGTTTCGCTACCCCAAACCAAGTCTATTTTACCATTTGGAGATGAATATTAGCCAATAACATACAAAACAACTACGGATAAAAATCCCCACATAACTACGCTAGTCAACAAAGGGGCATCTGTCAACAAAATTCTTTCCGGAGCTTCACCTTGGCCTTTTTTGTAAATTAACTGTAAATACCTCATCACCCCGTAAATAACCACCGGGATGGTTATCATCAGCCATTTTTGAACTGTTAATGCTCTGGGGAGAATCAACAATAACGGAATTAACCGGAAGCTGGGTTCGTCAAATTGCTGCTGAAAAGTAAAAAGGATATAAGACAAAATTGTCATAGTCCCGAACATCCCCACCCAGACATCCAATAAGTGCTCAGGGTAACCTCCGAGAGTCGCCCGAACCTCACTCGCCTTTTCTGCCAAAAGCGATAATTCCGCCCGCCTTTTCCCGACTGCCAGCAGCATGCTAACCGCGATAACGCACAATAAAAACCAAACCGAAATATGAGCGTCTATCACCAATGCGCCGGAATATGCTCTGAGGATAAATCCGGTGGCGATCACCAGTAAATCAATAATAGCAACGTGTTTGAGTTTCAAAGAATACGCCGCCTGCAAAATAAAATATGTTAAGCAAGCTACAAAAAAGAAATATGATAGTTTTATGGCTAAAACCAGGGAAAGGAAAAAACCTATGGTGGTTAAGAAAACCGCGATTGGCGCCTGAAGCGCCCCGGAGGCTATCGGCCGTTTCATTTTAAACGGATGTTTTCTGTCTGAAGGGGCATCAATTAAGTCGTTGAAAAAATAAACCGTCGAACTAACCAAAGAAAAAATGGCGGCGGCGGCGGCCACCCGCCAAAATAAAACCTGATCGAAAAGTTGGCCGGAAAATGTTAGGGCCGCGAATAACGATAAGTTTCTTACCCATCTTTGCGGCCTGGCTGTTTTGATAACCGCCCAAAATACTTTATCCACAATAAAATGCCTCCGACAATCAAGGATACTGCTAGCATTGTATAGAACTTTTGTTGGCTATTCAAACGCAAGGCTATCAATCCCAAAATAGCGGTAACCACCCAATAAGTTATGGCTACAGATCTTTTTGACATATGCAGATCATCCAGCAGTCTGTGATGCAAATGGCCCCTATCGCCCCAAACCGGAGATTTTCCGCCCGCTACTCTTCTGATAATAATGAATAGGGCGTCGACGATCGGGACCCCCAGGACTACCAATAATGTTCCCACTTTGGTATTAGATAATATCGACATCACCGCCAAAAAATATCCTCCCAATATTCCGCCGCCATACCCCGGCATAATCCGTTGAGGATAAAAATTCCATGGCAAAAAACCAAAATAGGCTCCGGCGGTAATCATGGCTAAAATTATTACCGGCCATTGGGTAATATCGGCGGAAAATTTTAGAGATAAAGCCCCAACTACCAAAGAAGCAATTACTACTATTCCCGGCAGCTGGCCGTCAAGGCCCTTCGACCAATTAACAAAATTCATCAACCCCACGATCCAAACCATGGCGAAAATATCAGCCAATAGCCAAATACTGCGGTTTTCGCCGAACAATGAAAATATTAGCCTCGGCTGGTCTAAATTAACTATGCCTAAAAACGGCAAATTGATAAACGGAATTCCGATTCCAACCGCAATCACCGCGCCAGCCGCGGCAAAAAGCATTAATAATCTTAAATATGGATTTAAATTAAACAGATCGTCTAAAAATCCAATCCCGGCCGCAATCATAGCCCCGATAACTATTCCGGATAAATGTTTATCCATCGGCAAAAATAACCATATTCCAAACAATATTCCGGCAAAGATAGCCAAACCGCCGCCGCGGGTAACCGGATAACAATGAGTGGTCATTGGTTTTTTTAGGTCCGGCACATCCACCGCCCCGATCCGGCGGTAAATTTTAATAATTATCGGGGTCGCCGCAAAAGAAATTACGGCCGTACTAAAAAAAATCAACCATAAGGGGCTGGCTGGGATCATAAATTGGTTCTACCGACACGGGAATATACCGTCAATATTGAAATGGCAACTACGGCCAAAATATATATTCCGCTCCAAACCACGGCTTGCGACAAAAATCTATGATTTTTATGAAACTTGATGGCCAAAAAAGTATGAACTGCAACCACAACTATGCTGCTTGCGGCCAACCAATATAAGATTGAGGCTGAAACTAATTGAGACTCACCCCAAGGACGGGAATAAAACAAGGGTATTTCCGGAGGCACATTCCTGGATACCCACCAGGCCAGCGGAAAAATCAATAAACAAATAAACGCCATTAATAATTCTGCCCGGAAAAAAACCGGATCTTTCTCAAGGGAGATGCCTGAATCAAAAAAAAATGATTTATGGTGATTAATGGGATTTATCTGCATGGAAGGGTATTATAAATAGTATATACCGGCTAAGGGCTGATCAGGCGGAAAATGGTGGCTCCGTCAATATCCCCGGCTTCTACATAATCATTAGAGATGATGGCTGAAAGCTGTGGAAACCGGCGGTCATAATCCAGCCAAACTATTATTTTTGGCCTTTGAATTGTAATTGCCGTTGCTGTTTCGTCGTAGGCATTAAAATCAATCACGTGATAAGCCACTGTATAGCGGCCGGCCGGCAAACGCCGGCTTAACGGATAGATATAAGGGTCATCCCCCCAAACGAAGATTCTATCGTCAGAAGACGTAGTCCTGCGGACATATTCGGCAATTTTATAGGCCCGGTTGACCTGTTCACCGAAAAAGGCAAAATATTCTGTTTGGGCTTTGTTCCCAACCGTCCAGGAAATAAAATTTTGATAATATGGTAAAACGGAATAACTCCAAAAACCAACATATAAATAAGCCGCTAAACCCACGATTATTTGGGATCCGATCGCTATCTTGGCGATTTTTGTTTTATCGGTCAGTAAAGCCGCTAAAAGTAAAGCCGCCGGAACGGCCGGTTGGATCAGATAATGGGGGTATGGCCTTCCGGATAAAAGCGCTCCGAATAGAGCAAACAGAAACCATAGGGAAAGCAGGCTGATTTTTGAAGATAGTTTAAATTTTAGACTAGCTCCCCATAAACCGGCAATCCCGATCAATAAAATGATTGCCCTAACCATCAATCCGGAAATCACAAATGGGCCGGGAGTGGGATTATCGCCGGTTTTCCATGAGCTTAAATAGCCGACATTCTGAAGCAAAGCAGACCTCAAATATGGCTCAAACCCGCCTCTGGTGGCATAATATATTAAACTCAATAAAATCGGTCCCAAAAAACCGGCCGCCAGCAGCCAAATATTTTTATTAAATATTCTGGAGATAGCCTCTTTTAGATTGGCTGACAAAAAGAAAACATAGAAGATGGCCGCGGCTACGAAATCAAAAGCCGCCGGAACTTTAAACAAAAACCCTATTGAAAATAAAACTCCGATCAAAAAATACTTGCCTGCAGCTTCTTGCTTCTTGCTTCTTGTTTCTTGGGCTATCAACAGCATCCCCCCAATTACCGGTAAAATCATAAAAATTTCACCGTTGGCGATATTCCCTTCCAGCAATATAACCATGATTGAAAAGAACCAGACGGCAATTATCGGAGCCCAACTTTTCTTTTCCAGCAAAAACTTGGCCAAACGGTAAAACACCACAATAGTTAAAAGATGCCATGCCATCAGAATAAACTTAAACCAAAATTGGGTTCCGGCTAAGGCCGCAGTCCAGTAGATGAGCGGGGGTTTATTGTCATGAATATCGCGGTAAAGAACCAAACCTCTTCTGACCGCCATTCCTAAAGTTAAATATATTCCTTCGTCCCCATACCAATAAGGCTCAAACAGGCTGGGCAAGCGCAAAATCGCCACCGACAATAAGATTAAAACCAAGGCCGCCAATTTAGGTGATAATCGTTTTTCCATTATCTATATAATTCTACACGAAATTAATTATTGCCACCCTGATACAATAATTACTATTAAGTTTACGAAACTTCTGTCATCGAACGCTGTTTCGTAAACCTCATGCTATATGAAACTTTTAGTTACCGGCGGCGCCGGCTTTATCGGAACCAACTTTATCCACTACTGGATTAACGGACACTCCAAAGACGAAATCGTCAATTTCGATAAATTAACTTACGCCGGAAACCTGGAAAATCTAAAAGATCTGGAAAATAATCCCCGATATAAATTTATAAAAGGGGATGTGGCTGATCCAGACGATATCCGGATTGCCATTCAGGGGGTTAATACTATCATTCACTTTGCGGCCGAATCGCACGTCGACAGGTCTATTTTATCCCCGGCAGCATTTATCAGGTCCAATGTTTTGGGGACTCAAGTTTTGCTTGATGCCGCCGTTGAAAATAAAGTCAAGCGTTTTCATCATATCTCCACCGACGAAGTTTTCGGAAGCCTGGAATTAAACAGCCGTGGCAAATTTAACGAAACCACGCTATACGATCCCCATAGTCCGTATTCTGCCAGCAAAGCCGGTTCCGACCATTTAGTCAGGGCTTATTTTCATACTTATAATCTGCCGATAACCATCAGCAATTGTTCCAACAACTTCGGCCCCTATCAATTCCCGGAAAAACTAATTCCCTTAGCCATTACCAATCTTTTGGAAAATAAAAAAATTCCGGTTTACGGGGACGGAAAATATGTCAGAGATTGGCTATATGTTACCGATCATTGCCGGGCAATTGATCTTATCCTCCAAAAAGGGGTAATCGGCGAAACATATTTGATCGGGGGAATGACTGATGGCATTTCAAATCTGGCCATCATTCAATTAATCTGTAAATTGATGGGGAAAGATTTTGACCGGTCAATTGAATTTGTAAAAGACCGCCCCGGACATGACCGCAGATATGCCGTTGACTGGTCAAAAATAAAAGATCAACTAAACTGGAAGCCTGAACATAATTTTGCAGACTGGTTGAAAAAAACCGTCGAATGGTATAAAAACAATCAGACTTGGTGGAAAAAAGTCAAAAGCGGAGAATATCAGGAGTATTATCAAAAACAATATGGACAAAAATAGTTTAAGCGATAAATACGCAAAAATATTGACTACTCAGGAATACGGGAAGAACCCGCCGATAGACGGGGTGAAATTTATTCCGCTTCCATGCCAGAAAGATGACACCGGAGAATTTTCCGAACTGGGCAGAGTTGACAATGGGATTTTGCAAAGCGTTGCTGGTTTTAAAATCGCCCAAATAAGTTATTCTTTACTTTTGCCCCAAGCAGTCAAAGCCTTTCACCTGCATTTTAATCAAACCGACGCTTGGTATGTTTCTCCTTATGACCGCCTGTTGGTCGGGTTATTGGATACTCGTAAAGAATCAAAAACTGTCGATAAAACCATGCGCCTAATTCTGGGAGCCGGAGTCGCCCAGCTATTGATAATTCCACCGGGTGTCGCCCACGGCGCCGCTAATCCTTGGGAAAAACCAACTTCAATGGTTTATTTCACCGATCAACAATTTTCACCGACAGATCCAGATGAACGTCGCCTGCCCTACGATTTATTCGGTGAAAATTTCTGGGAACTGATGAAAGGGTAATCACATGATAAATCTTCTTGTTACCGGCGCTTCCGGAATGATCGGCTCCAGATTTTTGCGCTTGCTGCCAAACGATTTTAAACTGGTTAAAAATATTGACCGGACGGAAGGGTTGGATATTCTTGATTATCCGGGACTTTCTACCGCGCTTTCGTCGGTCAAAACCGACGCCATAGTCCATATGGCGGCATTTACCGATGTCAACGCCGCGGCCAAACAGGAAGGAAAACCTGACGGGATGTGTTTTAAAATAAATGTCATCGGAACCCAAAATATCGTCAAGCTGGCCAAACAACTAAATTGCCAATTAATCCATATCTCTACCGATTATGTTTTTGACGGTACAAAAACCGGTGGGTATATTGAAACCGATAAACCGAATCCGATTGAGTGGTACGGAAAAACCAAACATGAAGCTGAAAAAATAGTGATGAGTTCGGAGCTAAAATGGTGCATCGTCAGAACCGCATATCCCTTTTTAGCCGAATTCCCGGGAAAACTTGATTTAGTCCGCAGCCGGATTAAGCAAATGAAAGAAAAAAATTTGCCGCCTCAATTTGCCGATCATATTATTACTCCGACTTTTGTTGATCAATTATCAGTTGCTCTTTTCAAACTAATCCGCTCTCGGGCCGGCGGCATTTACCATTTGACCGGCGAGACATCTTTGTCTGATTTTGACTTATCCGTCAGTATTGCAAAACAATTTGGATTCGACGAAACCAAAATTACTAAAAGTTCGTTAGCTGAATTTAATAAATCCGCCACCCGGCCTTACCAACAGCGGATGGCCATGTCCAACCAAAAATTCGAATCCCAATTCGGCGACACCTTTTCATCTTTCCCCGAAGCGCTAAAGACAATGAAAAACCAAATGGAGGCAACCGCTTCATAATATTTATATCGATATTTTATCGGGCATAGCCTGGTCCCGCTCCGCGGGAAAATATCGATATAATATTTTCTTTTCTACTAAAGATATTATTTCAATTAATTGATTAATTGAAATAATATCTACCGTTAATAAATTTTATGAAATTACTTCAATTATTTAAATAATTGAAGTAATTTCATGGAAATGAAAAATCAAACGGATTACACATGACGCTTCTCCGCGTCTCTATAAAAACATTTGTCAGAGATTGTTATTACAGCACATCACTATTTTTCAATCATTTAAATGATTGAAAAATAACTTTTAGTCAACAGAAAATCTATATACTTAGGGTTAATATAATATTCGTCATCCGAATAGAATATGGGTAAGGCGGAATAAAAAAACCTAACAAATTAATTGAAATATGTCAAATTATAGAAAGGCAAACCATTTAGAAGATAGGAAGCTTGAAAAACTAATAGAAAGGCGAAGAGATTGGGTAAGATCTTCAAGAGAAAACAAATTTGATTTTGATAGCATTTTGGCCGGGTTATATAACGACCCGTCTCATTTTATTTATGAACTTTTACAAAACGCTGAAGACGAAGGGGCTACAGAGGTCAAATTTGAGCTTTTTGAAGACAGATTAGATGCTTATCATAATGGAAAAAATTTTGATCTTAAAGATATTGATGGAGTTACAGGTATTGGAATTTCTAAGAAAAAAAATGATTTAATCGCAATTGGAAAATTTGGCGTGGGTTTTAAGTCTGTTTTTGCGGTTACTGAAACTCCTTATATTTACTCGGGTAAATACAAAATAAGAATTGAGGATTTTGTAGTCCCGTCGATGGTAAACGACAATGGGCAAGTAAATGGTACTTTAATCAGGTTACCTTTTAACCATAAGCTACGCTCTCGAGAAGAAGTTTTTAAACTAATCTCCGAAAAATTAGTCAATATAGGTTTAAAAACATTATTGTTTTTAAAAAACATTAAAGGTATTCAATGGCAAATCCCTTTTTCAAGCGGAAATTACTCAAAGTCATCAAAGTATTTTCAAAAAATTAAAACCACTAAAAAGGTAACATTAAAATCATCCAACATTACCGAAGAATATATTGTCGTTGAAAAGCCGATTAATATCGGGGGTAAAAAATTAAAAGTTGAGGTGGCGTATAAACTTGACAAAGACAAAAAGGGCAAGAGGATAATCGCTCAAGAGCCTAATTCAAAATTGGTTGTATTTTTTCCAACAGATAAACCTACCTATCTTAATTTTGTTATCCAGGGTCCTTATAAAACCACGCCTAACCGCGAAAATATTCCCTTAGAGGATAAACAAAATAAAACGATTATCGAGGAAACCGTCAACCTTGTTGCTGAAAGTTTACCTGTTATAAAAAAATTGGGTTTTCTCGATGTGAATTTTCTAAACATCTTACCCCTTAAGCTGGAAGGTAAAGAAAATGAGCCAATTTATTTAGCCATATATAAAAAAATAAGAGATAAACTCCTTTCGGAAAAATTACTACCCGTATCTGGCGGTAAATATGCTAGAGTTGGCGATTCTTTACTTGCACGCGGCAGAGAGTTAACTGAGTTTTTAGATAACAAGGATATTGAAAAATTATTTTCTAAACAACACTGGCTAAACACCGATATAACCCATGACAAGACGCCGGAATTAAGGGATTATCTTATAAATGAACTTAAAGTTGAAGAGGTCGATTTTGAAATTGTTGCAGAAAAAATAACCATAGAATTCTTACAGACAAAGAGTGATAAGTGGATGGTCGATTTTTATAAAAGACTTTTGCGGCAACCGGCACTATGGAATGACAGAGATTATTCTCCAGGCATTTTAAGAAAGAAGCCAATAATTAGACTAGAAACAGGAAAGCATATTGCCCCATTTGATGATAACGGGAAAATTCAGGTTTATTTACCTGCAAAATTAAAATCAAAATATAAAACCATCAAGAGCATATTTTTAAAAGATAAAAATTCTCTAAAATTTTTTAAAGAACTGGGGATAAAGGAGCCAGATCTTTTCGCCGACGTCAAAGAACATATTCTTCCTAAATATCAAACAGGCAGCCTCACAAAAGATGAAGAGTATTTTGAGGATATTGAAAAGCTATTAAGGGCTTATGAAACCGTGCAGATGGACAGGAAAGATGAATTTATAGAAAAATTGTCTGAAGCCCATTTCGTTGATTCATTTAACAATATCACGGGAGAACATCGGTTGCTAAAACCAACAGAGGTCTATTTTGAGAATAAGGATTTAAAAGAGTATTTTGACGGATACAATTGCATCTATTTTGTTTCAGATGAACCTTACAAGAGATTTGGGGAAGAAAAGCTGGGGCCGTTATTAAAAGAATTAGGCGTTGAGGATAAACCAAGAAGAATTGAGATAGCAGGTAATTGGTCATGGGAAGAAATAATTAAACTCCATAGCAACAAAGGCTCTTGCCGTGATTTCCGAGATTATGAATATGAAGGCTTAAAATACTTCATAAAAGAAATAACGGCCGAAAAATCATTACTGCTCTGGAAGTTATTAATAAAAAATGTTGAAAAAGAAGGACAGAGTTTTTTTAAAGGGAAATATATTTGGGACCATTATGGAACGCACGATAGTTATTTTGAACCTGTAAAATTCTTCAAGACATTGAGGCAAAAAGCGTGGTTTCTTGATAAAAACAATAATTTTAGAAAATCGTGCGATATTACTTTTTCAGAATTGTCAGATGGTTATATTAAAGAAAGTCCAAATTTAGACATTTTATTAAAAACCCTTGAATTTAAGTCTGATGGCGTAGATAAACTTTCAGAAAATGAAAGGCAAATGTATTTAAGTGGAAAACTTTTAGCAGAGAAAGGATATTCTATCGAAGACATAGAAGGATTTCCCGATAAAGATACAAAGGAACCAAAATCACAACAAGAAAACGAAGTTAGCGTTTGGACTCCCGAATGCGAACCTGACGAGTTCGAAATCCCAATTAAAGAAACTAGTCTGTCTAAAATAATTACTCCGGATTTAAAAAACCAAGAACCTAAAACAGAACCGGACGAGAGTAATCTAGTAAAGGTAGATGAAGTAACAGAGGAAAATATTACGGGGGGAACCGTTTCTGCTCAAAACAAAAAGAGGATTGGCGAACAAGGGGAAAAAACAGTGTATAGCAGTTTAAAAAAGGGGTATAAAAAGGATGTTTTTATTAGTATAGAAGAAACTAGTAATGGATTTAAGGCCCAAAACGGCAACGGTGAAACCTATGAGGTCATATGGCTTAACAAACATTGCGAATCTGGCAAGGGTTATGATCTTAAAATTATGAAGGGTGGGGTGGTCATTAAATACATTGAAGTAAAGTCAAAAATGGGAACAAAGGCAGAGATTGTGTCGGCCTCCGGCACGCAATGGGAGTTTGCCAGAAGCCTTTTTGATCGGGGAGAAGGCGATAAATATTCATTCTACGTAGTTACAAACACAGGGAAGCCAGATGCAGAAATCCATTCATTAATTAATCCCATCAAACTCTGGAGAGAAGGAAAACTTTATGCCCACCCCGTTAATTTTAAACTTTAGATAAAAAAATGTGAATTTAATAAAACTGAAAATATAATTCAGAAGTAAATTTAAAATTAAAAAAATTATATTTTCCCTGCCCTCTCTTCCCGCCATTTTTGGATTTCGGCATGGTTACCGGAGCGCAAAACTTCCGGAACTTTCCAACCCCTATATTCCGCGGGTTGTGTATAGTGGGGGAAATCGAAAATAGGGACAAAGGACAAGGGCTGAGGGCTAAGGGAATTAGACGAAAACGATTCACTGGCCAATGATTTTTCGTTACCCAACACTCCGGGAATCAAACGGGCGACGGCGTCGGCCACTACCATCGCCGGAATTTCTCCGCCGGACAAAACATAATTGCCGATCGACAATTCCTCATCAACCAGATGCTCTCTAACCCGTTCATCCACCCCTTCATACCTACCGCTTATAAGTATCAACTGATCAAGCTTAGCGTACTCCCCAACTTTTCGTTGACTAAATATTTCTCCCCGTGGAGACAATAAAACTACTTTTTGACTTTTGCTTTGTATTTTTGATTTTTGATTTTTGATTTTTGATATCGCCGCGTCGATGATATCCACGCGGAGTACCATCCCTGGCCCACCGCCAAACGGTTTATCGTCAACCGACCGGTGTTTGTCTAAAGTAAAATCCCGCAGGTCTATCGGATTTATTTCTAAAATTTTTGATTTTACCCCGCGGCCTACGGGCCCGTAACTTAAGATCTCGCGAATCATCTGTGGGAAAATTGTTAGAATAGAGATGGTCATAATCAATATGTTAGCAAAAATCAGATCGGCAATCCCGTTTATTTTAATTTTAGTAGTTTCGTCATTGCTTTTTTTAACCAATCTCGGCCGCAACACTCTTGCCGATTGGGACGAAGCCTGGTATGCCGATGCCTCCAGATATATGTTCCGCCACCAGCATTATTTGACTCCTGTGTGGAATAATTACTATTTTTTTGACAAACCTCCGTTACAATATTGGCTGACTCAACCGTTTTTATATATATTCGGAGAAAACGAAATCGCCTATAGGCTGCCGTCCGCGCTTTCTGCCATCGGCCTAACGGTAATAACTTTTGTCTGGGCAAAATCACTTTGGGGAACAAGCGCCGGACTCGCGGCAGCTACCGTCTTGTTGTCTTTTCCTCATTTTTTAGACAGAGGTCGGTCCGGAAATTTCGACGCCCTTTTTATTTTATTAACCACTCTTTCGCTCTATTTTTATAATAAAGGAAAATATTATAAGTCCGGAATTTTTTTAGGTTTTTCCTGGCTGACTAAGGGGGTATTTTCCGGACTTTTTCCGTTGGTGGTGGCCGGATTATTCGGATTTTATGATTTCTTAAAACACAAAAGCTTCCGCTTCTTGAAATTTTCAATCTTTATGGCCGCCGGAGCCCTGATTATCTACGCCCCATGGCACCTGATTGAAGCCAACCGGTTTGAAGAATTAATCCAAAAATCATATTTTGCCACTTTCGATCAAGGCGAATTCGGAGACCGGAGCTGGAGCAGTATCATGTGGCGGTTTGATTTGCGGTATTTAGTTTTCCTGAACACTTTTCTGCGGTGGTGGTTTCCGGTAATGCTGATTGCCGGATTAATAGAACTGTTAAATTTAAATAAAAATCTTTTATCAAACAAGCCCGCCAAGACCAAATCTTTCATTTCTAATTCATTGCCGATAATTACTTTTTTAATAATATTTTTAGCCCTGTCAGCCGCCAAGGCTAAAAATGATTGGTATATTATGCCGCTCTATCCATTTATAGCCATTATGATAACCGGGATGTTTACAAAAGTATTTGGAAAAAGATTCTTAGTGTTTATCGCCATATTATTGATTGCCGCCCTCAATCTATGGTTCCATAAAAATCAAGCGTTTCCGCCCAATAAACATTTGCCGGAAAAACAAGTTGCGCAACTGGTAAAAAGCTTAACGGAGCCGGATGAAATAATCCTGACTGCAGAATATGAATTTCCCACTTTACGATATTACAGTCAGCGCGAGGTCAGAACTTCCGCCCCTCAGCAAGATTATGAAGGCAAATATTGGTGGGTATGGGATAGCGCTGACATTGCGACCGCCTTGCGGCGTGGCCAAAGAATCGTGACTGTTCACCGGCCGGGGACCGAATGGTCTATTGACATTTGGGACTACCACAGAGAAAAAATCGGAGAAATAAATAATCGAATCATCAGCCGGATAGTTTCCGGGAATTAACTATTCATTGTCCAGGCTCTTCCACAAATATCTGCAGGCGATGGTTCTGTACGGTCTCCATTTTTCGGCAATTTTGATCATTTTATCTTGATTTCCCATTTTAACCTTATATAATTTTTCAAAAGCCTTTTGGATTCCCAGATCGTTGAGGGGCAAAATATCCAGTCTGTCCAAAGAAAACATCAGGATCATTTGAGCTGTCCATAGACCTATTCCTTTAACCTGAACCAAATGTTCGACAACTTCTTCATCCCTCATATTCTCAAGTAAGTGAAATTTAAGTGTTCCGTCCAGCGTTTTTTGAGCCAAATCTTTTATATATTTTACTTTTGCCCAAGACGTCCCAATTGCCCGCAGCTTGCTGTCATCAATAGTTAAGATAATCTTTGGATCGATTTTCTTGTTGGGAAACAACGCCTCAAATCGGGAGTAAATAACCTTGGCGACTTTTCCGGAAAGTTGTTGCGAGATGATGGAATCGACAATTTCAGCAAAAAGATCCTGTTGGTGGACATGAAACTCAATTAAACCAAAATGGTTAATTAGCTTCTCCATTACTGGATCAACTTGCGACAAATGCTTAATAGCAATCTGCAAATTTTTCATTGACTATTGAAACAGTGACAACTGTTCTTTGGGAGCTTCGACCGCAGAATCTTTACCTTCTTCTTTCCAAATCTTCACCACTCCGAATACACCGTCAAACCCCGGGTCAATAACAATGTCGCCTTTCCTAACTTCGACCACGCCTTCGGCTATTTTGCCGTTAGAAATTCCCGCGATTTCTGATTCAGTTGATCTTAATAAAACCTGAAATTCTCCGCCCAGTTTTTCGACTAAACCCAAATATAACGACTGGGTTTTAGTGCTTTGAACCGGCGAACCGATGGCTTCAGCAATAATTTCCTGCAAAGGGACTAACATTGCAAACGGTGGCCTGTCAGGAAAAGTTTTGCTCCCGATCATTTTTATGTCGCTATTCAAACCCGACCTCTGACCTGTGACCTCTGATATCTGCAAGTCGTTTTCCGTCCGACCCGCCAACTCTTCCACTCTTTGCATCACTCCTTGAGTTAGATTCCGGTGGCAAACCGGACAAACAATTCCCTTTTTAACAGTTTCCTGTGGGTCATATTTAATCCCGCAGGCACGGTGACCGGTATAGTGATACTTGCCTTCTTCAGGATAAAATTCGAGAGTATAGGCGATTCTGTTATCGGTTTTCTGTTGCCTGTTTTCGGTTACAAGTTCGTCAGTTTTCTGTTGACCGGTTAACCGATTAACCGACTGACCTGCAACTGACAACCGAGAGCCGAGAACAGATAACTGTGTGATAGCGCTTCTTATATTTTCATAACTCAACTCCGCCACATCAAACACCGTTGCCTCGCGGCCGATTTTGGGTCCGGAATGGGCGTCGGAAAAAGATAATATCGCGCGGTTATCCAATTCTTTTATCCGCCAATTCATTGACGGGTTACTGGATAGCCCCGTTTCCACTGCGTAAATATTTTTTGCAAATGGGCCAAAGGCTTCTTCAATCGTGTTAAATCCTCCCAACGATCCATAGACGCTGAACCACGGCGTCCAGCAGTGTGCTGGAATTATCAATGCTTTTGGCTCAATTGACAAAACCAATTCAGAAATCTGGATCAGGGTCATCCCGATAATCGGCCGGCCGTCACTGCTTAATTTACATCCTCTTCTGCTCATCGCCTCTATAATTTTTTCGGCCGACGATATGGCCGGAACCCAGATTAAAACATGGACCCGGCGCAATTTCCCGCCCTGGCTGTAAATACAGGATACTTCCGTCGCTAATAGAAATAACGGCTCAACCAATTTTTCGTATCCTAATAAAATAGAACTGTCTTTTAATTTCAACAGTCCATTTCCGGCTTCTTCCAAATTAGCCTGGATCTCCCGAATCCACAACGGATGAGTCCAGTCGCCGGTGGCCACCAATCCTATCCCTTTTCTGGCCGACCACAAACCGATATTAGGAATCGTCATTTGCGGCGACACCGCCCGGGAATATTTGGAATGAAGTTGCAAATCAGCGATTACTTGCATCAGGACTATATAAAATTTTTAATTAAATCTAGCACTTGAGTTTCGTATTTATAAAAATTATGCGGGGCAGAGGGAATAATATTGGTAGACAATTTTTTGGATTTGGAGTTTTTTTCAAACCAGGCGGCGATTTCTTTGATCGTCCGATCACGGTATTCATCATTTCCGGCCAAAATCACCAAAACCGGAATTTTTATTTTTCTGTAAGTTAGTGGAAGCTTGTCGGGTTGAAAATAGCAAAAAATTTCCTCTTTGCTTTCCGGAGTCGCCAGACTTAAAAATCTTTGGGCGCTGACAATCTCCGGCCAGAAACTTGATGGTAACAACTCGAAACTCTGATTTTTTCTTACCGATTCTCCGGCGAATTTTACCGCGGTTCCCAATTTTCCGTCTTTATCCGATTTTAAAATCGCGGCATAATCGCTCATCGGCGACAATAAAATCACTGCTTTAATAAATTTTTGTTTTCCCGACCGGCTTAAATAATAAACGGCTTTTTGACAGCCGGTTGAATGACCTATCAAATAAATTAAGGCTTTGGGGTTAACCGACAAAGCATAATTAACCGTCCCTTGAATATCATCGACGCAATCAGTAAATATTTCCATTGACGCCCCGGCCGTTATCCGCGAATATCCTTTCTTTTTTCTATTGTCAATTTTTTTGATCGAAGAAATTTGATCATGGCCGCGGTTACTGAAAGTTATCACTGCCGTTTGACTGTTAGCCAGGGGCGTAATTAATTTATGACTGGAAAAAGCATTTCCGCCTAGACCGTGAACAAAAATAATAATTTTAGAAGGGGATTCCGCCCCAAACCACAACCCGTTCAAAATAAACTTCTTCGGAGTCAGAATATCAATTACCCGGACCGGCTGTTCCATTTCCCCAATTTTACCCCATGTTTGGCTGAATTACTAATCGGAATATTAATGTCGCTATTTGATCGCGGAGTCCAGCCAATCTAAAAATTCTTTTCTCTGCCGCCCGACAGGAATTTCGGCAATGCAGTTGGTGTAGTCAATTGAGTCTTTAACAATTTTCTCAATTCTCTCAAAATATTGTTTCTTGGTTTTAACAATCAAAACCACTTCCGGCTCCTCGGTAATTTTCCCTTCCCAAGAATACATGCAAGTAATCGGAAACCAATTAGTGCAGTTAGATAATTTATTTTCCAATATCTCGCGACTGATTTTCCGCGCCTCGGATTCGTTATTGAGAGTGATATAAATAAGAATCATTTTTATATTTTAACATCAGCCGTTCACTGGCCTGATATCGCCCGATATACGCTTCCTCTAGTTTTGCCGATTTTTTTGATATACCCACCTTCCTGCAGTTTCAATAGATCATAGTGGAGTGTTTTTGGGTTAACGGCAGGGAAACGGCGGGAAATAAAATCAAAAGTGCAAAGAGGATGGTCTTTTAATATTTCAAGAATTTCCCGGCGGCGCGGCAAAAGAGCGTCCTCCGGCGCAATTTTTGATTGCTTAAATTTCTTCAGCGCAATTTCTATCTGGAGAATCAAGCCTTTAAGAAAAAATTCGACAAACGATGTAGCATTTCGGGTTGGCTCCAAAACTTCATAATATTGTTCGCGATACTCATCGATAAACACTTCAAGAGGAACTAGCCCTCTCATCCTATATTTCCCAACCCTTAAGAGATGCGCCGACAAAAGCCGCCCGACTCTCCCGTTCCCGTCAGCGAACGGATGGATTTTTTCAAACAAAAACTGGGCAACCGCAGCCGTCACCGGAATAGAGAAGTGCGAAGTATTAATAATTTTTATGTATTCATCCAAAAGATTTTTTAATTCTGCCGGAGATGGCGCAATGTACACGGCAACGCCGGCTTGGTTAAACACCGCCCATGGCTCACGGCGGAAATGACCGGCATCAAAAGATAAGCCGCGCATTGTCAGCAAATGAAGCTTCAAAATAAAAGACGTGGAAAATACTTTTTTAGCCCTGCTGGAATCAATATATCTATAAGCCCTAAGTAAATTAAAAATTTCAATTTTATGCAAATCCTTTCTTGGCGCTCTAATCTCGTTATGGATATGTGCCGGAGTTAACGGATTTCCTTCAATCCGGGCTGAAAAAATCGAGCTATGAAGAAGAGACTCGCGGCGCAGATTGTCTTCAAGGCTTGGAAAAGAAGGAAGCGAATCAAAGACTAAACGCAAAACTTCAAGTTTTGCAAGATACTGCTTAATTTTCTGGTTCTCTTGATATCGATACACGAGCATTAGATGATTTTAGAAGATCTTAGAAGAAATTGGAAGATATGAGAAATTATGTGTTATTGATAGTGATTATTAATATCAACTATTTCAATTGATCCGTCTGAAATGTAAATAAATATCACCCTGTATTTTCTATCAATCCGGAATGAGTAAGCCTCTAGATTCCTGATTCCTATTTTCTCGGTATTAAGTGAAGGATATGCGGGATCGATTAGAAATAAATTTAATTGCTTAGTAAATTTACTATCTAAATTGTGCCGCGTCAAATATCTTTGCAAATCTTTCCGCAGCGGATTAGCTTGCATAAAAAGAAGATTTGGAAAATCCCTTTACAACGCTTTTGATAAATTTATCATTGTATTTTCCGCTTTTTTTTAGCTCACTCTCAAGTTGCTTTAAAGGAATTTTAACAAACGGTTTAAATTCAATTCGTTCCATAAAATACTTGCGTATTAGAGTTCTGAAAAACTCAGACTTTGTAGCCCCTTGATTCTTTGCTTCAATATTGATTTGGGAGATAAATTGAACTGGTAAGGATATCGTCATCGTCGCCATAATATGAATATTTAACAATATTTGTTAACAATTGTCAATACCGCTTAAAGATTATTTCATCTTTTGTCTTTTTGCCAACTTTTTGGCTACCGTCAATATCTCTTTTTTCTTTGGGTCAACTAAATTATTAAATATCAACCTATGGATATCATCCCCAAACAGACTAACAAGAATCTGAAAGTAATCAGTCTTGTTACTACGAAATCTATCTTGGAAGTAGATCGATACGTAATAGCCAACAGAAGCTTCAAGAAGTTTGGCGGGCAACGACAAATCTTGCGCCTGATGAACTGCTTCGTGTATAGCCGGAATCATAATATAAGATACAAAGATCAGTTCCAGAAATTCTTCGGGCGGAATTTGACCTTGTTTTTTTCGAATATCATCCGGTAGATTAATAATTATTTTATCGATATCTTCCGTTTTTAGGAAGCTTATTCTCCCTGTCGCAAGTTGTGCTCCATCAAAATCAACATCCTTCGAGAAAACATCTAATTCCATCGAATCAACAAAATCAATAAGTTTTCTATATAAATGACCCTTCAAGTTTTCAGTACTTAAGCCGCCAAATCTATACACAGCATTTGGAAAGTCTTCTTTTGCGACCGGAATAGTTCTTTGATAAGCCGTTAACATGGCATATTTGGATTGATCACTCATGAATTCACCAAAACGACCGGTCATCTGAACACCAAAATCCTTAACTAACTTTCTTATCGCTTGGTTGTATCGAGGAGACTCGGTACCAGCATCAAGCATTAATGCGTCAGCTTCTTCGGCAGTGTACGGTATTTGCTGTTCTGACATACTAATTTGGGTAGTGACACCGTTTATATTTCTTTCCGCTTCCACACCAACACGGATCGTTTCTGCCAATTCTACGGTCGTTTTTTATCGGGGCCCCTGACGGTCGGTTGATGGCGACTTTTTTAAAGGCCGACATGAAAGCTGATTTCTGCTCTTGGTTTTGCCCGAATGGAAATTTTGCTTTCTGTTTCAGAGAATCTAATAACCCTTGCTTGGAAACGACATCGTTCATCGCACCCGGCTCATTACTCGCTGCTTCAGGTTTTCTAAATTCAATATCCGCCACAACCGGCTCCGGCTTTATTCCGGCCCCAGCCAAAGGCTGGTCAGCCTCTGGCCGAGGCTGGATCCGGTAAATTCTACGAACTGTTTCCGAGTCAATCCGGTTTAATAACGACTCAAACATATCGTAGGCCTCTTTTTGATATTCCACCAACGGCTCTTTTTGGGCATATCCCCGCAACCCAATTCCCTCCCGCAAATCGTCCAACATGTCCAGATGCTCCATCCATAATTGGTCGGTTGCCCCCAAAAGGGCATATTTTTCAATCGCAGTTACCATCTCTGGTCCCAACTGCTCTTTGCGCCTCTGATAGACATTCTTGGCGACATCAACTAGGTGACTGGCCATTGATTCTTCATCACCAAAACTCCTTAGTTTTTCTTCCAGCCGTTTTTGGGAGGCATCGTCAAACGGAATAATCACTGAAAATTCACGTACCATCTGGCTAATTTCAACCTCGTTATATCCTCCGGCCGATCTGGCAGCCACCAAAAATTCTATTTCTTTTTCAATTCTCTTCCAGCTTTTTTCGTCAAACTCCGGACCGCCGGTTTCCTCCAATATTTTCCTCCGCCGCTTGTAAATAATTTCCCGCTGCTTATTAACTACATCGTCATACTCGACCACTCTTTTTCTTTGATCGAAAAACCAACTCTCAACTTTGGCTTGCGCTTGCTCTATAGCCCTGGATACTAATCCGTGTTCAATTGGTTCGTTCTCTGGCATTTTTAAAGTCGTCATTAAAGAGGCGATTTTATCTCCGCCGAAAATCCGCATGATTTCATCCTCCAGAGAAATATAAAACCGGCTTTCGCCCGGATCTCCCTGCCGGCCGGACCGGCCTCTTAACTGATTGTCTATCCGCCGGGATTCGTGACGTTCCGAACCGATAACAAATAACCCGTCCAATCCCACCACTTTCTCATGCTCGGCCTGCCAATCCTTATATTCTTTGGTTTTTTTAAATTTTTCGTTAGTAATTCCCGGCGGCCTGTCCGGCGGAGACCCTCCCAGGACTATATCAACGCCGCGACCAGCCATATTAGTAGCCACTGTTACTGCTTTAAATCTTCCGGCCTGAGCTAGAATTTGGGCTTCCCTTTCGTGATTTTTGGCGTTAAGCACCTGATGGGGAATTTTTTTATGTTTCAAAAAATCTGACAGAACTTCATTAATTTCAATTGATCTGGTCCCCAATAAAACCGGCTGGCCTTTCTGGTATAGCCTAGTAACTTCAGCCGCGATGGCCGCGTATTTGGCCCGCTGAGTTTTATATATCTGGTCCGGATGATCGGTTCTGGCCACCGGCAAATGGGTGGGGACGGTTACCACTTCTAATTTATAGATTTTTTTAAATTCTTCTGCTTCTGTGGCGGCAGTTCCGGTCATACCGGAAAGCTTTTGATACATTCTGAAATAATTTTGAAGGGAAATAGTCGCCAAAGTTTTGGATTCCTGCTGAATTTTGACGCCTTCTTTAGCCTCAATCGCCTGATGCAGGCCGTCGGAGTAACGCCGTCCGAACATCAACCGGCCGGTATGTTCATCCACGATAATTACTTGGTCATCTTTGACCACGTAATCTTTATCTTTGCGGTATAAACTTCTGGCCCGCAGTGCCTGTTCGGCGTGATGAATAGAGGCAAAATTTTTTTCATAAAGGTTGTCGATGCCTAATTTTTTTTCGAGTTTTTTTAAGCCCCGATCGGTCAATTGGGCCACCCGCAATTTTTCATCAATGGTGTAGTCTGTTTCCGGATTTAGCTCGTCAATCAACCGGAAGAATTGGTAATACTTATCTGTTGGTTCAGCATCAGGAGCAGAGATAATTAAGGGAGTTCTGGCTTCATCAACCAAAATTGAATCCACTTCATCGACAATCGCAAAGTGGTGGCCGCGTTGACCGACATAGGAAAGATCAGTCGCCATATTGTCCCGAAGATAATCAAACCCAAACTCATTGTTAGTTCCGTAGGTAATATCCGCCGCGTAAGCCTCTTTCCTGGAAACCGGCTTCAGATGGGCCAGTCTTTCGTCTTTAGTCCCGGGATCTTTATATTCCGGATCATAAATCCCTGCCGGTTGGTCGCCTTGCCCGGCATATATTACCCCGACTGTCATCCCCAATAAATGATAAATCGGACCCATCCAGCCGCAGTCGCGGCGGGCCAAATAATCGTTAACAGTTACCAAATGAGCCCCGCGGCCGGTCAAACCATTAAGATAAAGCGCTGTTGTGGCTGACAAAGTCTTGCCTTCTCCTGTTTTCTGCTCGGCCACTATTCCGCGGTGAAAAGCAATCCCGGCCATTAGCTGAACATCAAAATGCTCAAGACCTGTAGCTCTTCGGGCCGCCTCGCGGACAGCGGCAAAAGCATCCGGCAACAAATCATCCGGGCTCTCGCCCTTTCCCAATCTTAATTTAAATTCAGCGGTTTTGGCTTTTAAATCAGCATCCGACAATTCCTGATAATTCGGCCTTAAAGAATTGATTTCTTCAGCCAGCGGACGGAAGCTTTTGACTGTTTTCTCATTGCTGTCAAAAATTTTCGCCAGAAAATTAAACATGGGGCAATTCTATCACCACCCCGGTTATATTCTTTATAACCTTTATAAAAATAATTTCTTCTCTATCGTCTCAAATCCCAAATAAGGTATTAAGGCTGGAGGAACTGCTATGCTCCCGTCTTTTTGCTGATGATTTTCCCATAGGGCAATCAAAATCCGCGGTGAAGCGATCATGGTGTTATTAAGCATATGGACAAATTTAGTTGATCCGTCTTTGGCCCGGTAACGGATATTGGCCCTCCGAGACTGAAAATCCAGCATCGCCGAAGCAGAATGAGTTTCTCCGTAGTTTTCCCTGGAAGGCATCCAGGTTTCGATATCGTATTTTCTAAATTGTGGTTCGCCCATTTCGCCGGTGCACATCAATAACACCCGATAGGGGAGCCCCAATTCCTGAAGTATTTCTTCGGAAATTGCGGTTAAATCTTCCAACCACTGGCGCGATTTTTTGACATCGGCCACATCCAAAATTACCTGTTCGATTTTCATAAATTCATGGACCCTATAAATCCCACGGGTGTCTTTGCCGTAAGAGCCAATTTCGCGCCGGAAACATGATGAAAATCCGGCGTATTTTTTAGGTAAATCGCTCTCATTCAAAACTTCATCCTGATGGTATGACGCTAAGGGGACCTCGGCTGTTCCGGCTAAATGCCTGATATTTTGTTCCTCTCTATCATCAAAAGTTTTGTAAACATCAACTTGGCCCCAGGGGAAATGGCCGGTATTAACAAAACTACGGGGTAAGTCTAAAACCGGCGGGATCATCGGAGTAAATCCTTTAGCCACCAATTTATCAAACCCGTAACGCATTAATCCCAATTGCATTAAGGCTCCTTCATTCTTCAGGAAGTATCCGCGGAAACCGGCCACCTTGGTCCCGCGGTTAACATCTAAAATATCCAACGACTCTCCCAACTCAATATGATCTTTAAGGTCAAAGGTAAACTTCGCCGGTTTCCCCCAAGTCCTAACCACCACATTATCTTTTTCATTTTTCCCAATCGGGACATCGTCTGCCGGAATCCCGGGAACCATTAACATTAATTCTGCCAAAGAGTTCTCCGTTCTCTTCAGTTCCGGTCCAATTTCTGCCAATTTTTGTTTTAATTCCCGTCCAACCTTGATATCCTTTTCCGTCCTTGAAACCTTTAACCTTTCAGCCAATTCATTTCTTTCCCGCCTTATTGTTTCCGACTGCAAAATCAGATCACGGCGTTTTTGGTCCAATTCCAAAATCCGATCTACTACCTCCACATTAACCCGAGGCGGCAATTGCTTGTCGATAATCGCTTTTTTAACTTTTTCCGGATGGTCGCGGATGAATTGGATATCTAACATTTTTTTGATTGGTGAAGTTTACGAAACTTCTGTCAACGAATACCGTTTCGTAAACTTCACGCTATTAATATATAACATTTACACAAATACACAAACAAAAAAGCACGCAATCCTGCGTGCTTGTGGCCCCGATTCTATCGGGAAAGTGCCACCTCAAGCTATTCTTAATTTTCGCGCTTACGGGCGATTTCCGGTCCGGTTGCGACACCGAACAGCTTGGTACAAGCAGTTTACATTCTTGTCCCTTCGGCAGTTGGATTCTGCCTTTTGACGCTTTTCAATTATTTATTTTAACATCAGCCCCTACCAGAGTCAATCTAAAATCTTAATCCGACCGTCCGGAGTTATTTCTTTAACTCTAACACAGGAATAAGCTTCGACTCCCAATTGGGAAATCCGTTCCAATCCACCCTGGAACATTTTGTCGAACATGACTGCAAATCCCGCCACTTTAATCCCCCGCTTAATCAAACCGGTGATAATTTCTGCGCCGGTTTCACCGCTGGCACAAATATCGTCAATTAGCAAAATCCGTTCTGTAGGACGGACGAATGACAAATTAATCCCGGCAAACACCGTTCCAGCCTCCCCACTTAAAGAAGACGACCTAACTTCCTGACGATAAACCTCTTTCCATGAAGTCGGAATATTTTGATCTTTGCGTGAAGCGTGCAACCGGACGTTTCCGGCCATTGCTAAAGCCACCGCGGTTGCCAGATAATTCCCACCATGGGGAATCCCGTGAATAACGTCAATCCTGCTGGAGCGAAAGTGATCGGCAATCACCCCGGCTGCCGCCCGGATTATTTCCGGCTGCATTCGTAAGTTAAATGACGATACTGAAATATATCCCCGTCTGGCGTCTAAAACCCTAGCCTCCTTCAGAAAAGTCTGGTGCAAGAATTCCGACTCTTTTTTCGACTGCAAACCATTCATTAGTCGGGAGTATAGCATTGACCGGACCAACCCCCAATTCTTCTTCACCCGCTAATAACGCCGAAACAAATTCTGGATTGACCAAAATCTGATAATGATCTTTTAGTCTTTTCCCATTAAAAATTTCAACGCACGAAGTATTTGATGCCATCTATATCACCCCCTTTTCGATCAAGAACATTCTGATAAAGTGATCTTGGAGAAATTCAGCTTGGGCTTCCAAAGTGCCGCAACCTAGATTCATTGGCAATAAATCGCCATTTTTTATTGCTGAAATAATTTTTCCGCTGGGAGATTTTGTTCCCGGCCAGCCGCCGCCGCAAAGTGGACAATTGCCTTCTCCGTGGATCGCCGGACACCCGATCGGGAACCCCTCAATTTTAATTCTGGACATGTTTAGCCTACCTTTCTGGCTCTGATCCTACTATGATAACGGCCGCTATCTTGGTAAAATCCCAGAGCCGCTTCGGAAATCAATATATCGGTCTCGTCTATTTTGCTTATTGAAGATTGGGGTTCTGCCTGGCCATTAAAAATATAAGCCCCCCTCCCGATTGTTTTTTTAATCACTCCTTCGGAAACCAAAACCTCCCGGGCATAATTCCACTGACCGCGGGTTAAGCCTAACGGGCCCAATTGTCGTTTAATCTCGCCGGCAGTAATAACTCGGCTTTGATGGCCATCAATCAGTTCCCGGATAATACCAATGGTTGGAACGCCAATAAATAACTGGGTCTCGCGTTTCATCTGATCTCAGACCCAACAAAAAAGGGCCTGAAACAGCCCTAATAATCATTATTACCAAACAATGATTGTTTAGTCAAGAAGCAATTGCTTCTCAAACTCCCATTCATCGCGAAGAGGAATTCTATATTTACCAGTCAGAGGAATTTGTGGTTTAAGTTTCCGTGAGTTGTTAAACGCGTCAAGATGAACAGCGACAAGCCGATGACCACGCTTTATATAGAATGCTGCCGCTTCCTGATTGTCGTTAGAAGTAATCATCCACGTTCTCCGACATCCGGCTTTTTTTGCTTCAGTTTCCACTTCTATCAGCAATTTTGAACCAACCCCTTGTCCGCAGATTAAAGCATCAATCGACACAACTTCGCATGAACCATTTTCCCTGTTAACTTGAAAAGTTAACAATCCCACTAATCCTCCGCCCGAATCTCTCGCCGTTATTCGCGGCAACAATCCGGCATCAACCATTTTTCCTTTAGACACAATCATCACAGATTCCCAACGTTCTTGAAGTAACCGGTCAATTTCAAGCAATCTTTGGTCTCCTTCATCGTATCTGAAAATAAATTTGCTAAATTCCATAACTTTGGTGATTTTACTATTCATGAATAGGTTAAATGATTCGAATCATTTTATATTACTAATCCCTGATTTCCTGACTAGTTTTTTTGGAATTCACGGTGGAAAATTACCAGATCCAACAAGAGGTTCATATTATATTTCTCGACTAATTTTTTGACCAACTTTCCTAAATCTTCCCGGTAAGCCTTAGTTTGAGATGAATAAAATTTATTGACAATGTCTTTGTCGGTTCCTTTCATTTCCGCCATCAACCGCCCGCGGATGTAACTAGATAAATTCAAATGTTCGACGTAAACATCTTTCGTTCCTACTTCAACCAATTTTTGAAATACTTTCTCCAGTCCGGTTTCATCCGCCACAAAATGAGGGAGCAGAGGGCCAATAAAAGCGTAAGTTTTAATTCCCGCCTGGTTTAGTTTTTTTAGCGCCTCAAATCTCTCCGGCGGCGGCGGGGCGTATTTTTCAAAATACCGCGAGATGTCGTCATCTGCCGATGTCACCGTCAATCCGACTACCGCCTGTTGAAATCGTTTCAAAATATCAATATCGCGCGTCACTAAATTAGACTTGGTCAAAATTGACAAAGTCCCTTCAAATCCCCAATCTGCCAGCACTTTTAAACACCGCCTCGTCAACTGATATTTCGCCTCCAACCCCTGATACGGGTCAGTTACCGAGCTTAAAAATACTTCTTTCCCTTTGCCTTTACCCGGCAACTTCTTCTCAATCTCTTTCTTCAACAACTCCGGCGAGTTTACTTTTGGATAAACATATTCTCCCCAGTCGGCGATCTTCTTGCCTACAAACCGCCCCATAAAACTGGCATAACAATACTTGCACCCAAACCGGCAGCCAATGTACGGATTTACTACAAAGTCAATCCCCGGTATCCCGCATTTGCTCAAGATCCCTTTCGCTTCAATCTCTTTTATCTCAAATGGCATATTCTTTTAGACAATCATTGATAATTTATAGATATCGATATTTTAAAATATCGATATTACAACCCCAACTCCGGAGCGATCTTTTTCATTCCTTCCAATACAATCTCAATATGTTTTTCTAAGGAGATTCCCAAATCTTTGGCCCCCTGCTCAACGTCCTGACGGTTTACGCCGGCGGCAAATGATTTTTGTTTCCATCTTTTCAAAATTGAATTTACGGCGACATTTTCCAGCTTTTTTCCTTTTACCAACGCCGTCGCCACAATCAATCCAGTCAACTCGTCAACCGCAAACAGAGCTTTTTCCATTAACGTCACCCGCGGCACTCCGGTATGTTCGGCGTGGGACAGAATCGCCCGCCGCAGATTTTCCGGCAATCCTTCTTTTTCTAAAATCGCCTCGCCTTTCTGCGGATGCTCTTCCAGAGTCGGATGGATCTCCCAATCAAAATCGTGCAACAGCCCAACAGTTTCCCAATCTTCTTTGCTTCCGATATTTCCTTTAACCTTTAGCCTTTGGCCCTTGTCCCTGTCGAAGTACTCATGGTACTTCGACATTGCCTTCTCCACTGCCAGCATATGCCTTCTTAAATTTTCGTTCTTGACATAAGTTTTAACGATTTCCCAAGCCTTGTCTCTGGTCATAATAAACTGGAATACTTAAGCTTTTAATTTGAGAGTGGGGAAAGCAATGGTTTCACGGATAGACCAAGTATTAGTCAAGAACATCACCAACCGGTCAATCCCGATGCCGATTCCGCCTAAAGGCGGCATGCCGTACTCCAAAGCTTCCAAAAAATCTTCATCCATCGGCTGGGCCTCATCATTTCCGGCCTTAAGATTTTTCTGCTCGTTTTCAAACCGCGCTCTTTGATCCAATGGATCATTGATCTCCGACCAGCCGTCAAAAATTTCCCGGCCGCCGATATATCCCTCAAATCTTTCCACAAACCTATCGTCGTCCCGGTGCTGTTTGGATAGGGGGCTGACTTCTTTGGGATAATCAATTACCCAGGTCGGTTCGACCAATTTGTGAGTCACTAAATGATCAAATAAAGTGAAAAAGGCCAATCCTTTGGACCAAACTCCTTCAACTTTAAGATTGTTTTTCTTTAATAAATCTTTTAATTCGTTGTCAGAAACCGTTTCGTAATCAATATCTAAATGTTGTTTCACCAACGAAACCATGGAAATTCTGGGCCATTTGCCGGATAAATCTACTTCGTGATCCCCGACTTTTATTTTTGTGATTCCGGTCAGAGCCATCACCAAATGTTTCATTAAGCCTTCGGCCACATCCATTACCTGCTGATAATCGGCGTACGCTTCATACCATTCCATCATGGTAAATTCCGGCTGATGAGTGGTATCAATTCCTTCATTACGGAAATTCCGGGCAATCTCAAAGACTTTTTCGTAGCCGCCGACAATCAATCTTTTTAAATAGAGTTCCGGGGCTACCCGCAAGTAAAAGTCCTGATCCAAAGCATTCATATGAGTATTAAACGGCCGGGCATTGGTTCCGCCGTAAAGCGGCTGGAGAATTGGAGTTTCCACCTCGGTAAATCCCAAACTCCATAAATATTTTCTGGTCTCCTGCTCAATTTTCCACCTCGAGTCCAGCAATTTTTTGACCTCCGGATTTAACAGCGTATCTAAATATCTTTTGCGGAATCTTTCATCAACATCCTTTAATCCGTGCCACATTGACGGCAGGGGCCTGATGGCCTTAGACAATAATTTAATTTCTTTGGCCTGAACGGTAATTTCTCCGGTCCTAGTGGTTACAATTTCGCCTGTTACCCCAACAAAATCTCCCAGATCTAAAGATTCAATCAAAGAAAATCCTTCTCCCAAATCATCCGGCCGCAACAGCGCCTGGATTTTCCCCGATTCATCAGAAACGTCGGCAAAGATTATTTTCCCGTGCTCCCGAAGAGCGACAATTCTGCCGGCAATTGAAACTTTTTTACCGCTTAAATTCCGGGCATCACCAATAACGTGGCTCCGCTCAAAATTTGGCGGAAACGGATTGACGCCTTTTTGTTTAAGTTCCTGCAATTTCTTGATGCGGATTTCTTTAATAGTCGAAAGTCTGGTAGCCATAATTGGATTATAGCAAGTTGAAATCATGTGATTAATGTAAAATATGCATTGACATGAAAAGATTTGTGCCAGAAAACTTTAATCCCCCAGAATTAGTTGAACAACCAAAGTTTATTCTTAAAAAACTATGTTTTAGCGATGCCGCGCTTGATTTTGAAGCGGTAATGTCCAGTATTGAACTTATTCGCCGAATTCGGGGAGGAAATTGGCCGACGCCTGATCTAACTCTTGAAGAAGATCAAATAGATTTAGGGTGGCATCAAAGAGAATTTGAATTTAAATCTTCGTTTGCCTATACAGTCTTATCTTTAAGCCGGGCAGAGTGCATCGGCTGTGTTTACGTCTATCCTCCCGATAAACCATGGTTGACTCCACCGGACGGAGCTGATTCTGTCGTTAATATGTGGGTAACCCAAACAGCTTATAATGACGGCCTGTATCCGATACTCTTTCAATTTGTTCAAGGTTGGGTCAAACGCGATTGGCCATTCAAAAATCCTTATTATTCAAATATAGAAATTCCAAAATAAGTGTTTCTGGTGGATTTTTTTGACCGTGTAGAGGATTTTGCCGGCCGGAGCATTAGCAACAAGCTATATAACGATTTTACTCTTGGTTAAGTACAATTTTACTTGCTGGTGTAAAAACTCATGGATTTCTTCGAATGTTTTGGGCTTGCCTATAAAATCAATCTGCCGATCTTTTAGGTCGCCCATGAATTCCAGCTGTTCTAAAAATAACTTTTCTTCAAACATTGCCCCATACCTTTTGGCCGTCTCTTGAACAATTTTCGGTAACGGCATTCCGGACTTTAAAATAAAGTATAAATCAACATAATCTCTGTACGCCGCCCGACGACCGATAGTAAACGCCTTGTCTGAAGCAATATCAGCCACGCTCAATAGCGGCAACGGCAATGACTTGTTGGCTGTCAATATATGAAACGGCCGGTACGGAGTATAAGCAAATGTAACTTTTACCGATCTCGCCGTTAAAAAGGTTAGTTGGTTCTGATTATCCGCCGTAAAGTGAAGATTACCGCCAAAAATTTTTATCACCTCTTCCCTGTCTTGAAGTGAAATTTTAACGTTGGAAAACAAATCAAAATCAACCGATTTTCGATGTCCCAATTGAAGCGCCAAAGCCGTCCCTCCTACCAAATATCGTCCATGCCTAAAAACCCTAAGTTGCTCAAAAACTTCGGCCTTATCTTTATCTAAAATCTCAATAAAAAGCCTGGACATATTTTTCTTCCGGGATATTAGCTTGCGATAAATCAAGCAAGGCATTTTTTATTAGGGCAAAACAAGGTTTGGTATAGACTTTTATCGGCTGATTCAGAAAGACTTTTTTGACAACATCTTTCCCGTAAGTTTTTATCAACCATCTAATCTCACAGAGCGTTCCATAGGCCAAAATTTGATGGACAATATATGGCTTATCTTTCTCCGAGTCCAACTTGGACACATTCACCGACCACAGCGCTCCCTGAAGTGATTTTGGAATTTTCCCCACAAAAATATTATATCAGCTTAGTGGATTTTTTTGACCGTGTAGAGGATTTTGCCGGCCGGAGCTTCAACCTCGACTTTGTCGCCGACTTTTTTGCCAAGCAATGCTTTCCCCAAAGGGGAATCATGGCTAATCTTCTTTTCCATTGGGTTGGCTTCCCACTCGCCGACAATATGGAAAATGTGGCTGGAACCATTGACGGCCACGGTTACCTTGCAACCAATTCCAATAGCACTCTTAGAAGTTGTGGCTTTAACCACTTTGGATCTGGACAAAATATCCTCCAGCTCTTCGATCCGTCCGTCAATAAAATTTAATTCCTCCCGGGCATCGTGATATTCGGCATTCTCCGATAAGTCTCCGAAATCTCTGGCCGTTTGCAGCCTTTTAACGGACGCAGGGCGCTTATTTTCCCTCAATGCTTCCAGCTCTTTTTCCAGCTCCTGGCGGCCTTCTATAGTTAATTGCACAATGTGATTAATTGTCATAGTCATTTATCTTTCAGTCGTCATATTTTACTTTAAGTTTTATATCCTTCAATACACACCGGCAACGCATCAATACAAAAAAAACAGCTAATGCTCGCCAAGATAAGATATTAAAGGGGCTTAATGCTTCAGAGGTGTATTTTATCACATAGCCGTCCCGTATGTTAAAATACAGCTTACTTATGCCAACGATTAATCAATTAATCAGAAAACCAAGAAGACGGAAGATTAGGCAAATCAAAGCTACGGCTTTGCATAAAAACTTTAATGCTAAAACCAGAAAGATGAGCGATACTCCCAATCCTCAGAAACGCGGAGTCTGTGTCATGGTTAAAACTATGACCCCTAAAAAACCGAACTCGGCTTTGCGGAAAGTTGCCAGAGTCAGATTATCTAACCGCCAGGAAGTTACTGCTTATATCATGGGAGAAGGGCATAGTTTGGCGGAACACTCTATTGTTTTAATCAGGGGCGGCCGGGTCAAAGATTTGCCGGGAGTCAAATATCATATCGTCAGAGGAAAATTCGATGCCGCCGGAGTTGTCAACCGTAAAACCAGCCGCAGCAAGTATGGCGTCCGCTTGAGCGGATCTCCTGTTGCAACAGTCGGAGCACCGGCCACAGTCGCCGCCTAAATTAATTAATAAACCAGAAATTCCGATATGGCTAGAAATAACAAAAAAATCAAAATCAGGCTTCCGGAACCGGATCCTGTTTACGGCAACCGCCAATTAACCAAACTCATTAATCAGGTAATGAAACAGGGCAAAAAAACCGTGGCTCAAGCTCAAGTTTATCGGGCTTTGGAGATTGCTTCACTATCGGCTAAAAAACCGCCGATTCAGATTTTTGAAGAAACCGTGGCTCAAATAACTCCTAAAATGGAGGTCAGAAGCCGTCGTATTGGCGGCGCGGCTTATCAAGTTCCGACTCCGGTCAGGGGCCCGCGCGGATTTTCATTAGCTCTGCGTTGGCTAGTCGATGCCGCCAGAAAAAGACCAAGCAAGGAATATAAAACTTTCGGAGATAAATTGGCAGCTGAAATGACGGCCGCGATCAGCGGCGCCGGCGGAGCGGTTGAGAAAAAACTAACTATGCATAAACAAGCGGAAAGCAACAAGGCGTTTGCACATTTTAGATGGTAGTATCGGTATTTTTTATTCTCCGGACAATTTCCCTTTTAACCAATAACTAACAACCAACAACCAATAACCAATAACTAATTTATGGCCCAACAAACTTCCACCAACCGCACTCTTCCGATGGATAAAATCCGGAATATCGGGATTATTGCCCACATTGACGCCGGAAAAACTACCACTACTGAAAGGATTCTGTTCTATACCGGCAAAAGCTATAAGATCGGCGATATTGACGAAGGCACCACTCAAATGGATTGGATGGAGCAGGAAAAGGAACGCGGAATCACCATCGTTTCCGCCGCCACTACCACTTTTTGGACTCCGACTATGCCGATTTTTTCCCCGCTGGTTCCCCACCGGATAAATATCATTGACACCCCAGGACACGTCGACTTCACCGCCGAGGTTGAAAGAAGTTTAAGAGTTTTAGACGGCGGAGTAACTGTTTTGGACGCCGAAGAGGGGGTTCAATCGCAATCGGAAACTGTTTGGCATCAGGCTGATAAGTATAACGTTCCCAGAATCTGTTTTATAAATAAGATGGATAAACTCGGAGCTGATTTTTTGGCTACGGTTATCGACATCCGCGACCGGCTCGGAGCCAATCCGGCTATCATGACTTTGCCGATTGGCGCGGAACAAAGTTTTAAGGGGGTGGTCTTACTTTTGGAAAGAAAAGCCCTGGTTTGGTCTGGAGATGAAACCGGGGCCATATATAAAGAACAATCTGTTCCGGAAGACATGAAATCCCCGGTTGAAGAATACCGCCAAAAATTGATCGAACAAATTTCCGAAACAGATGATGCCCTTCTGGCCCAATATCTGGAAGGCAAAGAACCGGCTTTGCTGGAACTGCACCGGGCTCTGCGGGCGGCGACTATTGCCTATAAATTAGTCCCTATCTATTGCGGCTCCAGTTTACGAAACAAAGGCGTCCAGCCGCTTTTAGACGCCGTGGTTAATTATCTGCCATCACCTTTGGATATCCTGCCGGCCCGCGGTATCAATCCCCAAACCAATCAATCCGAAGAAAGAATTCCCGATCCTGACGGTCCATTTGCCGGTTTGGTTTTTAAAATCCAAACCGATCCCCACGTCGGCCGCTTAACCTATGTCCGGGTATATTCCGGCCGGCTCAAAGCCGGATCCTATTTATTAAATGTCACTAACCGGGAAAAGGAACGCGTCGGCCGAATCTTATTAATGCACGCCAATGACCGGGAACAAGTTGACGAGGCTATTGCCGGAGAAATCGTAGCGTTGGTCGGAGTAGGCAAGGCTAAAACCGGAGACACTCTAACCGATGAATCCCATCCGATAATTTTGGAAGGAATTGAATTTACCGAACCGGTCATCTCTTTGGCGATTGAACCAAAAACCAAAGCCGATCAGGAAAAAATGGGTACGGCCCTGCAGCGGTTGGCAGAAGAAGATCCGACTTTCAAAATAAAAACCAATTTTGAAACCGGCCAAACCATCATCGCCGGAATGGGAGAATTACACCTCGAAGTATTGGTTGACCGGATGAAACGCGAATTTAAAGTCGAAGCCACGACAGGCAAACCCCAAGTTGCCTATAAAGAAACCATCAGCAAAATTGCCGAAGGCGAAGGAAAATATATCCGCCAAACCGGCGGCCACGGCCAATATGGCCATTGTTGGCTGAGGATAGAGCCCAAGGGCAGAGGCGAGGGCTATGAATTTATCAACGAAGTTAAAGGCGGAGCCATCCCCCGGGAATTTATTCCGGCGATTGAAAAAGGCGTCAAGGAAGCAATGGAAAACGGAATTTTCGCCGGTTTTCCGATGGTAGATGTCCAAGTTGCCGTCTACGACGGGACTTTCCACGACGTCGATTCTTCGGAAATGGCTTTCAAAATAGCCGGATCAATCGCCCTGCAGGCCGCGGTAAAACAGGCCTCTCCGGTCTTGTTGGAGCCGATTATGAAAATTGAAGTTACCGCTCCGGAAGAATTTATGGGGGATGTTATCGGAGATTTGTCCAGCAAACGGGCGCAAATTTTAGGAACCAAGAACCGCGGAAAAGCCGTGGTCATAAATTCTTTGGTCCCTCTGGCTGAAATGAGCGGCTACGTCACCACTTTACGCGGTATGACCAAGGGCCGGGCCAGTTATTATATGGAGCCATCGCATTATCAGGAAGTTCCCAACAACATCGCGCTTAAAATTATTGAGGTCTCAAAACCAAATTCCCTATTGCGTTAAAAATAAATTTCATTTAAAATAACAAGTTGCTTATGGCAGAAGGTGTATATAAACGAACTAAGCCTCATATCAACGTCGGAACCATCGGTCACGTTGATCACGGCAAGACGACTTTATCGGCGGCGATAACTTCCGTCTTGTCCAAACAGCCCGGAAACAATACTAAATCCATGGCTTTTGCCGATATTGATAACGCTCCGGAAGAGCGCGAGCGCGGTGTTACCATTAATATCAGCCACTTGGAATACGAAACCGAAAAACGGCACTATGCCCATATTGATGCTCCGGGCCACGCCGACTACATTAAAAACATGATCACCGGCGCCGCCCAAATGGACGGAGCCATCTTAGTGGTAGCCGCGACAGATGGCCCGATGCCTCAAACCCGCGAGCATATTTTGCTGGCTAAACAAGTTAACGTTCCTAAAATCATTGTGGCATTAAACAAATGTGACGCTGTTGATGATCCGGAACTTCTGGATTTAGTGGAAATGGAAATCCGCGACTTATTAACTAAATATGAATACCCCGGAAATGACGTCCCCATTATTAGAGTTTCCGCCCTAAAAGCTTTGGAGGGCGACGCCGAGGCCGAAAAACAAATTATGGTTTTAATGAATAAAGTCGACGAATACATTCCGGTTCCGGATCGACCGACAGATAAACCGTTTCTGATGCCGGTGGAAGACGTCTTCTCTATTAAGGGCCGGGGAACTGTAGCTACCGGTAGAATTGAACGCGGAATTGTCAAGGTCGGCGAAGAAGTTGAAATTTTAGGATTGGAAGCCGCTTCCAAAAAATCAATCGTTACCGGAGTGGAAATGTTCCGGAAAACTCTGGATGAGGGCCAAGCCGGAGACAATGT
>ORJL010117549.1_pt1 | contig 42782 bp, 66 predicted proteins | sample 1779941 | NCBI WGS metagenome assembly ORJL01 (sample SAMEA104232317, study PRJEB22302) | groundwater metagenome | biome: forest; feature: aquifer; material: groundwater | place: USA | collected 2011-08-07 | depth 5.8 m | reverse complement strand
CGTAGGGCTGAAGCCCGCCAAGCCGTCAACGCCGGTGGTGCGCTACCACCCGACGCCGCAGACTATCGAGAACACCCGCTCGGTGCTGCGCGTCCTGGAGGGTAACGCCTGAGTACGGTGATGGTTCCGTCCTACTCCGATGCCGAGGAGGAGGAGTGGGCGACGCTGGGTCCGTCTATTTGCGACTGGATAGAGGCGTATCTCGTGTTCGGCCCCGGCGACCTGCGGGCGATGCCGGCGAAACTAGACGCAGAAAAGCGAGCGCTGATCTACCGGTCCTATCAGGTGTTCCCGCAATGGCACCCGCAAGCCGGGAAACGGCGCTTCCGGCGGGTGGGTTTCTCGCTTCGTAAGGGGAGTGCAAAGAGCGAGCTTGCGGCGTGGTTGGCGGCGTGTGAGTTGCATCCCGCTGCGCCGGTACGGTGCTCCGGGTGGGACGGGGACGGCAACCCCATCGGCCGCGGCGTTACCGATCCTTACGTGGCCTTGATCGCCTACACAGAAGAGCAGTCGGACGAACTGGCCTATGCCGCGCTCCGCTGCACGCTGGCCGAGGGACCGCTAAAGAACGATTTCGACATCGGCCTCACCCGGATAATCCGCAAGGACGGGACGGGGCGAGCGGTGAGCCTCGCGACTGCCCCCGATGCCAGGGACGGTGCCCGTACCACCTTCCAGGTGGCTGACGAGTCGCACCGGCTGACGTTGCCCCGGCAGCGGGAGGCATGGCGCACGATGCTGGCGAACCTGCTCAAGAGGCCGGCGTCGGACCCCTGGGCGCTGGAGATCACCACCGCCTACAGTCCCGGTGAGGGGTCCGTAGCCGAGACGACGATGGACTACGCCCGCCAGATTGAGAGCGGCAAGCTCCAGGATGCGCGACTGTTCTTTTTCCACCGGCAGGCGAACGACGGGCACAACCTGGAAACGCGGGACGATGTGAAGCAGGCGGTCATCGAGGCCAGCGGGCCCGTGGCGGCGTGGTCGGACGTGGACGGTATCGTTGACCAGTTCTTCGAGCCCGACGCCGACCGCACGTACCTGGAGCGGGTCTGGCTCAACCGGCCGGTGCGGAGTGCTGACCGGGCCTTCGACCTCGTGCGCTGGCGGCAGCTTATCGCCATCAACTCCGGGGACCCGCCGAAGGGTACCACCATCACGCTCGGCTTCGACGGCTCACGCACGCGGGACTCCACGGCGCTGGTAGCGACGGCGGTCACCACCGGCTATCAATGGCTGGTGGGCCTGTGGGAGCGGCCGGAGGGCCTTGAGGAATGGGAAGTGCCGGTCGAGGAAGTAACGGCGGCGGTCGATGCGTGCTTCTCCCGATGGAAGGTCTGGCGTCTGTACGGCGACCCGGCGCGGTGGGAGACGCAACTGGCGGAGTGGGCGAACCGGCACGGCGACGATCACGTGGCGGCGTGGCCGACCTCGGCGCTGCGGAAGACGGCGCTGGCAATCCAGGCGTACACCAACGCGATCACGGCGGGCGAGGTCTCGCATTCCGGCGATCCGCGGCTGGCCCGGCACCTTGGCAACGCGGTGCGGGTCGTGCTCAACTTCGTGGACGATGCGGGTAAACCACTCTGGCTGCTTCAGAAGGAGCGCCCGGACAGCGTGCATAAGATTGATGCGGCGTATGCGGCGTTTATCTCCTGGCGGGCCCGGCTCGATGCGCTGGAGGCTGGCGTCGGGGATGGGCGCTCCGTGTACGAGGGGCGAGGAATGTTGGTGTTGGGTTGACGGGCGTGCTATCCTTGCTGATAGCGGGCCACTGACGGCCCACAGGGGGCATTATGCGCGAGCTACGCATCGCAGGAACCCGGATAGCGGACGATACACCGGCGTATGTGGTAGCCGAACTCGGCACCAACCACGGCGGATCGGTGGAGACGGCGAAGCAGCTCATAGACGCTGCGGCCTGGGCCGGTGCCGATGCCGTCAAGCTCCAGAAGCGGGACAACCGCACCCTCTTCACCCGCGCCATGTACGCGGCGCCCTACGCTAGCGAGCACGCCTTCGGGGCCACCTATGGCGAGCACCGAGAGGCGCTAGAGCTTTCCTGGGATTCGTACCGCGCGCTCTCGGTTTATGCTCACGACCTCGGCCTCGCGTTCGGAGCGACCGCTTTCGATATGGGGAGCGCGGCGGGCCTCAAGGCCGAGTGCCCCATGGACTTCTACAAGATTGCCTCTGGCTGCCTGACCGACACGGCGCTTATCGAGAAGTGCTCCCGGTACGGCCCTGTCCTCATTTCAACGGGCGGCGGGACCATGGATGACGTGCAGCGCGCCTGCGATGCGGGCCTGCCCAACGTCGCGATGCTGCAATGCACGGCGACTTATCCTTGCCCGCCGTCAGATATGAACCTGCGCGTCATCGCCGCATTCCGTGAGGCGCTCCACATGGATTGCGTCGTGGGACTCTCCGACCATCAGGACGGATGGAGCCTTGCGCCCGCGGCCTACGCGCTGGGCGCCCGCATCTTCGAGAAGCACTTTACCCTGGACCACAACGCCAGGGGGAGTGACCACCGTTTCTCGTTGGAGCCGGAGGGGTTCCGGGCGATGGTGCGAGCGCTTCGGGCGACACATGAGGCGATGGGCGACGGCGTCAAGCGGCGGTTGCCGTCCGAGGATGCGGCGCTGTTCAAGATGGAGAAGAGCGTTGTCGCGGCACGCCCGATAGATGCGGGGGTGCCGATTGTGGTGGCTGACCTGACCGTGAAATCGCCCGGTGGCGGGTTGCCGCCGTATCTGTTGCCCGAGGTCCTGGGACGGCGGCTGGCGTTGCGGCTGGGCGAGGATGCGCCGGTGCCCTCGCTGGATGCGGTGCTGCTGTGGGATTAGGCGGCGTGCCGGGGGCGTATTATCTGATCCCCACCGTGTTCACCTGTAAAAAATGCGGACGGTCGGAGGTGTGCCCTGATACCAGGTTGCCGAACTTCTGGCATGTGATGGGCTCCGATCTATTCGGGCAATATCTCATGTGTGGTAAGTGCCTCGACGCCCGCGTCTTGAAAAGCCCTAAATACATCTAATGGGCCTTGAGGCGGTGCGGCTCCTCGTCTTGGACCACGATGGCGTGCTCACAGACAACCACGTCTACACCAACCAGCACGGCGAGGAGATGTGCCGGTACTACCGCGGCGACGGCATCGGCATCGAGCGGGTGAAGGCCCTGGGGGTGCGGGTGGTTTGCCTGTCGTCCGAGGCCAACCCCGTGGTAGCGGCGCGGTGCCTCAAGCTCAAACTCCGCTGCATTCAAGGAAGCAAAAATAAGCTGTGGGATCTCGGTCAAGAAGCCGGCATTGAGGCCATCCCCCTTTCGGGTGTCGCCTACGTGGGCAACGATGTGAACGACCTCGAATGCCTGAAGGCGGTGGGGTTCCCGTTCGTGCCGCAAGATTGCGAGAAGGCGCTGAGGGCAAGCCGTTACGTGGGCCGTGACATTGAGGTAAGTGCGGATATTCTGCGGTTCACTCGCCTGATCCGCAAGGGCGGCGAGGGTTGCGTTCGTGAGGTGTGCGACCTGATAGCGGATGCGAAGGAGGCGGCGCGGTGAGGGACTTCCTGGCGGTTGTTGGCGGTCTACTCTTAGCCGTCGGTCTCGTGCTTTGGCTGGCTGGCGGCGAGTTCCCCAACGCGGCAATGTGGGGAGTGGCGTGTTTCGGGTCTGCTGTCGTGCTCTTGCTTGTCATCGCCGTGGTGGGGCGCCATGCCCACGATTGAGCGCCTCGAGCCCCGCGACCTCGGGCCCAAGGACTGGGGGGAGGAATTGTTAATCGGCCACGCTGAGGGCCTGTACACCCTCAAGCGCCTGACGTATCGGGCCGGTGCCAAGGGGCCGCTGCAATACCACGAGCGCAAGGATGAGACGTTCTACCTGCATTCCGGCACCGCTGTGGTGGGCTACGTTCGCAACGGGAAACTAACCAGTACCCGCATGACCCAGGGGCAGTCGTACCACATCCCACCGGGGGCGGTGCACCAATTCGAGGCGCTTACCGATTGCGTCGTGTTCGAGGCAAGCAATCCCGTGTTCGATGACCGGGTGAACGTCGAGGACCAGTATTAATGAATGACCGGGCGGCGGGCTTCTGTGCCGGTATCGGCGCCGCGGGCCTGCTGGTAGTCGGGGCTCGCATCGGGGGGCCAGCGGTATCCGCTATGGTGGACGTGCTTTTCGTGACGGGCTCACTGGCGATGGTAGCGATAGGCGCGCTGGACTGGTGGTATGACCACCACGCCTAGTTGTGTCGCCCTCATTCCGGCGCGTGCGGGCTCCAAGCGGGTCCCCGGCAAGAACGTGCGGGAGCTTGCGGGCCATCCGCTGCTGGCTTACACGATAGCGGCGGCGCGGGAGTCGGGGGGGGTTTTCCACGTCGCAGTTGCCACTGATTCAGGCGAATATGAGGCGGTCGCTGAGCGGTACGGGGCCGCAACATGCCCGCGGCCACCCTCCGGCGATGCTGAGCCTGATTATGCCTGGCTCTCCGTGGTCATGGCGGGGGTGCAAGTTGACTGCTTCGCCATCCTCCGCCCGACCTCGCCCTTTCGGACGGCGGACACGATACGGCGGGCCTGGGCGCAATGGCTCGCACAGGGCGAGCGGTTCGATAGCCTGCGGGCGGTGGAGTTGTGCCGGCAGCATCCCGGCAAGATGTGGGAGCTGGGCGAAGAGGGCCGCATCTACCCTGCACTGGTGGGGTATCCGGTCATCGCCGGCCAGCCCGCTCACTCCCGGCCTTATCAGACGCTCCCGGCCGTCTATGTCCAGAACGCCAGCCTAGAGATCGCATGGACGCGGGTACTCACGGAGCACCACAACATCAGCGGGGAGCGGGTGCTGGCGTTTCTCACGAAGGGGCGCGAGGGAACCGACATAAACACGCCCGACGATTGGGCATTGGCCGAGCATCTGATAGCGACGGGGCAGGCAACGCTCCCGGAGGTACACCTTGGGTCGTAAGATCGGCATCTTCGGCGTGGCGGCTTCGCCAATGGAGCGCGAGCAGGCGGCGGCGCACTTCCCGCCCGCCCTCGAAATATGGGCCGTCAATGAGGCGCACCGGCACATGCCGGAGGGCCTGAAGGTGGCGCGCATGTTCCAGCTTCACGTCCGGGACTGGCGGGAGTCGGAGCGTCGGTTCCGCTACTCTAACGGCGTCGAACTGCCGCCTGACCTGGATCCCAACTGCTTCGGGCGGGACAACGCCCACGTCGAGTACCTGCGGACGTGCGGCGTCCCGGTCTATGGTCAAATCCAGTGGGATGACATACCGACCTCGGTGCGCTATCCCTTCGAGGCGGTGACGGAGGCGGTCGGTATCCCGCTGCCGCCGAACGGCACAAAGCGCCTGTGGGCGACCTCCAGTTTCGGCTACATGGCGGCGCTGCTGCTGACGGAGCATGGGGCGCCCGTCCCTGGCATGGGCCACCGGTTCAGGGCGGAGGATACGGTCGAGGCCGTCTATCTCTCGGCCATCGAACTGCCGCTCGGCACCAACCGCGAGCGCCTATGGGAGTGGCCGAACTTCGCCTACTACCTGGGGCTCATGCAGGGGCTCGGCATCGAGGTCGTGCTCCCGCCAGAGGGTACGTCGTTGCTGTCGGCGCCGCATTACGCGCTGGACGGCCACCCGTACCCGCAAGAGGCCGACCACTGGTGGGACCCCGGCCGCGCGGGGATGGTGGTAGACGGCGACGATGGGACGTACCGCCTGGGGACGTGGAGCCCCGCCGAGTACGCACCCACACTGGAGCAGTTGAGGGCGTCAGCCGCCGTAATCCATGAGCGCATCGCGAAATTGGAGGCCGAATGCCTATAGTCAACCTCGATTATGCCAAGGCGTCGCTCCTCATGGACTGCGCGCCGGAGGATGGCCCCGAAAAGACGTACCGCATCCACGCGTGCGACAAGGAACCGTACACCGTGTCGTTCATCGAGGCGGCGGCGGCGGAGAACCCCGGCGCGCTCTTTTGGGACATCGGCGCCAACGTCGGACCGTATACCCTGGTGGCGCTGGTGAACGGGCTGCGGGTCATCGCCATCGAGCCGGGATATGAGAACTACGCCCGCCTCTGCCGCAACCTGGCGCTGAACGACCTGCTGGGCGGGCCCGTGTTCGCGCTGTGTGGTGCGGTCGGCGCGCAGGCGGGCTATGCGTGGCTGGACTACAGCGATCTACGACCGGGCGGTGCCAGCCACGAGATCAGCCAGCGGGCGGTGGCGAAGTGGGACCATCACCAGCAGATATTCCTCCAGCGGCTTGACGACCTGATGGGCCTCGCGCAGGGGCCGTGGTATCTCAAGATTGACGTAGACGGCTTCGAGTGGGACGTGCTGTGTGGCGCGCCGGTCATGCTGAAATCCCCCGACCTGAAGGGCATCCTCCTGGAGATGAACGGCGCCACTGAGAAGCCATGCATGGAACTGCTGACGGCGGCGGGGTGGGTGATGGCCGAGCGCCACGCCCCCCGGTCTGGGGTCGCTTACGGCGTATTTAGGCGTGGCTAGGGCGGTGCGGCGCGAGTCGTTCGATTTGCCATCTGCGGCCGCTGACATGTTGAGCGACCTCCGGGAAGGCTTAGCCGCTGGCGACCTTGTGATGGGCGATTTTGAGGTCATATGTCACTATGGCGGTTATGAGCGGTGGACGTTCGGCGTCTATCGCGAGCAGCGTAGGAAGCCCGTCGTCCAGCCTGGGGCGTTGATAGCGCTCGCCAACGGGGAGTACGTTTGACCATAACTCGCCGCTTGCTCGCCATGGCCCGCCCGACCGGGCGCATTGCCGTGCGTTCGGCGGCGCTGTTGGTGGAGTTGACCGGCTTCGGCGTGCTCTGCGGCGGCCTCTGGCTGGTGTGGCCGCCGATAGCTGTTATCGTGGGGGGTATAATTTTGGTAGTGCTTGCTCAGGGGGTGAGGATTGACGCTGCTCGGTAACGCACTTCAGGCGATGCGAGCCACGGGGCTTGAAGGCCCGCTGCCGCTGACGGCCGCAACCGTCTCACAGTGGCTCAACGGCCCCGTAACGGGTACGGGCGCCCGCGTGACGCCGGAGGGCTCCCTGCAACTGACGGCGGTGTGGTCGTGCGTTGATCTCGTGTCGATGGACGTGGCCCGCACGCCGCTCCCGGTCTATGAGCGGGTCGCGGGCGGTCGCGAGACGGCGGACACGCACCCGCTGTACCGGCTGCTCCACGACCGCCCCAACGACCTCATGAGCGCCTTCGCTTTCAAGCAGACGCTACAGGCCCACCGGATGCTGCGCGGCAACGCCTTCGCCCACATCGACCGGGACCGGGCCGGCACCATCATCGCCTTGTGGCCGCTGCACCCCGACAAGATGGACAAGCCGGTGCTGTCCGTGTCCGGCAGGCTGCTCTACACGTACCACCTGCCCAACGGCCAGCCGCGAGCGCTTACCCAGGACGAAGTGCTGCACCTGCGGGGGCTCTCGCCTGACGGCATTTGGGGCTACTCGCCTATCCAGATGCACCGGGAGTCTATCGGGCTTGGCATGGCTCAGCGGGATTATGGGGCCAAGTTCTACGGCAATAATTCCGTCCCCGGCGGGGGGCTCCAGAAGAAAGAGGGCACGCTGACGGATGAATCGGTCGCACGCTTGCGCCAGCAGTGGGAGTCGTTACACCGGGGGCTGGAGAACGCGCACAAGGTGGCGATCCTGGAGGACGGGCTGGAGTGGAAGTCTATCGGCATCAGCCACCGGGACGCGCAGTATTTGGAGGGGATGAAGTACAGCCGCATCGAGATCGCGGCGGGCATCTTCCACGTTCCGCCCCACAAGATCGGGGAGATGGACCGGGCGACGTTCTCGAACATCGAGGAACAGGACATCGACTACCAGGGCGGCACGCTCGATGCTCAATTCGCCTTGTGGGAGTCGGAAATCAACGCCAGCCTGCTCCGGCCCCAGGAAGTGGCCCGGTTTTACGCCGAGTTCAACCGCAACGCGCTCGTGCGGGCGAAGCTGTTGGAGCGCATGGAAGCCTACGATAAGGCGTGGTGGATGACCCCGAACGAGAAGCGGGCGCGGGAGAACATGAACGCCATGGCTGGCCTCGATGAGATATTCGTGCCGGTGAACAACGTGCTGCCGCTGTCGAAAATCCCTGAGCCGGTCGCTCCGGGCGCGCAGGTTGCGCCCTGATGCTGTGGGAATATAAGGTCGCCAAGCAGCCGCCAGAGGACAAGAAGCTGGAAGTGGCGCTCAACGCCTTCGCCCAGGATGGCTGGGAGCCGTTACCGTCGCATGACGGGACGGCGGTGATCTTCCGGCGGTGCGCTCGGTGCAAGGGGATGGGGCGGATCGATGCGGAGCACCGCTGCCCCTCGGGGTGTCCGGAGTGAGCATCGAGATTCGCTGCCCGCAATGTGGGCGCTTTCTCTGTGAAGCTGAGGACTTCGCCCGCGCTCCCTGCCCGAATTGTGGTTCTGAGGTCACGTATCGCAGCCGGGAGCAGCGGCGCAAGCCCTTGCTGGTGGTGACCGCCGAAGTGGGAGGATTTGCATCGACTACCGCATAGCTGTGTTATAGTAAGCGTCAAGTCAAACGGCTCCACCGCACACGGGCCTAACGTGCGAGCAGGGAGCTTTCTATGCCCGCTCGATACATCAGCTACAACCTCACACCAGAGGTACGGGTCAGCAAGGCGGAATCGGGCACTACGCTCGAATGGTATCCCGCCGTCTTCGATTCGTTGAGCGAGGACCTGGGCGGCTTCCGTGAGAAAATCAACCGCCGCGCCTTCACCAAGACGGTCCAGGAGTCGGACGTACGCGCCCTCCTGAACCACAACCCCGACCTGGTGCTGGGCCGCAACAAGGCCGGCACCCTCAAGCTCCACGTAGACCATGCGGGGCTGCGCGCCACGGTTGACCTGCCCGACACGCAGCTTGGCCGGGACCTGGCGGTGAGCGTTGAGCGTGGCGACATCACCGCCGGTTCCTTCGGGTTCCGCCCGGTGGGGGAGACCTCCGACTGGTGGCGCAAGGACGAAACGGGCGCCTGGGTGCGGGAGTTGAAGGAGGTCCAGTTATTCGACGTGTCGCCGGTCACGTTCCCGGCGTATCCCGGCACTGATGGCAGCGCGGCAATGCGGGCCATCGACGGATTTTTTGAAGTAGACGACCTCGTGCATCCCCTGATTGCGCTGCGGGCCGGAGTGCCACTTGCGGCGCAGGAGCGGGACCGCTTGCAGGGCGTCATCGCCAGCTTGCAACGGTCAATCGAGCCGCCCGAAGCGCACCCGACACCGGACCGCAGGCTCCGTTATTTCGACATGACGCTCTCCATGCTCTCGCGTGGCGGGCGGTAGGAGGTACAAATGCCCACAGTTCTCGATCTGAAGCAAGAGCGGGCCCAAGTCTGGGAACGCATGAAGGAAATCCGGGGGTTCGCCGTCGAGCGCGCCTTGACTGCCGAGGAAGAGGCCGCCTGGGACAAGGCCGAGGTGGACATCAGCGCGCTGGACCGTCGCATCGCCATCGCTGACACCGAGGACCGGACGGCGGCGACCACGCCCAGCGGTACGCCGGGGCGTGAGATCGCTTCGCTGCCCAACAACGCCAGCCGGCAACTGTTGACGCAGACCGCGGAATACCGCAAGGCGTTCACCAGCTACGTGGTCAACGGGCGGCTGGACATGGAGCCGGAGGAGCGCAAAATCCTCGCCCTGGGCCGGCAGACCATCTCGCCCGACGAACTGCGGACGGCGTTGAACCTGCCCATGAGCGAGCTTCGCATCATGCAGGTGCAGGACAACGTGAGCGCGGGCTACCTCGTGCCCGACGAGTACGAGCGCACGCTGCTCCAGAACATGCTCGCCTTTGGCGGGATGCGCGAGGTCGCCACCATCCGCCCCACGGACAACGGGGCGGACTGGATCATCCCGTCCAGTGACGACACAGGGAACACCGGCGAACTGCTGTCCGAGGGCGCGACCGTCGCCTACCAGGACGTGACCACGGCCCAGCGGACCCTCAAGGCCTTCATGTACTCCTCGCGGCGCATCAACGCCAGCTACCAGCTTTTGCAGGACAGCGCTTTCGGCATCGAGTCATGGCTGTCGGGGCTGATGGCCGAGCGGATCGCCCGGATCACCAATACGCACTTCACCCTCGGCGTCGGGCCCAACCAGCCCAGCGGCATTGTGAACGATGCGGGCACCGGCGTGACCGGAGCCACGGGCCAGACGACCTCGGTCACATGGGACGACCTCATCAACTTGGAGCACGCGGTTGACCCGGCCTACCGGCGTAACTGCCGGTTCATGTTCCGCGATTCCACCCTCCAGTACATCCGGCGCCTGAAGGACGGCGAAGGCCGCTACCTCTGGCAGCCAAGCGTCACGGTCGGGGCACCAGGGACCATCAACGGCTGGCCCTACACCATCAATCAGGACGTGGCGGCGATGGCCGCGAGCGCCCGGAGCATCCTCTTCGGGGACTTCTCGAAATACTGGATTCGGGACGTGCGGGGCTTCTTCCTGGTCCGCATGGACGAGGTGTATGCACCGCAGGCTCAGGTCGGCTTCATCGGGTTCTCCCGGCATGACGGCACCCTCATCAACACCGGGACCAATCCCGTTCAGCCGTACATCAACGCTGCCTCCTAACTAGAGGCGTAGAAAAGGAGGCGAGCAATGCCCTTTGAACTTTCGAGGAACAGCCGGATCACGTTCAACCCGGCTTCGGCGTCCAACGTTACCGGCCGCATCGATGGCGACATCGTGGATATGGACGGGTGGGAGAGCATCATGGCGCTGGCGTTTGTCACGGCCACCAACGCCGGGACGGACTCAGTGCTGGGCTTCCGCTTTGGCACGGCGTCCGACGCCATGAGCGACGCGACCGGCGTGCAGCGGTTCGCGCAGACCGGCGTCTACGTGGACGTACACCGGCCTGGCAAGCGGTTCGCGCAGGCCCAGATGCGGTGCACCGTGTCGGGCGATTGCCGGGGACTGGTGACCATCCAGTACAACCCGCGAACGGCCACCGGTAGCCCCACCACGGCGCATCCGGCCAGCACGACCGGCATCCGCAGCTACACGCCGGACTCCGGCACCATGAGCGCCACGTAAAGGAGGTGCCCTAATGCCAACGACCAATACCCAGGAGGGGCAGGCCGGCATCTACAAGGTGCAACATGCCAGCGGGTCACAGAACATGATTGTGGCCTCCGGCAGCACCTTCGACCTCCAGGGCGGCACCATCAACGCCGCCGCTGGGCGGATCACGATGCCGGGTTCGCTCGCCATCGGGTACATGGACCTGAGCGCGCACCTGTTCACGGCGCGGCAGCTTGCCAGCGGTGAAACGCTGGCCTCCGGGTCATCGGCGCCGAGCGCCTTCTTCGGGGGGCTCCTGATGCCGGACGGCGTGACGCCAAGTCTGGCGCTCCTGTCCACCGTTGACCGCATCAGCCGGTTGTCGTGGACCTCGGCGCAGACGGCGGCTATCAAGCTGCCGCCGATAGCGATGCCGGGGGACCTTGCCACTGCGAACGGGCTCACCCTCCAGCTTTACGGCGAGTCTATCGGGACTGGTACCGCGTCCGACGCCGAGGCCGGGTTCGACATCCGCTGCTGGGCTGACGTGGGCGATACCGAGATGGGCGCGACGCATCCGAACTTTACGAGCACGCCGAGCTACCAGGGCATCACCCTGTCATCGGGCGACGTGACGACTGGGGTGCTGAACGTGATCCTGGTGCCGTCGGCGCACGCGGGGCGGGCCATCAACCTGTACGGGATGCGGGCCAGCTACACCAAGCGCACGAGCTAATAGACGGCCTGGGCAAGCCGGTAAACTGCCCACAGCGGCCCATTACGGGCCAGCCGGACGAAGGAGAAAGCGATGCCCCTCAACGGAAAGACCAAGGTCAGCATCATCGGCTTTTGTGAGTCGAGCCGGAACATGACGCCCTACAACGACCCCGACATGGAGTTTTGGGGGCTCAATCGGGGCTACCTGTTCCAGCCCAAGGCCGATCGCTGGTTCGAGCTGCACGGCGAGCACATCTACCACATGCAGAACCGCCGGCCGGGAAACCATGCGGCGTGGCTCAACGCCTTCCAGGGGCCGGTCTACATGCACCGGGTCTTCGATGAGATTAAGACCTCCGTCGCCTACCCTCTCCAGGAAGTGGCCGACGACCTGTTCCCCCAGACCTTCCGCATCGGCCCGCATACCGGCAAATGCCCGAACGCCCCGTGCGACGCCATCGACCACAGCAGCAGCGCAGCGGGCCCCCTCGGCGGGTGCAAGTGCGAGTGCCACGGGGTCTTCAACGTCCGCAGCCTGACCGAGGCGCCCTATCTGTCGTCCTCTATCGCCCTTGAAATGGCGCTGGCTATCCATGAGGGCTTCGCGGAAATCCACCTGTACGGCGTGGACCTCAACACCGAGAGTGAGTATGCCTGGCAGAAGCCCGGCGTCGAGTACATGTGCGGCATCGCTGCCGGTCGGGGGATTAAGGTCTACCTGCCCGACAACTGCCCGCTGCTCACCGGGACCATCTACGGGCGGGGCTTCCTGTCGCCCACGCCGGAGCACTTCAGCTACGAGCAACTTGACCACCGGCTGAAGGCGCTCCAGGGCGACCGCCAGAAAACGCAGGCGGCGCTCTCCGAGGCGGCGGGTGTCCATCAGGAGTTGACGTATCTCCTGGCCCAGGCCATTCCCGGCGCCGACCTTGCGGCAGTTGCGGCCGACCTCGAAAGCGTGGACCCGCAGATCAAGACGCTGGCGGCACAGAACAGCCAGCTAGCGGGCCAGATCAAGGAGACGGCGGAATGGTTCGCGCGCCGCCTTGCGGAACTGAAGGCGGGCAAGGCGGCGACGGAGCACGAATTGAGCAAGGCGCTCGGCATCCGCTTGGCGGTGAACTCTGTGCTGGCCCGCATGGGCGGCGGGGTCAATCACGAGAAGCTGGACACCCGGCGCAAGAAGATCGAGACCTCGATACAGGCGCTGGTCGATAAGGTCAACGAGTTTGACGGGCGCATCAACGAGACGAGCTACTGGCTCTCCCAGACCACGGCGGGCCAGTGGCCGGATGAGGCGATGGAGCAGCTTCGGCAGCTCAACCGGGAGCCGGAAGGCCCCCTGACGGAATCGCAACTGCTGCGGTGGGATGCGCCGGCCGAGACCGCGGGGAGCCCCGTGATCGCAGAGCTTCCGGCCACGGTAACGGAGACGTTCAACAACGGCCACCGGCCGGAGCTGGTGCCGGTGGGAGGTGACTGATGGCCTACGGCGACGCTGAGGTCATTTATCATGGCGAGTCGTACACGGTGCAGCGGTCGTTCGCCCACACCACCGCCAGCGGGGTGGCGTCTTTGGTGGCGTCGGCAACCGGTAAAATCCGGGTGCTGCAATATCTGATAAACGCCGGAAGCTCCAACACTTTCACATGGATGGAAGGGGCCACGGGGGCCGCGTCCGGGATTGAGCCGCCGATCTACATCGGGAGCAACGGCGTCGTGGCCGAGGATGCGCCACACCGGGGGTTCGTGTTTGAGACTGGCCGCGGCGAGGGTCTGCGCTACGCCACGAGCAGCACCGGGTTCACCGCCGTGCGGGCCACCTGGTGCCGTATCGGGTCCACCACATAGGGAGGTAGAGCTATGAGCGGAGGCGGCGGTGCGGCTTCAGGCGTTGGCGTTGGGTCTCTCCCTGCCGACCCCCTGGGCACGAATAGCGATGCGGCGGTAACGACCGGGGCGACTGGATCGATCTCGGCCAAGCTCCGCACGATACAGATTCATGGCGACGCAATGGCGACCGGACTCGGTACGCCCGCTGCGGCGGCTACCGCAACCGGGAGCATCAATGCCCACCTGCGGGCGGCGGTCAACTACCTCGATTCCATCGCCAGCGCGGTGCAGTCGGTAGATGCGCTGTTCACGGTCGCCAACGCCATCCATGAGGGGACCGCCACGGTCTCGGGCGCCTTCTCCATCGTGGCCAGCGCTACCACCAAGAAGCGCGTCATCGGCTATGTACTCTCGGCGGACACCTCCAACACCGTTGCATTCCGGGGCGCAACCGGTGGCGCCAACTTGACGGCGATCAAGTACCTGCCTGCCAACGGGGGTGCGGTAGCGATGGCTCCCCAGGGGGCGTTCCTCTTCGAGACGGCGACCGGCGTGGCGCTCTCGCTGTTCAGGACAGCCACCGGGATTGTGTCAGCCGACGTTATCTACGGCGAGGTCTAGGTGGAGCGTAACGAGCACTGGCGGGCGTTCGGGCCTGAGTGGTTCCGCCGTCATCAGGCGTGGCTGCTCTGGGGGCTCAACACCCCCGGCCTGAGCACCATCGTGCGCGGCCTGCTCCGAATCAGGATGTCCGATGTGTGGATGCCGAGAGGCACCCGCATCTGGGAGATTCGGCCCAACAGTTACACCGTTCGGCTACCTACGGGCGAGTTTCGCACCGACTTTCGCACCCACTGGAAGTACGCGAAGCGGGTCTACTACGCCTGGAAGCCCTTATGGTGGGCGATGCACGGGTGGGACGCGGCGTTCGCTGATAGGTGGGCACCGGCGTACTCGTTCGGGTTCTTGACCCTGACGGCGTATCCTGACCCTGACCCGGAAACGACGACTGTAGATGGCCGAGTAGTGAGAGCCGTCGCGGAAGAGTCGTGGGCAACCCTAATTGCTGGAGCTGGCAACCTAGCTCAACCATCTAGTTCGCCCCAGACTATCCTGAACATTACCGCAGGTACATCGTCAGACTTATGGACGACAAACGTAAGGGCGATCTATCTTTTTGACACATCATCGCTTGATGACGCCTCGGTAATTTCGGCGGCTATCTTTTCGATTTTAGGAACCGATAAGGATGACCCATCTACCGCCATAGCGCCGAACATCGACGTTTACACATCAACGCCTGCGAGCAATACAAACCTAGTTAATGGTGATTACGGGCAAACAGGGGCCATATCTCAGACCGGGGCTCCCATTAGTTACGCAAATTGGAGCACATCTGCATACAACGATTTTACGTTTAACGCAACTGGTAGGGGGAATATCAGTTTGACGGGCGTGAGCAAGTTCGCCACCAAGAACGCTAATTATGATGCTGGCGCGTCTGGGCCAACATGGAGTTCGGGAACTGTGCATTATTTGCAGGGCGCATCGGCGGAAGCTACCGGTACCACATCTGACCCGAAGCTGGTGGTGACATATACGGTGGGGGCGGCTCAATGGGCCTCGGCAGCGGCGATGATGGGCATCGGATGAGGTACGTGAACCGCACAGTGCTCAAGTCCGCGCTCGGCATCAACGCCACCAGCACCAGCGCCAACGACCGGCTGGACGATGCGGCCGAGGCCGTATCCCGGCTGTTCGACCAGCACGTCGGTTACGCCTTCGGGCCGTCCTCCGGGACCAGGGACTACACCGCCAAGGAAGCGACGTGCCTCTATCTTGACCGGCCGCTGCTGGCCGTAGACGCCCTACGGACGGCCTCAGACGGCACCACGTTCGGCACCACCATGACCACGGCTGACTACTGGCTGGCCCCTTACAACGCCACCGTGGAAAGCCCGCGGCGGCCATTCTGGGGGATCGAGACGCGAGCCAGCGCCACGGCGGTATTCCCGACCACGCGGCGCTCCGTGCGGATTGTGGGCACCTGGGGCTACTTCGATGAGCGGATCACGTCCACGGCGACGCTGGCGACCGACATCACGAGCAACACCACCACGATCCAACTCAACGGAGCCACGGCGCTGCATCCCGGCCAAACCATCCTCATGGGCGCCGAGCGGATGCTGGTAACGCAGACCCCCGCGAGCGCGAGCGGGGTGCATACGTCAAACATCAACGTGCGGCGGGCGATGGACGGGACCACGAACAGCACGCATTCAAGCGCCACCAGCATCCAGGTCTACGAATACCCGGTCGTTGACCGGCTGGCGCTGTACCAGGCACAGATGGACTACCGGGCGCTTGATGCACCGCTTGGCATGACGGGCGGGATGCCTGACGGCGGAAGCCGGGTCAATGCCGCTGGGGGGCTTCATCCTTTTGTGCAGCGGCGGCTTAATGACAGCTTCCGCACGCCGAGGACGGGCTGATGGCGAACCCTCGCACCATCCGCACGGCGCTGGCGACCCGCCTGGAGTCGATTGCGGGCCTGAAGGCGTACCGTAACTGGCCCGCGCTGGGGAACCTCAACGTGCCGTGCGTTATCGTGGACGTGGGCGAGGCCGAGCCGGAGCAGACGTTCGGGCGGGGCGACCTCACCCGGTGGACGTTCCCGCTCTACGTGCTAGTCAACAGTGCCGGGGGACCGGAGCAGGGGCAGGACAACCTCGACCCCTACCTGGCAACGTCGAGCACGGGCGGCATCTTCGGGGCCATCGCTGCCGACCGAACTCTGGGCGGCACCGTCGATACCGTGTTCGTGAAGGGGTATCGGGACTACGACCCGCAGGTGGTGGACGATAATCTGATGTACCAGGGGTGCATCATTGACCTAGAAGTGTGGGCGGCCGATGGGCCGACCGTGGAGGCAGACAACATGGCACTTGTAGGAAGCGACCTCACGGAGCGGAGCACGGCTGCTACGGCCGCTGACACCGAACTCTCAACCGTTACTGGCCTTTCGATTGCCCAGGGCGTGCCGGTGATGGTGACGTTCCGGTATCGGAAATCGGCGGGAGCAGCAGCAGCGGCGGGGTTTGGGCTCAAGATAAATGGGACACTGATCCTGAGTGCGTTCGGTGCGAATCTTTGGCCAAGACTCCGCAATAATAATGCAGTCGAGGATGGCTTCGCGGTTTTGTGGATTATGCCGGGTGACACGAATTATCAAGGCACCATTACAGGGAGCGCGTCTAGCCGTGGGGCGCCAGGTGCGGGCAACGGACAAACAGACCTTGTTCCCTTTATACCCTTGTCTAACGCTATCCCGGCCGCCACCATTACCTCGATCACCATCACGGGCGACGCGGTGAACGCATCGCAGACCATCTACACGGACGACATGCGCGTCTACACGTTGGCTACAAGCTGATGACCAAACGCTATCGAGTGCTCTGCCCAGACCTGACGTATCCCACCGACGCCGCGGCTATCGCCACCATCATGGAGCGGCGGGAGCGGGTGCCCTGGCACCGGCGCGGCAACAAGCGCGTGGAGCAGGGCGCCATCGTGACGGACATCCCGCCTGTGAGCATCCCCGGCCTGCTGGCGAAGGGGGCCATCGAGGAGGTGAGCGATGCCAATCAGAAATGACGAACTTGGCGTTGCGGTATGCGAGGCCCTGGGTCTGGACGTGAAAACGGTGCGCCGCATCGAGATCACTATGGAGGCGGGCCGCTTCCCTGAGATGGCTGTGACAATGTTTGTGACCGATGAGCTAGGCGGCAAGGTGCTCCCGGCTATCCTCCGCGAGTATTACCTCGCGCCGAAGGAGGTGAGCGATGCCAAGACGGGGTAGCGCTGATGTGGCGTTCGTCCTACTCAACGGGTGGGACGTGCGCGGGACGCTCACCGGCCTCCAGGAGTCACGAGAGGCCAACCTGGAGCGCACCGACACACTGGGCGACACCTTCGAGGAGTCGGCCTACGTGGGCACCCGTAAGGCCATGCTGAGCGTAGACGGCTTCTTCGACAACGATCAGGGCGCCAGCGGGGACGCGTCGCCGGGCCACGGGACGCTCACTACGGGGCCGGGCATCTCGAAGGTACTGTGCTACGGGCTGGACGGGACGGCGACGGGCGCGGAGTTCGTTGGGTGGGCCAGCGGCGTTGAGGTAGCGTTTACCCACATGGCCGAGCGTGGTGCGCTCTCCAAGGTACGGTCGAACTTCCTGACGGCAGGCCCGGTCGAGACGGGGAAAATCCTAAAGACCTGGAAGGCCCATACCGCAACCGGGGCCACCACGGGCACGCCGGTCGATGCCGGGGCGTCCAGCACGGGCGGTGCGGGCTATCTCCAGTATTACGCGAGCGCGGGCGAGGCCAACATCCGCATCCTGCACTCTAGCGATGACGTGACCTACGCCACGCTGTTCACCTTCACCAAGACGGCCAGCGGGCGCTCCGGGGAGCGGATGGTAACGACGGGCACGATTGAGCGCTACACGGCGCTGGACGTGACCACGGCAACGGCAACGGGGGCCATCACTGCCCTCTACACAATGGCCGGCATCGTGCGCGGCCTGACCACATAGGAGGTGCAGCATGGCGCGTAAAGGTCCTAACGATTTCCAAGTAAAGGTGACCACGGTCTCCAGCACGGCGGCGTTCCGTGACATTAGCGCGCAGGTGGTGACGTTCTCCGGCTTCACCGTCGAGGCCATCCTGGAGCTGGTCCACGGCTTCGGCAAGACCTACGAGGAGTCGGCGCCGGTCGGGGTCAACCGCATCCCGGCGATCACGCTCTCTGGGCCGTATGACAACGACACCACGACCGGGATCGCTGGTATCTTCGGGGTGGCGACGGACCTCGGCGCCGAGCGAGTGCTGCGGCTTAACTTTGCCAGTGGCACCACGGGCACCACGGGGGCTGCCGACAACGTCAAGATGGACGTGATCGTGCAGTCTTACAGCCGCAGCCCCGCCAGGGGCGCGCTCACGCCGGTTACGGTGGTCCTCCAGCCGACCGGCGCCTTCAGCGTCTCGTCCACGACCGGGGCGTAAATGCCGGTCGGGAAGATCCAGATCGAGATACAGGGGCTCAAGGTGCTCCAAACGCTCCTAAAGGGGAACGAGTTGTATGCCGGGCCCTGGAAGGAGGGGATGGAGCGCCTTGCCGAGAAGGGTGGTCACGCTACACGCGGCGGCGCCCCCTACCGTACCGGGCGGCTGCATGATTCAGTGCGGACGGCGGTGCAGAAGCGGCCTTTCCCGCAGTGGGCCGCTATCCGGGTGCGGGCGGTGAGCAAGACACGGAGCACGAAGTACCCGAGGGGATACGCCTACCCGCGGCTGCTGGAGTTCTCGCCCAAGCATGGGCACAGGGGCTGGATGGCGCGGGCGATGGCGCCGGTTATCGCAGGAGCGGACCGGGTGCTGGAAGAAATCGGACGCAAGATCGCGACCAAATGGACATCACTCAGTTAGCGAGGATTTATGCTCACCAACAAAGTGCTGACGCGGGTAGAACTGCCCCAGGAGCCGGGTGAATGGATAGAGGTTCGGGCACCGTCATTCTTCATCGTGCAGGACTGCATCGGGGACGAGGGCACGGACTGGCTCAAGATGTTCGTCAAGTGCATCACGGCCTGGTCCTACCCCGACGAGGTAACGCCGGACAACATCAGCGAGCTTGACACTGGGACCGTTACGCTCCTGATTGGGCAACTCACCTCACGCCAGGGGCCGGACGCGGAAAAAAAAGATGGACCGACTTCCACCGAGCCCTTGACGGCGACGGGCAAGCCCCGGAAGAGTGGCTAATCTCGATGGTCTGCGATGCGTTCACCTGTACCCCCCTGGAGGCGCTACAACAGCCCTACAGCCTCACCATGTCCATTCTGGGGCTACGGTCCTACGCCAAGGCGAAGGAGGCCATGGACACGGCGGACGGCGGGGAACTACCGGACCATCCGATGATTGACCTGGTTGCCGAGACGCAACTGGCGATCATGCGCGAGGCGAGGGAGGCCCAGCGTGGCTGACCGTCGTCTCTCGATGGTCCTGACGGCCAGGGATGAGACGCAGGCCGCCCTCAACCGCGCCAATAAGCAGCTCAAGGACCTAAACGCCGCCGTCGGGGAGACGAACAAGTCCCTGGGCAGCATGGCGTCGTTTGCCAAGAGCGCGGCGCTGGCGTTCGTGGGCCTTGAGGTTTCGCGCCGAGCGCTGGACGCGTTCTCGCAGTCGGCCATCGGGCTCAACGCCAAACTGGAGCAGGCAGGGATCGCCTTTAAGGTAATGACGGGCTCGGCTGAGGTGGCGGCGAAGCATCTGAACGACCTCAAGCAACTCTCCAAGGAGTCGGCCATCTTCGAACTTGCTGACGTGCTCGAATTCAGCAAGCGCCTTCAGGCCATGAGCTTCAGCGCAGACGAGGCGACGCAGACCCTCAAGGTCCTGGGGGACATCGGCGCCGGCGTGGGCAAGGAGAAGCTGCCCCAGCTCGTGTTGGCGCTCGGCCAGGTCAAGGCGGCGACCCGGCTCACCGGCAATGAGCTGCGGCAGTTCACCGAGGCCGGCGTGCCGCTGCTGGATGAACTGGCGAAAGCCTACGGCAAGAGCGCTCAGGAGATCCGCGAACTGGTCGAGGACGGGAAGGTTGGTTTCGAGTCGGTGCGGTTCGTGCTTGAGGGGCTGGTGGAGGAAGGCGGCCGGTTCAACAACCTCAACGAAGAGCAGCGCAAGAGCTTCTCCGGGGCAATGAACGAGATCAAGGAGTCGTTGTCACAGACCGTGGCTGAGGGCTTCGAGCCGTTATTCGGTTCGCTGCGTGATGGAGCGGTAGCGTTCGCTGAGTTCTTGGGAAATAAGGATGCTTCGGCGCATTGGGCATCCACCTGGAACGGCAACCTCAAAAGCGTGACCGTATCACTGGGCGGCATCGTTGACGCTGCCGTCGCTGCGCAGCGGGAGTTGACCCGCCGATTCGATATGGCGATGAACTCAGGGAACCGTCTGCGGGAAAGTTTGCGGACATTGCCGGGGATGGAGTCGGGGGTTCTCGGCCCGGAATTCCTAACATCTGGCGGCATTAATTTTCATGGCGGTGTGGGAGATTACCCCTACGGCCCGGAGGCTCCTACAAGCGGCGAAGCGTCGGCAGTTGTGGCTGGTCGCACCCCGCCTCCATTCCTGGGCGGAACCGCTAAGGCCGGTGGTGGTGGCGGTTCGGCTGCGTCCACCATCCGGGAAGCAGCCGGGGCTAGCCGGGAGCTTATTGAGCAGATGCTCAACGCGAAGGCGGCAACCGACGCATGGCGGGAGTCGCTGCGGGCCGCGCTCATGACCGGCGAGATGACGGCGGGCGACGTGGCCGAGGAGTTCGGGAAGGCGGGCATGACGGCTGAGGAGGCGTTCCGGGACATCGAGAAGATGCTCAAGGAGAACGCCGAGATCGCGGACGATTATGCGAAGCAGTGGCAGCGCGCCCTCGATATCGTGCAGAAGCGCAAGCAGGAACAGGCCGAGTGGGACGCCAAACAGCGCGAGATAGAGAAGCAGGTCATCGAGGAGCGCGCTGCCGAGCACGCCCGCATGGTGGCGGAAATGGTCGACCGGGAGTTTCGCGCCGGCCAGATTATCAGCCAGCGGGCAGAGTCGCAGTTCCGGGCGGACATGAGCGCAGGCGGGGCGCCGGTGCTGGATGCGGCAGGCGTGTGGCACGGGAAGTTTGCGGACCGGCCGAAGTTTGACGACCTCGTGGCCTACCATGATGTGTTGGGCAACCCGGTCACGATGGGCGACGCCAAGCGCTTGGCAGCCGAGGGCGACCGTCTGACACGGCGGGAGCTACAGCGGGCCGAGGAATTGCGGCGGGGGTTGGAGGAAGCCAAGACCGCGGGTAGCGATTTCGAGAGCAAACTGCGCGAGCAGGCGAAGATGGCGGCATGGCTGTCGGGCAATCCCTTCATGGAGCAATTGACGATTCTCCAAGGGCTGAGCGGTTTCGGGAGTAATCTAGCGCAGCGTGGGCGCCCTACGGGGCACAGCCCGGTCGAGGCGGCACGGCTTCAGGCAGAGATGGCTGCGTTTCAGGGGGCAGCGCTGAACCTAGGGACGCAGTTCGGGTTTGGGCCTGGCGCCATTCAGATCATGGTGGACGGCAATGAACTCGGCCGATTGGCGGGCCTCGGCATCACGCAGTCGGGGATGCTGGCCTCGCGCTTCGGGGTGCTGTAGTGCGAATTGCGAGGGGGAGCTATACCGGAACGGCGGCGGACGGGAAGGCGATCACGGGCGTCGGTTTCCGGCCTGACGTGGTGTTTATCAAGAGCAATTCGGCCGTCAATATGGTCTACAAGACCAAGACGATGGGGTTCGACCAGACGAAGGATATGGTCGGGGCAACAGCCCTGGAGCCGAACCTCATCATCTCGCTGGACCCGGACGGGTTCACGCTGGGCACTGACTCGCGCGTAAATGCGGCGGTCACGAACTACTGGCTGGCGCTCCAGGAGGGGGCCAACGACCTAAAGTGCTTCAGCTACATTGGCAACGGCGTGGACAACCGTGCGTTATCCGGCGTCGGCTTTACTCCTGATATGGTGCTTTTGGCGAGTGCCGGAGCCTTTACTGTCAAGGCCACAACGACTGATCTGCTGGCTGCTGGTAGCTTTTCCACCCCATTTGTAGATAACGGCGGCTTCGAGCTTGACATGATACAAGCGTTTGAAGCGGATGGGTTGCAAATTGGTGCAAATGCTGCGGTAAATACGGCGGGAACCACGTACCACGGTATTGCCATCAAATCGGCCTCTAGCCTATGCAAGATTATCTCCTATGCCGGAACCGGTGTAGACGGGCTCACCGTGACAGGCGCTGGGTTCACCCCCCAGGCCGTGATTGTCCTTCCGCCTGATGGTGGGAGTTTCCCCGCTGCATTCCGCGGCAACCATTCGGGGGACTCGTCGGCTTTGGTGAATGCAGCGAACGCCGCAGATATTATCCAGAGCTATACGGCGGACGGTTTCACGGTCGGCACCAATGCATCGGTAAACACCAATGGGGCGAACTACTATGCCATAGCAGTCAAGGCTGGCCCGTCGTCCCCACCCCTCCCGGCCGCCCCCTCCAACCGGGACATCACCGTCAATCTGGACGACCACACCTACCACGGCATCAACTTCGGCGGCGGCTTCGGGGACCCGGAGATAAACCGCCAGTGGTCGCCGGTCTGGGGCCGCGGCCATCACCCGCTCGGCGGCGTGTCCTACGGCAACCGCCAGATCGAGCTCCCCATCCGCATCACGGCAGCGGCGCTCGATAATTGGGCGCAACGGTCGCGCAACATCCACCTAATCCTGCGGGACGCCGAGCGCTACGCCGCTTCCCAGGGCCGTGAGGGGCTACCCGCTACGTTGTGGGTGCAGCTCAACGGCATGACCAACGAGATCATTTACGACGTGCTGGCGGGCGACCTGAAGGACTCGGCGCTGGTGAACCCCGCCATGGCGGTGACGACAGCGCCGCGGGTGATGAATGTGGCGCTGCAACTGACGGTGAAGCCGTTTGGTCGGCCACAGAACCCCGTGAGCGAGGTAAGCGCCAGCCTGACCAACGGGACGGGGACGTTCACCCTCGCGACGCTGGCCAGGGGCGATGTACCGGCGCCGCAGCGGTTGACGGTGAAGCCAGCGCAGGCGATGGGGAGACTCATTATTGGCCGGAAGAGCCGAGGCAATCTCGCGAATACCACGTTCGCCCTGGAGTGCGAGCCCGGTACGTTCACGGGCTACACGGTCAGCTCGTCGGCCGCCTCGACCACCGGGGGCACCACCGTCACTGAGGCATCGGCGCATGGGGGCGTAGTTTTCGAGCCGAACACATCGGTGATTAAATCCTGGGGCCTGACGTGGACTCTCACCAGCAATGTAATCGATTGGTTTGGCCGCTATCGTGTGTTCCTGAACCGCGCGAGGGGAGCGACGGCGGTGAGCGGCGAGACTGCTCAATTATCCTATGGCGGGGCCAGCGGGGACGACGTTGCGGTCCCATCCGTTACGCTCGCGGTCGGGTCTACCGGATTCGGCACCACGGCGCAGGTGTATTCCCAGTTGACCGACCTGGGGATTCTCAACATCCCGCACCGATTCGGCCCGAATGACCTGCCCCCGTCTCAATACAAGTTCCGCATTGTGGGGACGGTCACGGCGACCGGGAATCAGAAGCCCGCCTGGGATAATATCTTCCTGATCCCGCTCGATGAGTTCTACGCCGACATCACCGTTCCCGGCACAATGACCTCAGTACAGTCGCTGATCCTAGACCAGTTGGCGGACGTGCCCTCAGTCTATGTCAAGAGCGCCAGCGGACTTGAAGGGCTGAAAGTAGATTACAACCAGTTCTCAGGAGCGATTGTTGAGCCTCGCAAAAGCAACCGCTGGGATGTGCTGATCGGGCGAACTACTGCCCTCGGGAACAGCAGTGTATTCCTCACGGACGCCTTTACCCTCCAATCCGATTACAACCCCCTCTATAACCGCTTCTACGCCACCAACGCCTCATGACCGCGCCCGCGTTCCCGATCCTGGTCTACGATACCCAGGCGACCTCGGTGCTGCGGGGCGACCTCTCTCCGTTGGTCTACCAACTCCGCATATCCACGACGCTGCCGGGCGGCTGCGGGACGTGCTCATTCCGCCTGCGTGCCCCGACGAACGTGGTGCCGGACTACCTCAACTTCAACTACGAGGTGCGCCTTGGCGACCGCGGGGAGATTTTCTGGTCGGGCCGGATGGAGGACATCATCGCCCACCGGGGCGAGGACGGCGAATATTGGGACGTGACCGCCTACGGCTACGGGGTCAACCTAGAGGACCAGGTGTATACCTCGCAGGACGTGAGTAATACCGTGACCTCAACCGTCGCGCTGAACGCTCTCACGCAGGCCCCACAGATCGACGCCAGCACCCTCACCGCCTCCGGGTTCACGATCTCGGCGGCGACGGCGGTCAACCTGAAGCTCCTAACGATGGCCCAGGTCGTAAATTGGGCGGCGCACTTCGGGCTGGTGACGTCGTTCACGCCCTACGTCTGGTATGTCTACCCAGACGCGGACGGCACAGTACGGTTTACGTTTGACACTCGGCCCACGGCCGCGGCGTACCTCATGAGGTCCACGGATTGTGAGTTGGTGGAGTTCGGGCTAATCGGGCGGCGGCTCGCTAACCGGGTGGTGGCGCAATACAACGATGGGGCCGCCAATGTCACGGTCAACGATACGGCGCTTCAGGCGGCGGGCCCGGACGGGTGGAACCTCATCCGCACCCTTCGGGAGTTCGTGCCGGAGGTGACACAGAGCGCCGATGCGACGCAGGTCGCCAACGCGCTGCTCACGAAGTACAAGCGAAAGACGATGGCGGCGCGCACTATCCGGCTCCGGCGCGGGGCCTTCCTCCTCGATTCCAACACGATCCCTGTGGAGCCGTGGCGGGTGCGTGCGGGCTCCCTGGCTCAATTCATCGACGTTGACCCTTCAGAGGGCACGGGGCTCACGTTCACAAACTCATTTCTCATCCAAGAAACCGAGTGGGACCAGGACGCACAATCGCTGCGGATCGTGCCGGAGCACCGGGACTTGACGCCTAACGATGCGTTCGCACAGCTCTTCAGCGTCCTCGGTGGGCGTCATACCATGCAGGCGAGGTGAGCGATGGCGAGAGGCTACCGGATAACCTGGAAGGGAAAGGCGGCGACCCCATCCGACGCACAACTAACGGCGCTCCACCAAGCGTTACAGGCCAACAATGGATGGACGGCCGCGGGCGCTCCGGTGCGCCGAACGTGGGGCGGGGATGGCCTCTCGGCGGTCGCGCTGTACCGTGAGGCGATGATAGCGATCCTCTGCTCTGGCGGCTGGTGCTACGCGACGGCGATGATTCGCGGCACCGTCGATATAGCGTCACTCAACGCATCTATCGCTGCCGCGTTGCTCCTAACGGACACCACTACCATTGAGGACCAAGCAGACCTGTAGGGCGCTCCTGCTAGCCCTCTCGCTGCTGGTAAACTGACGCTGATGCTTACCGTCCCCGTCCGCAACATCCTCCTGCACGCTCCTGGCGCGACCCCGGTGCCCATCACTCCCGCCTTCCACAAGCTGCTGGCGGACTGCAAGCTGTGGTACGCCCTCTACGGGGTGGACCTCACGATAGCTCAACCTGAGACCCTCGAAGCGCCCATCAACACCGCCAACGTCAACCCCTGGCCCGAGGTGGCAGGCTGGCTCATGAACCACCCCGACTACGACCCCGAGGCCATCACGACGGTGTTCCTGCAGGGATGGTCGACGATTTTTATCGGCTGGGGTGGGGGCCTTGGCCTGGGCGGGCTCTCGGTGGTGGGGGACTACGCCATCGAGCGGATACTCTCGGTGCCCACGACGCCCGACGATGCCACCGACGCTGCTGATGGGCGAGCGCTGGTCGACGACCCCGAGGCTGGCCGCTTGTGGTGCCACGAGGTTGGGCACGCGCTGAGGTTGCCTCACGATTTCACCGATGACCGCTATGTCATGAGTTACGGGTCAGGCGGCGGGGCGTACAATTTCATCATGGGGGCGGAATCGGAGCAGGAACTACACCGGCTGTGGACGCCGCAGGAGCGGGACGAAGATGCCCTCGAGGTGCGGGCGTGTCGGCGGCCAGTATGACGGCTGACGCGAGTCCGAAGCACGCCTTCACGTTCCCCTTCGCTATCCCTGTTGTCCGCTGCCCGCACTGCGGCCGGGCGGTCAAGTGGAGCCGTGAGCCGGTCGTCTGCGGCGACTACTCCTTCGCATGGAACCCCCCGGTGGCGTCACGGCGAGGGCGGCAGTGATGGCTTGTAAGTGTTTTGTAAGTGGTCGCGTTTTAGTGTAGGAGGCATAGCTACCGTTGGAGGTTAGGCCATGCCCCCAGGAATAGATGCTGGTGCTCAGACGGTCCTGCAAGCCGGTGCTGCGGGCGCTCTGTTGTTTCTCCTGCTTGCCCTGAAGGCCGGCTGGCTGCGGACTGGACAAGAGGTCGAGTCGCTAAAGGCGGCATGTAAGCAAGAGGTTGAAGCATGGCGGGGCCGTGCGGAACGGGCCGAGCACCAGATGGACACCCTGCTGCCCGCCATGGAAAAACTCACCGATTCCATTCTCGCATCGAGGAAGCCATGACCGAGCAGGAGAACCTCGACGCTGAGCGTGCTGGCCAGGACCGCAGCGATCGGCTGACAGCGGGGATGGCGCAAGCCGAGGCCGCGCATGGCGTGCTGCGGTCCGAAATCTCTACGGCGTCAGCGCTCATTAGGACCGAGGCTACGGCGGCGGAGGAACGGATCGCCGTCGCCGCGACGGTGGCGTCCGAATTGCTGCGAATCGCGGCGGAGCAGGCAGCGGCGCTACTCAAGACAGCGGCAGAGGCAGCACGGGGCTTACTGCTTGAGGAAGCGAGGCGTCGGTGAAGAACCTGTTGTTAGGGCTTGTTTGGGGGTCATCGGTGGTGGCGCTTCTGGCGTCGGTGCTCCTTAATGTGTTTGGACGGCCTGATCCCTACGAGCCGTTGGGGGAGTACCCGGAGCAGACGGTGACGTCCCGGGTGCCGGGAATCGAGGGGCCTGCTGCGTATCGCGGCGAGACCGTGGTCATTGTGGGGACGAAGTGCGTCGCTGCCCCTGAGCCCGTGGCGGTGGCGGCCGTCTCCTTCTGGCGGCTGATGGGGCCGGTTGGGCCTGCGGTGCAGGTGCCCTACCGCAGCTCGATCACGGTGCGCTCTCCCGGCTGCGTGACGACGGAGTTCCGCAACGCGCTCGGCCCGGAGGTCACACCTGGTTTGTGGCGGCTGGAAGGATGGGATACCGTGGAATCGGGAGATGGAAGGCGACAGACCGTCGCCTGGAACTCACAGACGTTCCGAGTTGCGGAAAGGTGATGCGATGGACCTGATACTTTTGGTTGCCGCGCTGGTCTGTTGGGCGATAGCGGCGTTGGGTGTGGCCAGTGGCCGGGTGAACCTGATCGCCGCGGGGCTGTTCCTGGCGTTCCTGCGCGAGTTGGTATAAGGGAGGATAGACGATGCCGACCAAGAGTCTGTGGGCGTCTAAGACCGTCTGGCTCAACCTCGCGACGTTCCTGGCGGCTATCATCGCCGTGCCGGAGATCACCGGCATCATCCCGGCGGCAGCGATGCCGTACCTGCTGGCGCTCAATGCAGCGCTCAACATCTTTTTGCGGGTGTTCATGACGAATACGGCTATCGGTGGCGCGAAAGCGGAAGCCTAAACACCCGGTGGCGGCCAAGCGCAGGCCCGCCAAGGCGCGGCGGGGAGCGGGCATACCGCGCGGCGTCAAGGAGACGGTGAGCCTGTAATGCCCGCTATCGAGGAGTGGCCCAGGGCTCACGTCACGGACCCTCCCGCGCAGCTGGTGGCCGCCTGGCTCATGGCGATGCACCTCGACGGCGCCCACACCGAGTACCGCGAGGCCTTCGACGCCACGCCGCCCGTCGTTGCGGTGGTACATCCGGGGTATGTCGTGAAGCTGTGCCATCGTCTCATGCCCGACCGGGACGCCTGCGGGCGGTGGTACATCTGCGCTCGTGGCGCCAGCGCTGACCACTGCGGGGCGCATCCGTGACTGTCCCGCTCGCCCTGACCCTCTTGGAGTGGTGGGCCGTGCGCGACTTCACCCGCCGGCACCAAGAGTACGGTTGCGTGTGGGATCGAGAAACGATGGTTGCCGTCCACCGGGCCATCCTCCACTTGAACACACACCGGGAGCAATCGACCTACTCTGTTGAGGTCAGCGCCGAGTTCCTGTGGCTCATCGAACAACAGGTTCCGGACGGCTTCATGGTGGGCCAAACGCTGGTAGGGCGTGAAACGCTACTCAAGGTGATGGCAGCGCTGGAAGCCCTGCGCCTTGCCGCTGAGAGCCCCGTCAGCGAGGCGGACGAAGCGAGGGGTACTATGGTGCCGGAGGCAGTACAGAGGCCGTTTGTGGCCGACGACGTGGCTTTGCAGGAGTTCGAGCGGTACTGGGAGCAGAGGAAGAAGGAATGAAGTTACTCTGTTGCTTCGTCGGCCACCACATGCATTATCAAGGCTACGGGCTATTCCGATGCTCTCGCTGCAACCATCAGGAGGTCCAGAAATGACACAGGCACCCGTGAAGACGCCCACGATTGCGCCAGACGTGGCACCTGAACGGCGGTTTGACCCCGATTGGGCTTGTCCGACCCAGAAGGACCGCTACGTCACGACCATCAAGCGCAACATCTGATGCCCATCGGGGAGCAGTACGCCAACGGCTACCACTCAGGGCACGCCGACGATGAAACGCACCGCGTGGTCATGATCCTCTCGTCCTGGTTCCGGGCAATGGAGGACGGTACGGCGGTGCTACGGCTGCCGAACCCGGCTTACGTGCGCCCTGAAGGTAAGCCGGACTGGACCGAGGAACACCTGGAGAAGTTCATCAAGGCGCTCGATGACGATATTCAGACAGAGGCGGGTACGTCACCGGGCACGAAGATGGGAGCCACCGCCGGCCCCGGCTTCTCGCGGCTCACATGGCCGCAGCGCTTGGCGCTGGTGCAGGAGTTGGAGCAGGCGCTAGAGCCCAGGACTGCCGCCCCGCCGGTCACGACGTATGACCCTGAGAGCGGGGTGGGGCTGGACTAGGCGTCCACCAAGTACGGCGCCGGATCGACCCGTCCGCCGTAGCCGTTGTCGGGGGGTTCAGTGTCTAGCCAGAGGTCGAAGTGGACGTGCGGGCCCTCGCTGAACCCGGTGTTGCCCGATAGCCCGATGACATGGCCGCGCTCTACATCATCGGACGGGCCGACCATCCACTCGCTCAGGTGGCAGTACCGGGTGTCGCCTCCGAACATAGGCTCTATCAGTCCATCGTGGCGCAACCGGACGATGTTACCTGCGCTCCCGTGCGGGCCACAGGAGACGACGTAGCCAGCGGCAGCGGCCCGGACGGGCGTACCCACGGGGCAGGAGAAGTCCACCCCCATATGCCCGCTGTAGCCCAAGGGAGCGTACAGTTCGGGGTTCGCTCCGAAGGGGTTGTCGGGGTTGATCTCGACGCCCTCGACCGGGCGTAGCAGTTCCATGCGTACCTCCTGGGGCCAGAGTTGTTCAAACGATACCGCCAGCGCCTCAATCTTGGCGGCGTACTTCAGGCGGGTCTTCCATGTGGTGTTCGGCTGGCGGGAGAGACGGCGGGCCAGATTACGGATCGCATCCAGCCGCGGGTACTGGTAGCCCATCTCGGCTATGTCTTTCAGCAACTCGGCTCCGATGGCTTGTCGCCGTAGCACCATGATGTCTCGTGCCCGTAATTCCTCGGCAACCCCGTGAAGCCTTTGGATGAACTGTTGCTGTTCAGTGGTTCTCATTGCTCCTTCTCCATCTCGTCCAGCATGAGGTCGATGAGCGCCGGGAGGGACGCGTCTTGAAACTGCCGCAAGCTACTGTGCCATGCTTTGTAAATAATCCCCTTGCGACTGAGGACGCGTTCTACTGTCCACCCCTTGATCTCCAGCCCCTCCACCACTTCGAGCGGCGTGGGGGCAGCGCACCATTGCATCCCTCCACCCCATTTGGGGTCCACCTCATAGTAATGCAGCGTATAAGAGGCGCTGAGCCGGGGAGTTCGGTAGATCATCTGCGGGAACTGGTTCTGGTCGAACCCCATCGCCTTGAGGCGTTGCGCCAGTTCGAGCGGTACGTGGCCGGTCATTGCTTCGCCTCCGCGAGTGCGAGGGCGGCTTGGCGCTGACAATCGGACTTGTAAGCGACCGGCACCGGGTCTACGGTGAGGATAACGGTCTGGTTCTTGGTCATTGTCCCTTCTCCATCTCGTCCAGCACGAGGTCGATGAGCGCCAGGAGGGTGGGGACTCCGGTAGAACCTCCCAACCATTGTCGTTCAGGTCCGCCCTTGCCCCAGTCATCAGGCCACTTGTATCGCCTGTTGTGAGCAAAGTAAAACCCATCATCCGACCGACACCAGTACCACCCCTTACCCTCTAAAAACTCCACCACTTCGAGCGGCGTGGGGGCAGCGACATACCCATGATACCTAGTGTGCGGGTAGGACTCGTGCATTGCAGGCTTGCCTGTCCAGGGCGACCCCTCTTCGTCACACTCATAGAGCATCTGCGGCCACTCCCCTTGAGGGAACCCCATCGCCTTGAGGCGTTGCGCCTGTTGGAGTGTGATGCCGTTCACGGCTTGATCCCATGAACACTGAGATGTTGAGTAAGCTGCCTCCGTGTTGCGAAGGTGAATCCGCAAACTGCACAACTGTATGGCCCGTTCATTTCCCCTCCGTAATCCCCAACGCCGCCCGAATCATCAACAGCGGTGTTTTCGCCACGCCGTAGGACTGCGCCGTATCCTCCACCAACGGTAGTGCGGCCTCAAGCGCCGCCCGCAGCTTGTCGATGACGCCGAGCAGGGAGCGCACGTCGTCAATCCCGACTCGTGGAGCGATATAGTCGCCAGTTGCTATGTCCCTGATGCGCGCAATCCGTTCGGCCTCGGTCTGTTCGCTCATGCTCCCTCCGGTGGCCCTATGGCCGCGTCGATGTCGGCAAGCAGCGTTTGTACATCGTCCTCCATCTCGTCATCGGGGACAACGATGTCGGCGACGATTAAGTCCGCTAACTGCTCACAATGAATTACCGCCCGCCGCAGCAACGCCTCAAGCTCCTCGATGCTGGCGAGCAGGTTTACCTTGATCACGTAATCCGACTGCCGGAGCGTGCCGCGCCGTTTTCCTGGGCCAAGCGCGATAGTTAGCCCCCGTATCGCCTCTCGCTCGGCTTTCGTCAGCATCATCGCCCTCCCATCATCTTCTTGTGGTTTGGGCAGTAGCCGCCCGCCGACATCGGCGCCGCGCACTTCGTCCCCGTTGGCCCCACGTACCCGCAGCGCTTTATCACCAGCGGCGGCGTCCGCACGTAGCCGTTCATTCTTGCTCCGGTGGAGTGCCAACAAAAGCATCACAGCCGCAGCCACCGAAATCGAACATATCGATCTGATCGCCGCACTGATAGCGCCTTCGTAGCTCCCGCAGTGGGAACGGCTCACCCGAGTGTTCCTTGTCCCGATGGCGAAGAATGGTGACCACCTTCCCCGCGCTGGGCGCTTATCTCATCCTCAAGCGCCTCCATCTCCGCGAAGCCTGCCGGGTTCTGTCGCAGCACATGAACCCAGTGCGCCTGCCCCCTCGGACACAAAGCCCGCCGCAGTTGTTGTTGCTGTAGCCCTCCCTGTAGAGCGCGGTCGCTGCCCGTTAGCGCTATCGGCAGTCCCTGCTGCCCCTTGCGGGTCCGGCTCTTCCCCTCGTGGGCGTGCGTGATGTGCTGCACCAGGCTGCTGTGGCTGCGGGCTATGAACCCGCACTGCTGGCAGCGCTCGCGCTCGATAGGCGCCGGCTTCGGCAACTCGCTGGCGGCGGGCGCCCGCCCGCACTGATGGCAGCGGTCCTCGGGGCCGTCCAGCCCGTTGAACCGCACGATTGTCCCTCGACAAAAGGCACGTTTGCAGGTCATCGTCGTCTCCTCATCTTGGTGGGCCCGATCACTTTGTTGCACCACCGGCAGGCGTCCCACACGAATGACCGGCCCACAATGGTCATCGGCGCGTGCCAGCCCATCCAGCACCGGAAATCCTGCCAGAGCCGGATCACGGCGTTGCGTCCCGGCCCTGGAGTGCGGCCACGAGGTCAGCCTTCAGGCTCTCAACGGCGGCCTCAGCGTTCGCCAGCGCGTCGGCACACTCCCCCACGTACTTGGCCCACGCGTCCGCCGCCGTAAACCGCACGTCCTTGGGGTTATGCTGCTTGCGATAGTGCGGCCCGTCCCTGTCCGTGACCACCCGCAGGGGCGTTACCTTCTTGACCGGGCAGGAACGCAGCTTCGGCGAGCGATCCCGCCAACCCCGTTCAATCCAATAGATGTTGTCCATGCCGTCCTCCTAACGCCACAAACTCTAGCACCCCCTGAAAGATAATACAAGGGCTTGACGGACTTCGACGGAGGATATAGTATGACGGCAAAGGTCAACGGAGGGGGATTGGAAATGCAAGACAAGCTCCTGTTGAGCGAGGACGAAACGCTCGCAAGGCTCGGTATCGGCAAGACGCTGCTGCGGAAACTGGACACTGAGGGGCTCTTGAGGTCGGTGCGGCTGGGGCGGCGGCGACTGTGGCCGGTGGCTACCGTCACCGCGTACGTAGATGGGCTGCGGGAAGCGGCACCGGCCGCAATCAACGAGTAGGAGGGACGGATGACACAAGCATTGGTGGTTCAAGAGGATGTCGGACTCCAAATGGCCGTCTCGCCAGAACTGGCGAAGCAGCGACTGGTGGAGCTTCAGCAGTTCGTCAAGGACGTGATGGTCGAGGGAGAGGACTACGGGATCATCCCCGGCACGGTCAAGCCGACGCTCTTCCAGCCGGGAGCGCAGAAGTTGTGCGAGATTTACGGCCTGGCTCTCTCCCTGGAGGTCACGAACCGAATCGAGGATTGGGAGAAGGGGCGGTTTCATTACGAGGTAAAGGCTGTCCTCGTCAACAAGCGCAACGGCATCGAGGTCGGGCAGGGGCTCGGCTCCTGCAACAGCATGGAGGGGCGCTACCGCTGGCGCGACCTAAAGCGAACCTGCCCGCAGTGCCATGGAGAAAGCATCATCAAGGGACGGGCGGAGTTCGGCGGCGGCTGGCTCTGCTTCAAGAAGACCGGTGGCTGCGGGGCGAAGTACCCTGACGGCGACGCCCTTATCGAGAAGCAGGTGGTCGGGCGCATCGAGAACGATGATGTCTACACCCTAGTGAACACCATCCTGAAGATGGCGAAGAAGCGGGCCATGGTGGACGTGGCGATCTCCGTCACCCGGTCATCCGGCCTGTTCACCCAAGACCTGGAGGACCTTCAGGGACACTCCGCCGCATCGGATGACTTCGTGGACGGCGAGTTCAGCCCCGTCATGCCGCAGGGTAGGCGCGTAGGTGCGAATCCATCCCGCGGCGCCGGTGCTCCACGCGCTGCGGCCTCAGTGGTCACGCCGTCCTTTGACCCCGCATGGCGCTGTCCCGATCATCCTAACCGCACGCCGGTCGATGGCCGCTGCACGATGGTACTCGGCAAAGACAAGACCTGCCAGCGGACGGCCAATGATGTCCCGCCAGCGCCCCAGGATGGCCCGCAGACGGCGGAAGTCCATGACCGGGCGCACTGGCTTGATGCCATCGCGAACGAGGCAATGGGCGCTGGCCTGGACGACCCTGAGACCCTTACGGCGTGGCTCTCAGCGCGGGGACTGGAGGACGGCACTGAGGAGGCGTTCGAGGCGCTGGCGGCCCACCGGATGAACCGGGAGACGGAATCGGAGCAAGGGGCGCTGGTGTGACCACCGAAGGGGCGCGCTGGGGGATATGTCCGCGGTGCAGGGAGGGGCCGGAGCCAGAGCCGATAGCGGGAGTCACCCGATGGGTACGGCTGCGGTGTAGTGTGTGTGGCCATCCGTTCAGCCGCAGGGAGACGAAGCCGGATAGCGCCATGTTCTCCCCCCTGGTGGCAGCAGCGGCGCTCAGGCCGCTTGTGGAGGAACTGGACGAGCTGCGGCTATGGATGGCGGAACTCCCATGGGACGAGAATGACGGCGGTGCCCCTCAGCGCTTGATGGCCGACATTGGAGACGCCCTCGCCCTTGGCAACGATGAGGGGAGGATGAAGGCGTACCGGGCACAGGCCCGCATCCTGTTGGGGCTAGACCCACCGCTACCCGGCTACGGGCTGCGCGGCGTGATGATGGGGCCGGAGGAAGCCGCCATGCGGGAATTGCTTGCGGAGAGGCCGGTTCCCCAACTTGCGCAAAAACGCAAACCGCGCCCGGTCCCCGTCCATCGGGTGATGGAGTGCGCGATCCACGGGCGACAAGAAGTGACGGACACCGGGCTGGTAGCGAAGCATCGGTTCCGCTGCTGCCGCTGCGATGCATTTTTGCAGGAGGTAACGACATGATTCCACATTGGTGGGAACGAACAGAGGCGCAACGGACCGCGCCGCACTCGGTTGAGGTCAGTCGCACGTCAAAGGGGGATTACTCCTGGACGGTGAAGGCGTACGCCGACCGGGAAACCCTAGACCTGCTGCCATCGGTTATTCAGGGAATCGACGACGATCTGCGGGCGCGGTTCCTGCCAGCGGTGCCTTGACCTGCCTCCGTTGCCAGCGCCCCATGACCGTGTGGGAACAAACCCCATCGGGGCCCGCGTGCCGGTCGTGCGTGGCCGCCGTCGAGCAGGCGCTGGCGGTGAAGCGGGCCAGCATCTGGCGGATGTACGCGCAGCGATTAGCACCGAAGGAGGGATGACGGTTGACCACATTCCACGATGAAGTAGGCGCGTTCCTCCGCGACGCGGTCGGCGCCGAGAACGTCCAAGAGAACGTCACGATCAGGATCGGAAGCGATGAACTCGAAAGAGTCACAACCAGACTGAAAGGCAGGGGAACAATGGAGTATAAATTTGCAGCGACCGTCACCAAGCAGGGGCTCACCGTCAAGAAGCAGAAGGACGAGGGCGGGGAGAGCATCGAACTTCCCTGCTACACCCTCACGCTGACCCTGATTGACGACCGGGCGATCAACGTGGCCGCGAGGATGGCGGCGTTCCAGGGGGCAGAGATCGTCGTTGACGTTGAGGGCAACGGGCGACAGCTCAACCTGAACTGAGTGAGGCGCAAGCATGAACACCACCCCTGACGACCGGCGCACCCTGCGCGCCGACCACGAGGCCCGCAAGGTCGCGTGCTCGTGCAACTGGAGCGGCCCCTGCGCCACGATGCTGCTGCTGGACGACCTGGAGGAAGCGCTGGCCCGCCTGGCGGCTGTCGTGAAGGGGCCAGTGTGACCCCGGACCACCCCTTCCGCGAGCAGGCGCGCTCGGCGGCGCAATGGGAGCGGGTGGTCCAGGTGTGCCCCCGCTGCAATCAGGTGGCGGGCCTCTACCGCTGCCGGTCCTGTGGCGCTGAGTGCTGTGCGAGATGCCGGGGGAGCCATGCGTGCCCGCCGCCTGCTGGCCGGTGATTGAGGGCGATGGTGCCGGCGCTTGCCGGCGGGTGGGTGGCGGGCGGGTGGCGGGGGTGCGAATGTGGTATACTTTAGGGGCGACATCGGTGGGTAGGTGAATAGATGAGCATCCGGCAATATGGTGACGGCCCCCGCCGTAGGCCCCCTGTCTCCCTAGCCCCGATGTCGCAGTCCGGGCTTATCTGATAGAGACTGGGGGCCTTTCGCTTTGCGTAAAACACCGTATGAACGGCTACTCGCCTTACAGGATGAGGCCGCATCCTTGGCCGACATCTTCGCGGGGTTGGCACAGAAGTATGGCGAGGCGGGGCCAGCGCGTGTTGCGGCTACCCTTGCGACGGTAACGGCAGCAATCCATGAGGCGACCGAGGCGCTGCGGTAGTGCTCCCCTCCACGATTGCCGTCCTAAACAAGCTGGAGAAGGTCAAGGGTGCGGGCGCCGACAAGTTCACGGCGCTATGCAGCGGGCACGAGGACCACAATCGCAGCCTGAGCATCGGGGAGAAGGACGGCAAGACGGTGCTCCACTGTTTCGTGGGGTGCCCCGTTGAGCAGATCGTTGCCGGGGTCGGGCTTACCATGGCGGACCTGTTCAACGATGCGCCGCGCGCCACCCCTCTCCCTTCAAGAGAGCCCCCTCCATCTGGGGGCCGTATCGTCTCCCGGTTCGACCTGTCGGACGGGTCGGTGGCTGAACACTGGCGGCTTGACACCCCGGACGGTAAACGGATGTGGTGGACACGCAACGGCAAGATGGGACTGGACGGCTACCCGGTCAAGGACATCCCGTTGATGGGAGCGGAGGCTATCAAGGGCGCCACCCTAGTGGTTGAGGGGGAAACCCCGCTGCTGGCCGTCAAGGGACCCGCATGGCGGTTGGGGTATTCCGTGGTGGCAACGGTATGCGGGGCATCCACGGTGCCTTCTGAGCATAACCTTGGCGTGCTCCTGGGGCATTACGTGGCGCTCTGGCCCGACAACGACGCACCGGGCCGGGACCACATGCGGAAGATCGCCAAGTGGCTGACCCGCCACGGCGAGACGCCGTTCTTTGTGGCCTCCATCGGGCTCCCCCCGAAGGGTGACGCGGCCGACGCTGTGCGGCTCGGCATGGACATAGGAGCGCTCTTAGGCGACGCCTATCCATTCGTGGATACGCCAGACTCAGGACAGGACAGTGGATTTAACACCTACTTCTGAGGGGCGCTACAGGTGGGAGAAGCCTCTACCGACCGGGGAGAAGGTGCTGCTCGTCGCGAAAGAGGTGCGGAAAGAACGCACGGGCCTGCACGCCAACATCGGGATTGGCTTCGAGGGGGCGGTACTGGCGCATGACACCTTCAACGTCGGTCGCAATGAGGACCGCGGCCGGTTGGCGAAGTCGGCCGGCGAGAAGCTGAAGCGGAGATCCGCGCTGGCGTTTGAGGCTTACCCGGCCATCGACATCAAGGATGACCTCGATACCTTCTGCCTTGAGCTTGGCCGGCTCTTCGATGAGCAGTTCACCGGGGACATGTTGATCCCAAAGCGTCACACCGGCAGTCCCTACGCCTTGCGCCCGTTCATCGTTGACGGTGGTGGGACCATCTTCTTCGGCCCTCCCAAGGCGGGCAAGAGCTTCCTGGGGCTGTTGATGTGCCAGTCCATCATGTACCAGGTCGAGACCTTCTGGCCGGTTCGGAAGCAGGTGGTTTGTTACGTGAATCTTGAGCGGTCCAAGCGGTCAATGGAGAACCGTCTGGCGCTGGTGAACGATGTCATGGGCTTGGGGGATAAGGGGATGCCGATGGTGAACGCCAGAGGGCAATCTTTGGAGCGTGTCGCTCAGTCCGTGCGGGCAACGGTCCAGCGGTACAAGGCGACCATCATCTGGATTGACTCCATATCCCGGTCGGGAGTCGGGAGCCTGGTGCATGACGACTCAGCCAACCGCCTGATCGACATGGCATCGGGCCTCTGTGAAACGTGGGGCGCCATCGGGCACACCCCGCGTGAAGACGGCAGCCATAGCTACGGGTCCGTGATGTTCGAGGCCGGCCAGGATGTGGGGGTGCAAGTAGTGAGCGAGCGCCGGGACAACGAGGTCGGGCTGATGTTGCGGATGCAAGGGGCAAACGACATCCCATTAGCTAAGCCGCAGTTCTACGCCTTGAGCTTCACGGGCGGGGAGGAATCGGCGCTCCAGGGGTTCCGGCACGCGAGGGAGAGCGAGTTTCCGGGGTTCACCCTGGCCCAACCAAGCCCCCCCTATGACCAGATTGTGGCGCATCTTGCCATCGTTGGCATGGCTACGGCTTTCGAGGTGCAGAGAGCTACCGGATTACCGCTCGGCACAATCAACAAAGTTTTGGGCGGGCCTGGGTTCTCTCTCGTGAAACGTGAGGGGAAGCTGTTTTATGGCAATCGCGTTGAGCGTTGAGCGTAGGCGACCAAACGCCGTAGCGAAAACGCTATTGTTCCGTAAGGAACAGGGGGCGCAAAGTGCAATTGGCAGGAACAGATAGCCTCATGTTTCACGTTGCATATTTATGTGATGCCTGCTACACTTTATTGTGCAGTCAATGTGCAATGGAGGACACTATGGGATTGGGTCACGTGAAGCAGATCATGGAGGCTGGTGTGGAATGGTCGAACCCGACAGAAAAGCTCCTGGCGGTGACGGTAGCCTATTACAGTGACCGGAAGGCGGTATGCCGGAGCACGATGGCCGAACTTGGGGAGGTGGTAGGGATTGGGCGGCGGCGGGTATCAGACCTGATAGACGGGCTTTGCGAGAAAGGCGTGCTCGTCCGGCTTGGACATGGACGGTATGGCGTTAGTTATGACCTTGCTGAGGCCGGGGAACAGAGGTCTGTGCAGCCGAAGGGGTCCGCCGAGGAATTAGCCAGACTACAGGCTTCACGTGGAGCAGATGAAGGGATTGTGTTTACCAAGGACGGATGGCCTGTGCTCCAACCGTTGTCAAAGATTAGGGGGGAGTAAGCGGCTGCGGGGACCCGGCTGTTGCGGTCGGGCAGGGTGATTGTGGACTCGTGCAGGGATTGCGGTATGCGTGAAGGAGGGCGGAAGTGAACGAAGCAGATTTCCATTGGCACCGGAACAACCAGGTCATCCCGGCCCCACCGGGCTTACAGGTCTGGGTGCAGTACGAAGGGCCGGAGAAAGAGCCCCTGTTTGAGGGGCCGTTCTTGGTGCTGGCGATTGCGGTAGGGGTGATGGGAGCAACCTTCCCCGGCGAGGTCCAGTCCGATTATGTGGACCGGGTGAAGGCGGACGGCACGAAGGTCACGCGCCAAGAGAAGAGCGCCACTGAATCAGCGCCGTTTAACGGGGTGGAGTTCGACATCCAAGTGAGCAGCATGGAGTGGGCGCAGACGTATCTCCTGCTGGCGAGTGGATGGGAATCGCCTTGGGTGACCTACGCAGAGGTGCGGTTCAGCAAGCCAGAAGGAGGGCGGAACTAATGGCTGAGAACGCGGCGCGCCTGTTGGAGCGCTACCTGAAGGCGGCGGAGAAGGTCGCGGACGGTGGGAAGTGATCTCGATGCTGTGGCCGTTGCCGGCGCCAGAGTTATCCCCTAACGCCCGTGTCATGTGGTGGCAGAGGGCGCTGCTCACCAAGAAGTACAAGCAAGACTGCGGGTATATCGCCCAGGACGCCGCCAGGGGCACCGTGGGGCTGCCGTGGGCCGGTGCCGTAGTCCGGGTGCAGTGGCGGGTGACGGACCCAGGACGACGGAGGGACAGGGACAACGCCCTGGCAAGCATTAAGGCGGGCCTGGACTCGCTGTCAGGGGTGATCGTGCGGGACGATAGCACCCTCCGGCCGGAGTTTGTGGAGCCATTCTTCGTGAAGGTTCCGCCTCGGCAAGAGGGTGTTTGGTTAGAGATTGCGGAGGTGCCGGGATGACGGCGGCGATTGCCGCTTCCTGCCCCCACGCTGGCCCACAGGCGGCGGAAGGTGGCGCGCATGGGTAGCATGCCACTCCTGACTAAGTACAAGGGGCGGCAGCCGAAGTATCGGGGCGTGAACTGGCGCGAGGCTCGCTTGGCTGCGCTTGAAATATATGGGTGGCGTTGCGTCACCTGCCAAACCGATCTGAAGGCGATACCCCGTGGTTACGTGGTCCATCATCACGTCCCGTTTAAGGCGTTCCTGATCGAGGAAGTGGCGAACGCCACCGATAATCTCCGGCCCATGTGTAAGTCGTGCCACGCCAAGGAAGAGCGGCTAGGCAAAACTACGACGGGGAGGGTGGTGAGGCAGGGGTGAGTGAAGTACCCGTTGAAGTTTGGTGGGGCGCGTACGAGCACGGATGGCAGAAAGGCGACCTAACAGACGGGTCTTTCGCTCACCCTTGACCTGCGAAGATGGCGAAGGGGCTGGTCTATCGCATCTTCACTGAGGGCCTGCGCCGTGGGTGGTTTTCCCATGACGGGCTGGTGATCGATCCTTTTTTCGGGGTCGGCTCTACCGGCATCGCGGGGTCGGCGCTGGGCGTGCAGGTGTTTGGCTGTGAACTCGAACCGCGTTTTGTGGAGCTGGCGAAGGCCAACCGGGAGCTGCACCGCTCGGATTGGGAACACCTGGGGCTGCCGGTCTTTGAGGTCGTCCAGGGCGACTCACGGAACATCGCCGCCATCGCGCGGGAGGCCGTGGGCGGTGCGGTGACGAGCCCGCCGTATGCGGCCATGGATCCGAAGCAGTCCAGCCCGTCTATCAACCTCGATAAGCAGTGGGAGACCTACATCAAGCAGGGCGGGTCGATGTCCCTTGAGCGATTCAGGGAACAGCAAACCGCACACTCTTTCGGCTACGGCCACACCGAGGGCCAGCTAGGGGCGATGCCTGCCGGAACGCCGCCGGTCGGGGCGGTGACCTCGCCGCCATTCAGCCAGCCGGAGACACGCGACCGCTACCCGGTGCAGGACGGCAGCGTGGGGGACGCCATGACGCGAGCGCATACCGTAGACCGCCAGACCGAGGCGCCGGGCAACATCGCGGCGTTGCCGATGGTGGGCAAGTTTACTACAGATGCCACATCGTCTACAATATCAGTAGAGGTGCAGCATGAAAATGACATGGGACTGGATAGCCGGGTTCTTCGAGGGAGAGGGGAACATCTCCTGGAGCAACGGGAAATCAGCAACGAGCAACGCGGGCAGGGGGGGCAGGGTGGTGATGGGCCAGAAGGACAAGAGGCCACTGGAGGAAATCTACCGCTTTCTCAAGGGGCAGGGGTTCGTCAACCCGATACTTTACCTTCGGCCGGTGGGCAATGGGACGCGTCAAGTGAATCCCATTTGGGTGTTGGCGCTGTCCCGAATGGAGGATACGGAACGATTCTTGAGGGCGATCAGCGGGATGATCCCTCAGAAGCAGGAACAAGCGGATCGGGTGCTGCTGTTGATGCAGCAAGCGACACAGAACACCCGAATAGTACCGACGGCCGAAGCCGAATCACTCCGGAAGCAAGGGTTGACAATCGCGGAAATAGCGAAGCAGCTCCACTTCGGAACGAAGAAGGTAACGAACTCAATGAGGCGGGCCGGGACGCCAACGTGGCCGCGTCCACGGGACCTGGACTCGGGAACCATCGTGGGCTTGAGAGCGCGGGGATTCTCAACGAAAGAGATAGCGGCCCAAACGGGGTACAACCTGGGGAGCGTCAAGAACCACATCTCCCGACTGAAACGTACTGGGGTGCTTGTCGTCTAGTTTATGAAGGGCTTTGGGAACTCTTTACCCCCAATTCTCACTTAGCGGTCGTCCTTAAAAGTTACGTGAAGGCGGGCAAGGTGGTCGACCTGCCGGGCATGACGCTCTCGATGCTGGTGGACATCGGTTTCGAGCCGGTGGTGGAGGTGCGCGCCATGCTGGTGGCCGAGCACTCGCAAACGTCGATGCTGCCGGAGGTGCCGGAGAAACGCAAGAAGCGGTCGAGCTTTTTCAGACGTCTCTATGAGGCGAAGTACCCGCAGAACGCCATCGACTATGAGGTCTGCCTCGTGGTCCGCAAGCCTGGCGAAAAAAGGGGGGGGGTACGGGAGCTTGACTAGCCCGCCGTATGCTGAAACAGAGATGGGCGCGAAAGGCGAAGGGCCGGGCGCTGCCGGGAACGCCGCTCAGCGTTCCCGGATTCAGGCGGGAAGCCCAAGTGAACACGCCGCGGGTGCCATCGGCACGGGCTACGGGAGCACGCCGGGGCAGATCGGGGCCATGCGCTCCTGACGGCGGGCAATAGAGCGCCCTGACCGGAGTCGGGGCGCTCGTGGGAGTGGGACGGACGCGGTTAGCGTATCATCGCCCGCACGACCATGGCCGCCAGCCAGATCCCTCCCACATCCTGACGGCCCACCGCAGCCGGTCACCCTCGGCGCCGTAGTCCAGCCCCGCCCGAGCCATCGGGCCTGCATGAATGGGATGGACCTGGAGCAGGCCATGCTCCCCCGCCGCTCCCACTGCGCCCACGTCCCATCGGCTTTCACACTGGGCCACCGCCACCACGTCGCGAGCCATCCCCGCAGGAATGGGCACACAGAGGGCGTCGATGGCCCAGATGACACACCCATCCTCCTGGCCGGTGTGGGCGCCGACGTGGTGCTGCTCGCTGTACTCACGCGTTCGCTCCTCCTCGCCGTCGTCGCCCTGGGCCACCACGGGCACAAGCAGGAGGTACATCGCTCCCGCCACCAGGACGGCAAGAGTGAGGGTGAGGGCGCAGCCAAGGCCGCGGGAGGCGTCGTTGTCGTCGGCGGTCATGCTTCCCTCCATTCTCCCTCTCTCGTCGTGCTGTGCGGCTCTTTGTGGCCGCGGGGTAGTGAGCACGGGCTGAAGCGCTGCCCGTCCGTGAGTAGCGCCGTACAGCCACGGATGCCCAGTTGGGGTGGGTTGGCTCGCCGGTCGTGAGGCAAGCGCCCGCGGGAGGGTGGCGTGAGGGATGCTCTCATCCCCACAGCACCCAGATTTCCCAGCAGAGCGCGGCCATGAACGCCACCCAGAGGATGCCGGCGATTGCGGCGCT
>ORJL011838607.1_pt1 | contig 42815 bp, 44 predicted proteins | sample 1779941 | NCBI WGS metagenome assembly ORJL01 (sample SAMEA104232317, study PRJEB22302) | groundwater metagenome | biome: forest; feature: aquifer; material: groundwater | place: USA | collected 2011-08-07 | depth 5.8 m | reverse complement strand
TCGGCTCCATTCAGCGCAAGGACGGCTCCATGCAGGTCACCTACAACGGCTGGCCACTATACTACTGGTGGAAGGACGTCAAACCCGGTGATACCTTGGGCCAGAACGTCGGCAAGGTCTGGTTCGTGATTGCCCCAGACGGCAAACGCATAGAAACCGTGCCGCCTGTTACACCTACCCCCGCTCCCGCGTCCTCCCCTACGGCTACTACCGTGGCGCCTACAGCCACTCCAACCACGGCTGCTCCCACACCCACAGCCAGTAGTCAGGCCAGCGCGGTAAAAATCTCCGGTTTGGCCTTCTCGCCCAAGAGCCTCACAGTGCCCGTGGGCACGACCATCACGTGGACAAACCAGGACTCCGTACCCCATACCGTCACCGCCGACGGCGGAGCCTTCGACAGCTTAAGTTTGGCCACCGGGATGTCTTTTAGCTTCACCTTTACCAAACCTGGCACGTATTCGTACCATTGTGAGCCGCACCCTAGCATGACAGGCGCGATAATAGTCCAGTAGGGGCCACGGCCATCTCTGCATCTTCCGATAGGGGCGAGGTAACCTCGCCCCTATCTTGTTCACACCCTCTGCTGCTCTGCCACCTGCCTCTGTCCCAAACGCCTACACTCCGCATACCATACTGGCATGAACCTCTACACTGGCCAGCTAAACCCATCATCTCATCTACCACAAGGATCAGATTCGTTTCTTCAAAAAATTTCTCTTGCTCAAATATAACCCAGCTTCAAAATATAGACATAACGTCTGAAACGAATCGGGAGGACATCATGGAAGAAACCGTCGTTGAAGAGCAGCAGTCCACAACCATTGCAGACGCCAACCCCAGCACCCAGCAACCCCAACCCACCCTGGCAGATCTCCAGGCCACCTTGTACCAACGCGAAGCGGAACTGTCCGACGCTCAAGGCATCCTGGCCCAGCGGGACGCAGAGCTTCAGGCACTTCGAGGCCAGCTAGCCTCTGCCACCGCGCGCTACAGGCAAGCGCTCCTGGCCTCGGCTCCTGAGATACCGGAGGAGTTGGTCAGCGGCCACACGCCCGAGGAGGTGGAGGCATCCCTGGCCCAGGCACGGCAGATGGTGGAGCGCATCCGCAGCCGCATCGAGGCGCGGCAAACGGAGCAGCGCGTCCCAACCGGTGCCCCCATCCGCTCCGGCGCAGACATCTCCACCATGTCGGCCCGCGGCAAAATCGCCTACGCCCTGGCCCAGCAGCACGGGCGCTAACAATAAAGGTGCAGGGAGCCAGTTCCCTGCCGGGAGTACAAGGGGGTGTCCCCTTTTCCCATAAACATATCGAGGGCGGGCGAGTGGGACAAACACGTCTGTCCAGGAATGATGTATGCGGGCAAGGAGTGTCTCCTCTTCATTCCACCTCTCGCTCTTCCCACAGGCGCTCCACAGTACGGCGTACCAGGCCCAAAGGGAACCCACGCCTGCGCAGGTAATCTCCCAGGCGACGACGAAAGGTGACACGGTCCAGGCCACGCAATGCCCGCAGATGACGACGCCCTGCCCTGTAGGCGCTGTCTTCCTCGTCCATGCCGGACACCGCGGCCTCGGCCACCTCCCGGCTCACGCCCTTCTGCTGCAGCTCACGCCGTATGAGCGCCGCGCTGCGAGGCCTTTGCGCATCCCTGGTCTCCCGCCACCGGCGAGCAAACGCGGCGTCGTCCAGATAGCCACGCTCCTCCAGAAATGCCATCGCTTGCTGGACGGCCTCCGCCGGAAAGCGGCGCGCAAGGCGCTGCGACACCTCTTCCCTGCTATGCGCACTGTACGACAGTAGCCGCAGCCCCGCCTGATACGCTCGCTCCCCTTCGCCTGCCGTGTCTTCCTTCTCCATCTCTCTCCCAAACAAGTTCAAGAGTCACATAAAGCGCTGCCCCTCTCGGCTCGCACATGGTATTATACGTTCCCGATGCTTGACCGTCAGGGCCTGAAACGCGCCGAACGGGCGCTCCGATTCTCTACGCTTGAAGGCATGGCTTACGGCGCAGTACAGGGCGCCGGTGAGCACTTCACCGCCGCCTACGCTGTGGCGCTGGGAGCCTCTAACTACAGCATTGCCTTGCTGTCGGCTGTGCCCACTCTCCTGGCTTCCGTGGCGCTGGCCGGCGCTTCCCGTATGGTAGCCCTGCTGGGTAGCCGCAAGCGAGTAGTGATCCTGTTCGCAGCCCTCAGCGGGGTCATGTGGCTACCCATCCTGGGCTTGGGCTTCCTGCCATCCTCTATTCCACGCCCTCTCTGGCTAATCGCCCTGGTGGGCCTGTACACCGTCCTCAACAGCATGACTTCTCCCACGTGGTCCAGCATCATGGCGGAGGTGGTCCCAGACAAATTACGAGGGAGCTACTTCGGTCATCGCAGCCGTTGGGGCACCCTGGCCAATATGACAACGTTCTTGCTGGCGGGAGGGCTGCTCTTCTTATTCAGAGACCGTGGCCTTCTCGGCTTCGCCCTGATCTTCGGGGCAGCTTTCGTCTTCCGCATGGTTTCGGTGACTCTGCTCACGACCTTACTGGAGATGCCTCACAGTAAAACGGCGGAGAAAAGGCCGTCCTTGGGGTCTTTCCTGCGAGAACTCCCCAGCACTACCCTCGGCAGAGTGATCCTCTACCTGAGCGTCGTTAACATGGTGGTGAACCTGGCAGGGCCGTTCTTCGCGCCATACATGCTCAAGGAGCTTCACCTGAACTATCTTACCTATACCGCCCTCGAGATGTGCTCTACGCTGGCGGGACTGTTGACCGTCACCCACTGGGGAGCCGCCGCCGACAGGACGGGCAACCGCCGTATGCTGACCATCGCAGGAGTGATGATAGGCTTCGTGCCACTCCTCTGGCTCGTATCCGGCCAGGTGGTGTACCTGGGGTTCGCCCAGTTCTACAGCGGCTTCGCCTGGGCAGGTTTCAACCTGGTTTCCATCAACCTGCTTTACGACGCCACAAACCCCTCCAACCGGACTGCCTATTTCGCCTACTACGGCACCATGACAGGCATCGCCAGCTTCTTGGGCGCTCTGGTGGGTGGCTTAGTCATCAGCCACGTGCCCAGGCTGATGGGTTCGGCCATCCTGACCATGTTCCTGCTTTCAGGGGTCCTGCGCCTGCTGGCGGCCGTGGCCTTCCTTCCCTACATCCACGAGGTGAGACGAGTCCGCACCATCCCCGCCACTGAACTGTTCCACATCATGCTGGGCGGAAGAGTAGTGCACCGGCCCGCGCACAACGGCAGAACGCACCACCATCTTCATGGACAGAGGGAACCGGAGGAGCGAGACAAGGAAGCGAAGGCGGATTCTTAGACGCAGTGAAGGGAAAAGAGGCGCGCAGCTACTCTGAGGGCTCCGACTCCTCTTCCTGAGCCTCCGTCGATGCTGATGCCTTGGCTGTTGCAGCCGACTTGGGTCCACCAGTGCTCTGGGCAGAAGCGCGTATTCGCTCCTCGATCTCCTTGGCCACGTCAGGGTGCTGGCGTATGTGCTCCTTGGCCTGCTCTCTACCCTGGCCAATGCGCGCGTCGCCATAGGAGTAGAATGAGCCGCTCTTGGCCACGATGCCGTATGCCACACCCAGGTCCACCAGGTCGCCCTCTGGGGTGATGCCACGGTCGAACATTATGTCGAACTCCGCCGTCTGGAAAGGCGGCGCTACCTTGTTCTTGACCACCCTAGCCCTAACCCGGTTGCCCACCACCTCATTGCCGTGTTTGACTGCCTCGACTCGCCGCAGGTCTATGCGGACGGAGCTGTAGAACTTCAATGCCCTGCCGCCCGGCGTGACCTCCGGGTTCCCGAAGACCACACCCACCTTCTCACGCAACTGGTTGATAAATATAACGCACGCCCGCGAACGGCTTATGGCGGCGGTAAGTTTGCGCAGGGCCTGGGATATCAGGCGGGCCTGGAGCCCCATGTGCGAGTCGCCCATGTCGCCTTCCAACTCCGCACGAGGCACCAGGGCTGCCACGCTGTCTATCACCACCACGTCCACTGCGCCACTGCGCACCAGGTACTCCACTATCTCCAGCGCCTGCTCGGCGTCGTCTGGCTGAGACAGGAGCAGGTCATCTAGGTTCACGCCACACCGGGCTGCAAAGGATGGGTCCATGGCGTGCTCGACATCGACGAAGGCGGCTACACCGCCCATACGTTGCGCCTGAGCGGCAATGTGGAAGGCCAACGTAGTCTTGCCGGTAGACTCCGCACCAAATACCTCCACCACCCGGCCCCTGGGCACACCACCCACGCCCAGGGCTATATCCAGGGCCAGGGAGCCCGTGGGGATGACCGCCACGGAGAGCCTGCTCCCGACTTCTCCCAGGCGCATGATGGAGCCTTTACCAAACTGCTTCTCGATCTGGCTTATGGCCAGGCCCAGGGCTTTATCTCGCTCTGTTGTCATAGCTTACCTCTATTCGGCATACTAGCACGCGCTTCCGCTCACAACAAGAGGCAAATGTCCGGCCTCTCTCAAACTCAAGAATTGGGATAGGCCTCCGCCGAAGCGGCTCCGCGTTCGCTTCGCACCGGCACCAGCAACAGCGCCCCAAGCAGGAACAGGAGGCTGCAGGCCACCAGCAGAACAGAGTACCCCAACCCTTCGCCCAGCCTGTTGAGCACATCTATCACCGGCCCGGCCATCTTGGCCAGAGCAGTGCCGCCCACCGCCGCGGCATTGGCGATGCCCATGTGTTCCGCCGTGCGCCCCGCGGAGACCATGTCTGTGGCCATGGCCCAGCTCACGCTGAAGAAGGCCCCGGCGGAGGCCCCCAGCAGCGCACCCAACAAGAGCACTGGAGGTATGTCCCGCGCCAGCAAAAGGGCAAGCGTTCCGCCCGCACCCACAACAATGGCAACGGTCACTATACCTTTGCGCCCCACGCGGTCAGACAGGCGGCCCAAAGGGTATGCCACCACCATTACGCAGACCCCTATCACCGCCGCCATCAATCCGGCGGTGCGTACTGGATTGGCCAGGCCTGCTACATCCCGCAAAAAGAACACGGCGTATGTCTGCAACACACCCAGCGCCGCAAAGGTGCAGAACCGTGACCCCAGGAACCAGCCGAACCCCGCTTGTGTCCGCCGCAAGTTCGCCTTCTCTTCAGGGGCCCTCGGCGTGGAGGGATCAGTCGTGCCCATGCGCCGCACACCTGTGGCTGTCCAGAGCATGGATACCGTCAGAACCAAGGATATGAACCCCAAGCTCAACCACAGCCAGACGACCTGCTGGGACGCAGCGTAGTTGCCCAACAAAAAGGCCAGCATCACCAACGACACCACAGCGCCGCCTGCATCCGCCATGAGTTTCACCGACGACGTAGCCCCGCGACGGGCTTTGGGCGCCAGGTCTCTGATCAGGGCGTAGTACGGCCCCAGGGCGATGTTGAGACAAAGCTGCACAGCCATCAGGGCCAGAGTCAACGCCACCGGCCCAGCAGCGACAGGCAGCAGAAATACGCCGATGGAGGCTGCAACGCCGCCCACCATTATGTACGGTGCGCGCCGCCCACAGAGAGACGTGGTGCGATCACTCATCCGGCCCGTCAGGGGTTGCACTGCCATGGCCACCGCCAACCCCGCCAAACCCATGATGCCCAGCAGGGTATTCTTCATCTCCTCCGGGCCAACCCGCAGGACCAGCAGCGGCAGAACGAGCACGCCCAACGCCATGGCAAAGGCTGTACTGCCAAAGCTGAAGGCGCTTATGGTGATGGAGTCCCGAATGCTCCACCCTACACGAAGCCTGCTACCTTCCATTTTCCTAGCCACTTCTATCTCATCATCCAGCCTTGCCTCAAAAACTCCTTTGGATGGCAAGAAGTGTCACCCTGAGCGAAGCGAAGGGTCTGGGGCGGGGCACTAATCAGATATGAAGTAAAACCCCATCCATACCTTCCACAAAGTCTACCCTAAGTTACAAATGGTTCAGAGAGACTTATCACGCAAAGCGCCGTTATCCCCAGGTTGACTTGGGGTCAGTGTAGCGCCTGGAAGCCACGTTCGTCACTCTATACGCCTTACAACGCTTGACGCCATGCTAATCTGAACGTTACACTAGTATTTGAACTCAATACCCATACCCCCTGGGTATGGGTAACACAAGAGGAGAAAATGCTACCTGAAGTTAAAGAGACGGCACTGAAGCGTCTGAACTACGTGGAAGGCCATATTTCAGGAATCCGCCGGATGGTGGAGGAAGACCAGTACTGCGTGGATATCCTGAAACAGACCCACGCCGTCCGCCGGGCCATCCAGAAGATCGAGCGCCTGATCCTGGAGGGGCACCTCCACACTCATGTGACGGAGGGAATCCGCGACGGCAGAGAAGAAGAGGTCCTGGCAGAGCTCCTGGAGCTTTACGACCTGCCAGGCCGCTAGTTCGCCGCAGGCCACCCAGACGGTCAGCACAGAGAAAGGATAACTATGGCAACCAAAACCCTGAAACAGATCACTATCAACGTTGAAGGGATGACATGCGCCTCCTGCGTCGCCCACGTTGAAGGGGCGCTGAAAGAGGAGCCCGGCGTAACCGATGCCAGAGTCAACCTTGCCACAGAGAAAGCCACCGTGGACTACGAACCCGGCCAGGTCGGGCCTTTGTCCCTGGCAAAGGCCATAGAGGGCGCAGGCTACAGGGCGGGAGCCGACCGAACCACCCTAAACATCGGCGGCATGACCAGCGCCTCCTCCGTCGCCCACATCGAAAGCGCCCTCAAAGAGGTGGAGGGTGTGCTTTCGGCCAACGTCAACCTGGCCACGGAGAAGGCCACCGTGGACTACCTTCGAGGCGTTGTCTCCGTGGCCGACCTCCAGCGCGCCGTGGAGGGCGCAGGCTATCAGTTCCTGGGCACCGCTGAGGAGGAAGAGGACGCCCTGGAGAAGGACAAGCGCCTTCACGACAAACTGATCAAAGAGTTGCGGAACAAGATCATCTTCGGCGCGGTCATCAGCATACCCGTCTTCCTGGGCAGCTATCCCACGTTATTTCCCTTCGTCCCTGAGTTCATGCGTAACTTCGTACTGCTGTGGGCCCTCACCACGCCCGTGCAGTTCTGGGCAGGCTGGCAGTTCTACCGTGGTGCATGGGGTGCACTACGCCACAAGACCACCGATATGAACACTCTTATCGCCGTGGGCACCAGCGCCGCATACCTCTACAGCGTGGGCCTTATCCTGTTCCCCAGCTTCTTCGAGGCCCAGGGTGTGGCGAGAGAGGTCTACTTCGATACTTCCGCCATCATAGTCACACTGATACTCCTGGGCCGCTACATGGAGGCCAAGGCCAAAGGCCGCACTTCCGAGGCCATCAAGAAGCTCATGGGACTGCGGGCCAAGACAGCCCGTGTCGTCCGTGACGGTCAGGAGCAAGACATCCCAGTGGAGATGGTCCAGGTAGATGACATCGTCATTGTCAGGCCCGGCGAAAAGGTCCCAGTGGACGGCGTCATCGTGGAAGGTTCATCCGCCCTGGACGAGTCCATGGTGACAGGCGAGAGTATGCCTGTGGAGAAGAAGGCGGGCGACCCAGTCATCGGCGCAACGTTGAACAAGACGGGTGCATTCCAGTTCCGCGCCACCAAGGTTGGCAAGGATACTGTCCTCTCCCAAATCATCAAGATGGTGGAGGAGGCCCAGGGTTCCAAGGCTCCCATTCAGCGGCTGGTGGACAAGGTCACCAGCTACTTCGTCCCCACTGTCATCACCATCGCTGTGATCACTGGAATCGTGTGGTACTTCTTCGGGCCTCAGCCGGCCCTCACATATGCCCTGCTGAACTTCGTGGCCGTGCTCATCATCGCCTGCCCTTGCGCTCTGGGCCTAGCTACTCCCACATCCATCATGGTCGGCACAGGCAAAGGTGCGGAGAACGGCGTACTGATACGCAGTGCCGAGGCCCTGGAGATGGCCCATAAAGTGAAGGTGGTCATCTTGGACAAGACGGGCACCCTCACTCAGGGCAGGCCCACCGTAACCGACGTGGTCTCGGTAGGCATGGATGAGAACGCTCTGCTGCGCATGGCGGCCTCAGCGGAGCGCGGCTCCGAGCATCCCCTAGGCGAGGCCATTGTGAACGGAGCAAGAGAACGCGGCCTGGCGCTGGAAGAAGTCTCCAGCTTCAACGCCATACCCGGCCACGGCATAGAGGCCCAGGTCAACGGCAACAAACTGCTCTTGGGCAATGTCAAGCTCATGAAAGACCAGGGGCTCTCTCTGGACGGCCTGGAAGAGAAGGCGGCACAGCTTTCGACCCAGGGCAAGACATCAATGTACGCAGCCGTGGACGGCCGGATAGCAGGGATCATTGCCGTGGCGGACACCATCAGGCCAGAGTCCCAGGAAGCGGTGAGGCTTCTGCACAACATGGGCATCGAGGTAGCCATGCTCACCGGCGACAACCGGCGCACTGCGGAGGCCATCGCCAAGCAAGTTGGCATCGACCGCGTCCTGGCGGAGGTCCTGCCAGAGGACAAAGCCGGCGAGGTGAAGCGGTTGCAGCAGGAAGGCAAGGTCGTGGCCATGGTTGGCGACGGCATCAACGATGCTCCTGCCCTAGCCCAAGCCGACATAGGCATTGCCATTGGCACCGGCACAGACGTCGCCATGGAGGCTGCTGACATCACATTGATGCGCGGCGATGTACGAGGCGTGGCCACATCCATAGCTCTCTCCAAGGCCACCATCCGCAACGTCCAGCAGAACCTGTTCTGGGCTTATGTCTACAACACCATCCTCATACCCGTGGCGGCAGGCGTGTTGTACCCCTTCATAGGCGTCCTGCTGAGCCCCATCATCGCAGCGGCGGCCATGGCCACCAGCTCCGTGTCAGTGGTCACCAACGCCAACCGCCTGCGCGGATTCAAGCCCAAGTGGGCATAACAGTATTGTGACCAAGGAGGCTCATATGTGGATGTTTGGCCATAGCGGGGGTTGGGAGCTCATAGGGCTGCTCTGGATGGTCCTGTTCTGGGGAGCCATAATCGCCCTGGTAATCTGGGCCATCTACCGTCTCGCCGGGCACCCTGGCCAGGGCAGTTCATCCGGCCCAACGCCTCTGGATATAGTCAAGGTGCGCTACGCCCGTGGCGAGATCACCAAAGAGCAGTTCGAGGACCTCAAAAGGACACTGCAATGAAGCCGTTGCAGCCGGACCAATTGGAAGTTGATGCAAAAGAGAGAAACGTGCTCGGTCAGGCCCAGGATAATCGCCGATCGGGTCGGGCATCCCTGTTGCCCATTTTCCTTAGCCTGGCAGTGGCGGGCGCGATAGTCGCCATCCTGGTGTTTCGGGTCTCTCCTTGGACAGTAGCGATTGGAGCCGTAGCCGTGCTTTGCCCCCTGCTGCACCTGGGAGGACACGGCGGGCACAGCGGGCATGGTACGAGTAGTCTTCAATCTGAGGGAAAGAACAAAGGCGAGCATGATAGTCACAGAGGTTGCTGACAATCCAAGTAGAAAGAGGAGGTAAGTCACATGCCATTCTGGTCAAGGACTAGGAAAGAGAAGGACCCTGTTTGTGGGATGGACGTAGACCCCAAGAAGGCCGCGGCAACCCAGGAGTACCAGGGCACAACCTACTACTTCTGCTCCACAGGCTGCGTGTCCAGCTTCGCCAAGGAGCCAGCGAAGTATCTGAAGGCGGGCCACACGCCTATGGGCGGGATGGGCATGGGGCACCACTGAGGCAAGGCGCCTCGCCAGGCTCGGTCGCATAAAGATAAAGAGGCCAGGGTGAGCAGAGTAGCGGCCTAGCAAACAGTACGTCTGTCTGGGGTGACATGTGCCCATTCACGGCAACCAGCGCAGTACATCAAGAGCTAGACTTCCGTTGCCCTGGTTCTACAACTTCCCGCATTTGCCATCGCCGCCAGACCACGATAGAATAGCCTCTACGTGTATATCACTCTAAAGGAACAACAGTGGTACAAGAGACCGCAACTATAATCATTTACACTCACCCAGACTGCGAAGCCTCGGCTCAGGCCAAAGCAGACTTTCAACGAGACGGCATCGCCTTCAAAGAGATTGACGTTACGGTGGTCCCCGGCGCCATCGAAGAGTTGGAGAGGCTGACCGGCGGCGAACATGTGACCCCCGTCATCGTGGATGGCGAGATGGTCATCGTAGGTTATGGCGGCCTGGGCTGAGCCTTCTAGCCGAGGCCGTGCGCCTCGCCGATTGAAGCGCCAAGATAAGATAAAGGAAGCGCATGGACATCCATGCGCTTCCTTTGCGTAATGGTTTTGCTTATAATGTGCTCACGGCCCGGTGGTGTAGCCTGGTTTAACACGCGGCCCTGTCAAGGCCGAGATCGTGGGTTCAAATCCCATCCGGGTCGCCACTCCCCCCAGCGCATTCCTGTCCCGTACATAGGCAATCAGCAAGCTTCCTCTCACAAGCGTTCTAGCCGAAACTCTTGGCGCTGGGCCCTTTATGCCGTAGTCCGTTCGAGTTCTTGAATAGCTTGTTGGAATCTGTTAGGTACTATGCCCTGGGTGCTCGCCGGCAATGCATAGTAGGTTTCTACATAAGCCGAAGCCAAACTTGATTCCACCAGTGCGTCTTCCAGACCTTGCCTGACGCCTGTTTGTGGCGCCACGTCCAAGGAGGAACCAGATGCCATGAAGGCCAGGTTGGCAAAAACCAGAACAATGATTGCTCCTACCAAAACCCCGGCGAAAGCGCCCGCCACCGCGCCACCAAGGGTGTTCGCCCACCCCAGAAAGATCATCTTCAAGAACTTGGATACCAGGTAACCAACGAACTGCACGGCTGCAAAAACTACTGCCCCCACAACAACGTATGCCACCACCGATGCGATAGCGGCGCTCCCTACACTGCCGGCAAACAATTCCCCTATGGGTCCGCTTACCTTGTCTGCCACGTCCGATGCCACAAAGACGCCGACAATAGAAACGACGGCGCCTACCAGCCCCATCCGCCAACCCACCAACGCCCCAAGGATAACGATTGCTATGATCAAGATGTCTAACCAGTTCATATCTACCAACAGCCCTTAATTCGATGGGGCTCTGCAGGCGTCGGCCAGACGCTAGCCTCCAATACTAGAAAACGTCTTCATTTCTTTAACGTCAGCGTTGCGCAGGACACCATGCAACTAGAAGAAGGGTATCACAAGCCACCAGGAAAGTGAGGAGGGATCAGAAAACCTTCCAGACAGCCTAGTGGTTTGGCAACCGCTATGGCCTAAAGTTATCAGCAAACCACCGTCATACTGATGACAGAACAGAGAACTTAGGGCGTTGCCCTAGTGGTGATACTACTGTGCCGTCGTCGAGTTCGCATCATACTCCGCAGCTAGCGTATCAAGCTTGCCTTTCATCTTCTCGGAGAACCCCTGGAACTCAGGCACCAGGGAGTTGGCATACTCCACCATCGCCTGCTGCTGTCGCTCCGCCCGGCTCAGGTCTGGGTCCTTTATATATGTGGTAAGGTCCGCAACCACCCACGTGTATGCCGATGAGAACCTCTGGGCTGTTATTTCCACCGACTGCGTGCTGAACTCCTCGCTCACAGCGGTATTGTTGTTCGGATTGGCCACCGCGCCTTCCGTCGGAAAGCTCCCCAGCACACCTGCAAGGAATGCTATGACCAGCCCAACTATTCCCAGAGGAAGTATCGCCTTCATAGCCCTGCTATTGCTCCACGTTCCATCTCAACTACGCCTGAACACCCTCTTGGGGGCTGGCTCCCGGTCATTCCCCTCTGTTTGACCTGAGGGGTTCTCTCCGGCGGAATGGGTGCTGTCCCCCACCTCTTGCTGTTTCCAAGGGTATTCCAAGCTACCAACCACTTCTATCGCCCTCGCGGGTGATTCCAGGGATGATTCCAAAGAGTGACCCTCGTCTATCCTCGGCTCACCCTGAGTAACCCTGCACTCTTCAAACGCAGGATCGCAGCCACCGTCCAGCGTCGGCTCTTCCAGCCATCTGGACGTCCCTTTCTTGCAGTGGAACGGCGATGCGAACCTAGAAAATGCGTATTCATTGTCATCCAGAACTCTCCACCTGAAGTCGAAGCCCGGACAGTGCCAGTACCTCCTTTTCATCGTGCCCTGGGAGATGGACTAGACTGGGCGTTGGAGCCATCCTGCGCCAACCCAAAGATGAATACCCCTGCAACCCCTGGTGAAAAGGTGCAGAAAACAGCGGTACGGTTGCTGGTTGGCGCCAGGGAACTCTCTGATGCCACCACCCAACCGAATTGCTAGTACCACCTGCTCAAGGTGGTGGCACGCCACCTACGCCTACGTCGCCACGGGCCGTACTCTATGCAGTGTGAACAGCCCGCCTATAGGCTGCAGATCACGGAGGAGGGTAAGGGAAAACATGTCGTGGACAATACGGCTCAAAGGCTGCACCAGATGTGGCGGCGACCAGTCCATGGAAAGGGATACCTACGGCACTTATGCAATGTGCCTGCAATGCGGGGCCACCCAGGACCAGCCGCCTCAGCAGGAAAAGGAAAGGAGGCAGGCCTGGCAGGGAGAGCAGGCAGGGCGCCCATCTCCCACAAGCCAGCGTGTATTCGCCTAGAGTCAGCGTTGAGCCTTCAGCGCTCAACCTCGGGCTAAGGAAGTAGGTCCAGAGCGACATTGTGTGGTCGATCTGGCGTCTAGCCAAAAACAAGAGGCATGGGGGTAACTCGCATGAGTTTGAATGTGAATGATAACCGTCCCTACGTACCGGCCGCTGTCATGGTGAAGGTCCAGGACGGTGGCCGCAGCCGCTCGGAGCACAAGTGGAGCGATGTCGCCTGGGACACCCTGGTCCCACTACGCACTAACCCTCTGCTGCGCACCCTGCGGGAAGGAGAGTTCCTGGAGCTGGTCGCCACTGCCCGGCAAGCCAGGTTCAAGGAGGCCGAGGTGGTTTCCAGGGAAGGTACTTCGGTCGAGCACGTGTTGTTTATCGTGGGAGGCAGAGCAAAAGCCGAGGTCTCTTCTCGGGATGGTGCGCCGTCCAAGGCGGTCGTCAACATCTTGAAGCCCGGCGATGCCATAGGCCTATTGTCCATGGTGGACGGCGCACCCCACTCGGCCACGGTCGTCGCCCTGGAGGAGATGAACACCCTAGCTGTGCCTATAGACACCATGCAACACTACTTACTGGCGCACGGCCAGTGGTACCTGGTGCTGGCGGAAATCGCAGTGGCACAGCTACGGACCAGCACCGACTGGCTTCAGGCCCTGATCTGATTTGCCGGCGGCGCAAGCAACCAACACGTCTGCGGCTACCCAATAGTGCCAGGGCTTGTGTAAACACGCCCCAAGAAGTCTGCAACCGGCGTGTCTAGTCTAAAAGGAGGCCCGCCATAGATAAAGCAATTACAAGCGCCCTGCTGATCATCGCCAGCGTTGTGGCTGTAGTCATGGTGATCAACACCACCTACCCAGCCATTGTCAGAAGCAGCAACTCCATAGTCATGACATCCGAACGTATGGAGGAGCGCATCGGCAGCCAGATCAGCATTGTCTACGCTACCGGCGAGCTGGACTCCGCTGGCGCATGGCAGGACACGGACTCCGACGGCTACTTCGACGTCACGGTGTGGGTGAAAAACGTGGGCAGCACCCGCATTCTGGGCGTGGATCAGATGGACGTGTTCCTGGGCATGACAGGTAGCACCACCAGAATCCCTCACGTGAACGACGCCGGGGCTAGCTACCCGAGATGGAGCTACACCATTGAGAACGGCACGGAGTGGACCAACACCGTGACAATCAAGATATCCATCCACTACTCCGGAGCGCAGACTACGGGGACGTACGTGGTCAAAGTGATCACCCCCTCAGGCGCCTACGATGAACACACCTTTAGCTTCTAAACATGGCCACCGCAATAGCAACCATGATAAGTATCGCCTTACTGCTGACAGGAGCGGCACTGGCAGCCCAGGGCTCTTTCAAGTCGGTTGGCCTGCTGACCGAGGCATGGCAACAGATGGAAACGCGCACAGAGCAGATTGGACGTACCAAGTTGGAAATCATAGATGACACGCAAGATGGTGCAGTCATAGATATAACCCTTAGAAATGACGGACAAAAAACATTGATGGAGTTCTCAACCTGGGACGTCATCGTTGAGTACTACAGCCCAGCAGGGACCTATTACCAGAAGAGGCTACCGCACACCGGCGACGCCGACCCTGGGAACAACCAATGGACGGAAAGAGGCATATACGTGAACGCCGGGGCCCTCGAGGCAGAGATGTTCCAGCCCGGCATCCTGGATCCGGATGAAGAGATGGTCATACGTCTGAAGCTATCGCCACCACCGTCTACGCCTATGAATGGCACAGTCATTATCGGTACCTTCAACGGCGTGACCGCCTCGACCATGTTGCAATAGGAGAAAATCATGACAACAGCAGTAGAAGAAGCTGTTCAGGAAAGAGCCAAGGTCATTTCCACAGGCAATCCTGAGATAGACAAGAAGCTGGGAGGGGGCATTCCCATGCGCTCCCTGGTCCTCATCGAAGGACAGTCAGACTCAGGCAAGTCCGTCCTTGTCCAGCAGCTAACCTGGGGCACCCTGAGAGCGGGCTGCCAGGTCTGCGTCCTGACCACGGAGAACGCCGTGAAGAGCCTCCTGACACAGATGCAGAGCCTGAACCTGGACGTCCTAGACTACTGCCTGCTGGGGAAACTGAAGATATACCCCGTAAGGGCCATGAAGGCCCAGCACGGTGCGGAGCAGGCCCTGAATGGTTTGCTCCAGGCCGTGGCGCGCCAGCAGGGGCGCGACCTGGTGATCATTGACTCCGTAACCTCTTTCATCGCCCACGCCTCGCCAGAGCAAGTCATCAGCTTCTTCGAGGACTGCAAGGGCTACTGCAGCAGCGGGATGACTATTGCTGTTGTAGCCCACTCCTACGCATTCAACGAGGGTCTTCTGGTACGGATAAGCTCCATGTGCGATGCCCACCTCCGCATGAGCGTCGACAACATTGGAGAGAAGCTTATGAAAGTCCTGGAAGTGTCCAAAATCCGCGGCGCCCAGCAGAGCACCGGAAACGTCGTCAGCTTTGATATAGAACCCAACTGGGGTATGCGAATAATACCCTTCACCAAGGCCCGGGCCTAGGAGATCGTTTATGGTGCAGCTAAAGCTCCCGTTCACACCCGCCAGCAGTCATCCCTCAGAGGAAAACCTCTTCGACTGCGGGCTGTTCAGGACGTTGCCCAAGCCTATGCAAGAGGCTTGCCAGAAGAACACGCACCTACTCTCCTACCTGCACATGTTGCCCATTGAGACACTGGGCGTCCCACAGTTCTACCCTACTCTCAACAGGAAGCTGGGCGACCTGAGACAGCGCAATCTGCTCTATCCAGTGTCTGACGACGTGACCATTCATGTTCTATCAGCCGCCGGAGAGGAAAGGGACTGGTACATCCCCGTTGAGCCATCCCTGGGGGTGGAGCTCAACGGCAAAATGACCCGGCTGGAGACCAGGCTATTGGACTTCGCATCCGGCTTCGCCAACACCACCACGTCGGAGGAGCGGGAGACAGCCCTCCTCCAGACAATGGACTCCGTCTGCCAGGTTTCAGAGAACGGCGAAGCTCCTGCCAATGGCCACAAGCAGGGCTGGAGGAGCAAGCTATTCTCAAGTCACGGCAACGACAAGGTCACGGTAAGCGCCCAGGAACTCCAGGCCATGAAGTACCTCGTCGTCAGGGACAAGGTAGGCCTCGGCGTCCTGGAACCTATCATTCGCGACACATACATAGAAGACGTTAGCTGCAGCGGCCTCGGCCCTATCTTCCTTGAGCACAAGGTGTTCAAGGGCATGAAAAGCGCCATCAACTTTGATACCCATGACCAGCTGGACGAGTTCGTGCTGCGCCTCTCAGAGCAGATCAAGAGGCCCGTCACCCTACGCAACCCCATCGTTGACGCCACTCTGCCCAACGGCTCCCGCATAAACATCGTCTACGGCAGAGAGGTCTCCCAGCGCGGCAGCAACTTCACCGTCCGCAGGTTCACTGACGTGCCGCTAAGCATCCTGGAACTGATAGAGTTCGGCAGCCTGGACTACCGGATGGCCGCGTACCTTTCCATGCTCCTGGAAGAAGGCATGAACGTCTTCGTGTCCGGTGAGACGGCTTCCGGCAAGACCACCCTTCTCAACGCCCTTACCACCTTTGTGGCGCCTGCCGCCAAGGTCGTGAGCATTGAGGACACTCCCGAAATCCAGGTGCCCCACGCCAACTGGATCCGCGAGGTATCCAAGGCAGCCAGGGCAGGAGACAAGAGCGCCACTGTCACTATGATGGACCTCCTGAAAGCAGCCCTCCGCCAGCGGCCCAACCTTATCATCATCGGTGAAATCCGTGGAGAGGAAGGAGCCATTGCTTTCCAGGCCATGCAGACCGGCCACGCTGTGATGGCCACGTTCCACGCCGCCACTGTAGAGAAGCTCATCCAGCGTCTCACGGGCAACCCCATCAATATTCCCAAGACCTACGTGGACAACCTCAACGCTGTGGTCATACAGAGCGCTGTAAAGCTCCCCAACGGCAAGACCGGGCGCCGCGCCATCAGCATCTCCGAGATAGTTGGCTATGATCCACCCTCGGGGTCTTTCTCATATATCGAGATATTCCGCTGGAATCCCGCTACGGACGTGTTCGAATTCATCGGAGACAAAAACAGCTACCTACTGGAGCAGAAGATCGCCCCCAAGCGGGGCATACTCCCCAGCAAGAAGCTTGAAATCTACGCCCAAATAGACAGACGCGCCAACGTGCTACGCAAACTACACGACGAGAAAGGAGTATCAGGCTACTATGAGCTCCTCAAAGTCCTCTCAAGAGCACAGCAAGAAGGCCTCTGGTGACGAAGAACGCCTAGGCTTTGACCTCCTTTACCAACTGAGCCACCTTTCTGCCGTGGCCGCTGCTGGTATACCCCGGAACCAGTTGTTCCGGATAGCAGGGGAACTCCCTTGCTCCACAGCCGCTTACTTCAGTGAGATCGACCGCATCGCGCAGAACCTGAACTACCAGTACGCCGAGGCCTGTCGCATTGTGGGCGAGTCCGCTAAGTCTCAGGTGGTAAAGAGCCTTCTGCTCAGGCTCGCTAGCTCCCTGGCAACGGGCGAAGAGCTCATGGACTTCATGAGCCGAGAGGCCCAGGTTCAGGCCGAAGCCTACGGGAACATCTATGAAGGCAGGTTGGAATCCCTGAAAAAGTGGACCGACGCCTACGTTGCCATGCAGGTGTCGGTGGCCCTCATCGTTGTCGTGGCCGCCATCTCCACCGTGATCTATAACATGGGCACCGGATTTGTCGTAGGACTCGTAGTCGTAATGGCCGGCATAAGCGCTCTGGCTTCCTGGATCATCTACAGGACTGCCCCTAGAGAATCCAAGACCCTCAACGGCTTAGAGGGACATAAGAGCCAGCGGATACCACGCCTATTCTTCATTGGCCTGTTCCCTGCCACGTTAGTGGTAGGGACCCTTATGTCCGTAGTCGGCGCGCCACTTAGCTTCATCATGATGGTGGCAGGCGTCATGCTGGCGCCCATTGGTTTCGTCGCTTGGAGGTTGGACCGAGCCGTCAACCAGGCGGATAGCGAGATGAGCACCTTCCTGCGTACCCTGGGTTCCACGGCCAGCGCCATCCAGACCACCCCGGCCGACGCCATGGAACGGATGGACCTCCGCTCTACCGGCGCCATTTCTCAGAAAGTCGAACAGCTACACACCGCGTTGCGCTCAAGGATCAACCCAACCCTCTGCTGGATGCGGTTCGTCGCCGACACTGGCAGCGAGCTTATCAGCCGGGGAGCGCACATTTTCCTGGACGGGATCAACCTCGGCGGCGACCCGGAAGAGATAGGCGACAGGGCTTCCCTGCTAACAACCAAGGTGAGCTTCCTCCGCGCCAAACGCAGATTGGTGGCATCTTCCTTCGGATGGCTGGCCCTGATCATGCATGCCGTCATCGTTTTCCTGCTGGTCTTCGTCGTGCAGATTGTAGCTGGCTTCGGCAAAATGGTGCAGTTGGCAGGCGCCTCAGACCTCGCCTCTGGCAGCGGGCCAGAGCTCAGCAGCCTGCTCAGCTTCAATTTCGAGAACATGGAGTTCATCCAGTGGCTACTGGTGCCTGTGGTCCTGTTCCTGTGTGTGATTAACGCCGTCACCCCAAAAATTGCTGAAGGAAGCTACATCCACAAGGTTTTCCTGTACATGTCCGTCACACTATTCACGGCAGGCCTGGCCTGGGAAGCCGGGCCCAAGCTGGCCGGCACAATGTTCAACATGGCACCCATTTAGTTCATGTAAGCAAGGAGAAAACAATGAACGCCTTAAAAGCACCCCCTACAAAAGCCCGCTTCGGCTTCTCTTTCTTGAAGCGCACATCATCAAAGGCACCTCCTGCTGGCCCGGGGGCAAACCGCCAGCCTCCCGGGTCAGCTCCTGACATCCTCCAAGCCGCCGGACAGCAGCCAGCCCCAGGCAACGCGGGCATCGCCATCGCGCCAGACCCGCCAACTGCGCCAGGCACTCCTCCAGCCACGCTCGCCAGCTCCGGCGCTGGCAGCCAGCTGGTGTCTGCCGTGGAGCCCGCTCCAAGCTCGGAAGGCCCCACATTGCCACCTGCCAGCGAAGGCCAGCCTTCGACTCCGCCAGAGGCCCAGTCAGACTCTGGCACAAACGACCTCCTGGACATCTTCAAAGAAGAGATGGTGATCAACGAAGAGCTTCATCGCTTGGCCAAGGGTCTTGGCCCGGTGGACACTAGCTTCCTGGTTGCACAGTGCCGCGAGATGGCGCAGCGCCTCGATAGACGGCGCTAGCTAGTGGGCAAGGCGGTGCCTTGCCCACATTCCCTCTTGTCATGCTTCGGTCGTCCCGATGCAGTCGGGACGACCGAAGCATCTTGTTCGTCGGCTACCACCATGCCCAAATGCCATAAACGAGCCGCCATATAAGCTGACAAGCCCTGAGCCAATCAGACGGGAAAGCCGAAGGAGGTACAAGGCCAACCACAACATGTAACAGTTCCGCCGCGCCTTCTTGCGTTCGAGTCGTGTTGGCGTATAATCGTCCAGGTGCATTTATCTCGGGGCGCGAGGTGCTTCCAGCAATGGCAAATGGGGACAACGCGCAGGTAATCCGGCTTGTCTTGGTGGAAGACGAGTCCCTGTTCAGAGACCTGCTAAGAGTGGCCTTGTCCCAATACCAGGACATAGAGGTACTGGAAACTTTTGCAACTGGCGCCGCCGCCCTGGACGCCGTCCCACACCTGTCACCTCACGTCGCCATCCTTGACATAGACCTGGGAGGCTCTCCAAACGGAGTCCAGGTCGGCATACGCCTCCGTAGGCAAATGCCGGACCTGGGCATCGTCCTCCTGTCCAACTACGGAGACCCAGAGTTCGTCGCCTCTCTTCCCAGGGAGGTCACTTCAGGATGGTCTTACCTGTTGAAAACAGCCATAGGTGACACCGAGTCACTGGTCAGAGCCATCCGGGGTGCCGCCGCGGGTCTGGTGGTCCTGGACCGCGACCTGGTTTCCAAAGTACAGCAACAGAAGAACAGCCACGTCCTCAACAAGCTCACGTCTCGCCAGCGGGAGATCCTGGAGCTCATCGCCCAGGGCTTCACCAACGCAGCCATCGCCGAAAAGCTGGTCATCTCGGTGAAGTCAGTGGAGAACCAGATCAACGCGCTATACCAGGAGTTGGAAATAGACCGGACCGACTCTTCCCTTCAACCCAGGGTCAAAGCAGTCCTTCTCTACCTGCAGGAAAGCTCCAGCACTGCCGTCAGGCGTTCCCCCACTCAGATTGGGTGACATCCTGGTGACAGACTACATGGTACCTCGCTGTTCGGCCCCACCTGGCAAAGGTAAACTTATAGCTGCGTAGGAGGTTTCAGGTGTGTCTCCACGCCGAACATAAGTATCGGGGGAAAAACGTGACGCCAACTGTTCTGGTGGTTGACGACCAGCCAGAGTTCGTCCTGCTGATCAGAGATATCCTCGCTGGCCAGGAGGAGTTCCAGATCACGGGAGAGGCCCATGACGGCTACACGGCCCTGAGGTTTGTCGAGGAGTCTCTGCCAGACATGGTGCTCTTGGACGTGGAGATGCCGGGGCTAAACGGCCTGAATGTTGCTGCCCTCATGCGCAAGCGATTCCCCCAAGTAAAAGTGGTCCTTATGAGCGCGCATCACGCCGACGACTTCAGAGCTGAAGGGTTGCGAGCAGGCGCCTGCGACTTCATCACAAAGACGAACCTATCGGTAGAACGCCTCCGGCAGGCGTGGACTTCCAACCTGCCCAGCTAGCTTCTACCGACCAGCGATCTGAAACTGTTACTACTCTGGTCGGCCCGTACAGGCACCACAATGTCTCCCACCTGGGTTGGCAACGACGGCTCCACTGGTCCTCGGAGCGGGACGGTAACCTGGATGGTGCATCCCTTCGTTGGTGCCGACGAGATGGCCAGGTTGCCTCCGGCAGCCACCGCGTATTCTCGCATCAGGTGAATCCCCATTCCAAAGGGCGTTTTCCCAGCCACGAACCCGCGGCCGTTATCCTCAATAGCCATACTAACGCTACTTGCGCTGTTAGAAACCCTGATAGTGACCTTGGAAGCATCTGAATGTTTCACTATGTTGCCCAACGCCTGCTCCGTTATCCGGTACATGGCCAGCCTGACACGCTCTGAGATGGCCTCGCCGTCCACATCCATCTCCTCTATCTTCGGGTCCACCACCAGGTCTATGGAGGCCGTTGTTCCAGCACGGCTGACCAGGGACCGGAGCGCCGGCACCAGTCCAACCTTCACTATGCTGGGATAAAGGTGTGCGCTGAGGCTACGCACCTGCTCCTGGAGATTCAGCAGCTCTCCGCAAAGGTTCTCAATAGCAGCCTGCTGCCGTGGCTCCTGGACCTGTGTCTTGAACTGCCCTAGCCTGTGCCACAAGACCACCAGCCTAGTTTGCACCAGGCCGTGGAGCGTTGCCGCCACCTCACGCCGCGTCTCTTCTTGGGCCTCCAGCGTCCGCTTCCAGGCGCTCTCCGCCTTCTCACTTTGCCTCTGCCGGTCTACTGCGGAGGCCACAGTTTCAGCAACGGTGGCAAATATCTCGCCCACTCCCTCGGACAACGTGGGCTCGCCCATGAACCACAAAGCCATGGCGCCTGTAACCTTACCCCGTACAGAAAGAGCATAGTAATGCACTGATGCCACATTCATCTGCGGCCTACCACCCTGTGCATCCTCCGGCCATGGGACCTCCACGGTTTTTACCAACGGCGGTCCTCCTGGAGACAGGCCGTCAATGTCCTCTTGCGTAGCCTCCAGCCCAGGGATTGTTTCCACCATGTGCTGTGGGTCGCCAGGAGAAAAATACAAAAGCCTCTCAATCCCTTCAGAATGCCGCAGGAATATCCCCACCTGGCGCACCGGCGCCAGGCTGAACACCAGGGACTCTACCTCCTTCAACACTTCATCGCAGGTGGCGGTAGAGTTGAACTTCACGCCTAACCTGTGCACAACGCCCAGGTGCTGGAGCTGGCGCCTTCTCTGCGCCAGCTCCCTCCTCTGCTGGATCACCAGCATTGAAGCCGCCCACGGTAATGTCAACGCCGGAAACAGCAGGACAAGCACGCGCCCTCCATCCTCGGCTAAGTCTTCCGCTCCTGCCAAGGCAACAAAGGCAGAAGGCATGTACCCCAGCAAGAGCCAAAGAGAATCTGAAAGCCCCACCTGCAGTGAAGTCCGGTTTGAGGTCAGGGTCACGCCAACGGACAGGAGCCTGTTCGTCGCGAAGAACACAACAGCCGCCGCCATAGTAGGAACTAGGTTGCCCCACAGGCTGCCAGGTGGCATTTGCCCGCCTGTGGCAGTGTATACGGCGTAGGCCGCTATGGCACCAAAGCTCGCCGCGCCACAATAGTAGATAGTGTTCAACCACGGCCGTCGCACCGGGTAAAAGGCACCAGTGACAATTGAGGCGCAGGCCACCAGGGCGGAAGCTCCAGGCCCCATCAACAAAAGTGTGAAAAATGAGAACGGGAACGTCAGCGAGAACATCACAGGGCCAAAGAGAGCAACCGTAATTAGCTGAAGAACGGATGCCGTGCCCATGAACAGGAGAAGTAGAGGAACTGCGTGCAATGGGAGTTTCGCCACAAAGTAAAGCGCCAGCGCCAGCCCAACATACCCAATCCCAAACAGATAAATACGGGTAACCAGTCCATCCTGGGATGTTTTGGTCCGCTGGCGCGCCGCGATTGGCATAGGGACACCTCCACGTGATCAGCTTCTATGCATCGACGACGCGGAGTCCCACGTCCCTAAGATGAGGCGCCTTACCGGTAGGGCCCACAACTCCTGATTGGTCAGACCGGGATCGTCCCTCCCCATCCCGATTCCAGCCATCAGAGTCCTGCCGGTGCCATTCTGAGATCCCGAAACTCTATCAATTCAAGGACGCGCCCCAGCTTTTCCCGAGGCGCTATCTGTTATGCAGGATACACTCTTCCCTTGCACTTCTCAAGCATATCCCGTTCGATGCCCTGCTTCTATCCCCCTCGCGGGTGATTCACGGGTGATTTCCAAGATTACCATCGGCACTTTATCCCTGACCTGCCCAGTCAGGAAACCCTGTGGATTGGACAACGCTTCACGTTTTCATAACTGCGGCATGTGACATATGTTTTCATGCCTGCGGCATTTAGCATATTAGGAGTGAGGGATGGCCCCCAGGGGGTTTCCCCACATCCAGTTTGGGTGTTTACCCCCAAATGCCCTGACGCCACCCGGTGCGGCCCCGCAGCGGCTCCCACACAATCGTATTGTCCGAGCCACGCTCCAACTCTGAGCATGGCCTCCAGTTGTTACTCCAAAGCGCTCGCAAAGAAATGGACTGCAAAAGGTTTGGCGGGAATTGGTAGAGCGCATTGAGTCATTCCGGGCGAAGAGAGGAGTCTTTGGCGATGCCATAGACATCCCATTCGCCATTGCTAATGAGGCCCGATGAATCGGGACCGAGCGTGGCAATTTGGTGGGGTGGTAAAGTCGTTTCTTGTCATTCTTGTCCCGTTCCTGAAGAACGATGAACAATTAAAGGTCTGCCCTTCGAGAAGGCTTAGGGAGAACAGGACTGTATTCAAACCCCCGACTTAAGTCGGGGGTTTGATGTCCACGTTCGTGGTGAGCTTGTCGAACCACGGCACTGAGCAGCGTTCGATTCCCATGTCATTCTAGAGCAAAGTGGTCGAACCACTCTTGCCCTCCAGGCATCCCTCTTTGCGAAGAATCCACCACCACAACTGCCTTACGTAGGGCCGAGGCATTGGCCCGTCGCTGACACCATTATCGTACTTACGCTCCACAGCCAGCCCCCTCACATACCCTGAGCTTGTCAAAGGAAGTGAGCGGCGCGGAGTCCGCTCCTCGTGAAGCCTGCTGCCTGCGCCAGCGGCAGGCATGGTCTTCCAGCGCCACACCGGCGTGACGTATAATTAAAGGCAATAAGAGAGCCCGGCTGGATCTGTCCTGCAAGACGTCTGTCCAACCGGGCTGAGGAGATTGGCGTGGCTGCTATACTCCGAACCGCCGACGCGCCTATGTCTGGAGCCATCCTTCGGATTGGCTTCCTGGCTACTCTATACGCGGACCTGCTACTTACGCTCCTGGCCACTCAACATGGCTTCGTGGAGCTTAATCCATTCATGGCGCATATGCTGGCGCGCCCGTGGGAGCTCTTCATGTTCAAGGTCGTGGCTCCCACCTTCATTGCCTTCCTGGTTTCCCCTAAGTTCCTGATTCCCTCCACCGCATTCATGCTGGCCGTCACCGGATGGAACCTCGTACAGCTAACCTCCTGGTGACCATCGCCCAGCGGGTGGCAACCGCTACTCCTTGCCGCCATTATCTCCAAAGTCCTCTGCCGGCAGCATCCCGGTAGCCCTCAGATACAGCGTCACCGCATGTACCCGAGCGTGCTTGGAGTCCACGTTGCCCAGCTTGCTGTAGATGCTGTTGATATGCCTTTCTATCGTCTTCGGCTCAAGGCACATCACCTCTGCTATGGTGTTATTCCGGTAGCCCTTGGCCATCCAGCTCAGGACCTCCAGCTCCCTGGGCGTTACATCCTTTAAGAAGGTGGCCTTGGGGTCTGCTGTATTGATAAGACCGTCCATCACCGCCGGGTCCACTATGATTCGCCCTTCCGCCACCGCATGGAGGACCTGCGTTAGTTGTTCCACGGTATCTATAGTGTGCTTGAGTAGGTAGGCGCAGCCCACAGACGCCCCCCGAGAGAACTCCCTTAGAGCCTTGATCCCTTTTACATCGTAGTACGCTGAAAGGACCACCATCGCCACCTCAGGGCACTGCTCTCTAATCATCTCCAGCCTCTCCACTGTAGAGGGCTGAAGGACCTTGAATCCCAGCAACATCACGTCCGGCTTGAGGGTCGAAGCCACCGCTACTAAGGAATCTCCGCGCGTATCGCCGGAAGCCCCCACCAACTCAATGTCCGGTTGAGGTAGAAAAAAGGACTGATAAGCCTCTCTAAGTATCTGCTGCTCCTCGGCTACATATATCTTCACGCGCGTCCTTGTGCGGAGTTCTAGCCCCTGGAGCTTGACCCCGTCTCTCGTAATCACCATAGCTCACCTTCCATTCTCTTCTGTGCGCTGGATTTATGCAGCTATTATTACCCCTCGCACCTTCAAGAGCATCGGGGGAAAACCCACTTAATTGTGCCGAACATCCCCCTACCGCCCTGGGTGGTGTCACCCAGCACTTCCTACAGGAAAACTCCAGCCAAAACTAGGGGATTGCCATCCTACTCCACACCCACAGGCTGGACTACGCTGTCCCAGTCAAGTGAAAACGGGCAAGGTTCTCCAGGAGGAGCGCCCGCAGGTTGGGCTGGCGGTGCCCACCGATACACATAGCAAGGATCATCACCTAACAAATGGAGGAGGTGCACTTTGAAGAGACGCACTCGGGGAATGTAGCGGTCCTCTGCCAGAGTTGGCATTGAGATCGCAAAAGCCTGGTCAACAAAAGTCTACTAGTAATAAGGAAGGAGCAAACCAATGAACAAGATTCTGAACAGCTTGAACAAGGAACAGCGAGGTATCACCGGCCTGGAGACGGCCATCATCTTGATCGCATTCGTGGTGGTCGCCTCCGTATTCGCCTACACCGTCCTATCCGCTGGTATCTTCTCCGCGGAAAAGGGCAAAGAGGCAGTCCATTCCGGCTTGGAGCAGGCCAGAGGCACCATGGAACTGGTGGGTGGCGTAGTGGCTGTCGATTCGGGCAGCGACAACGACGTAGATTCGCTAGTCTTCACCGTAGCCAACGCTCTGGACGGCGAACCTATCGACCTCTCGACCACGTCTGATGCCGACGCCGATGGACTGCTTTCAGACGAGTCCAGCCCAAGCCACGTGACCATCATCTCCTACACGGACAGCAACCAGCGCGTGGCTGATATCACCTGGACCAAGACCCAGCAAGGCAAGGGCGACAGCGATAACCTGCTGGAGCCAGGTGAGAAGATGCAGATCACCGTCACTCTGACGGCCCTGTCTCCTGTGCTGGATGCGTACGACTCGTTCCGCCTGGAAGTTAAGCCCAACAAGGGCAGCACCCTGACCATAGAGCGCACCATCCCATCGGTCGTTGACGACTACATGGACCTGGACTAGAGCGCGTAGCGCAAACTGTTAGAGGACTGTAGGCGAAGACGGAGGATTCCATGCCAGCTAAGTGGCTGAAAAGACTCAACGAGGGACAGCAAGGTATCTCAGGCCTGGAAACAGCCATAATCCTGCTAGCCTTCGTGGTAGTCGCCTCCATCTTCGCCTACACAGTCCTATCTGCCGGCGTCTTCTCAGCCGAGAAAGGCAAAGAGGCCGTCTACTCAGGGTTACAGCAGGCCAGGGGCACCATGATGCTACAGGGGCCAGTGATCGCCGAGGATGACGACAGCGACGATGTAGTTGACCAGATAATCTTTATAGTGGTCAACGCTCTGGACGGCGAGCCCATTGACCTGGCCACCACCACCGACGCGGACAGCGATGGACTGCTTTCGGACGAGGCCACCAAGAACCACACAACCGTAATCTCGTACGGGGACACCAGCCAGCGGGTAGACGACATCGCCTGGACAACCTCTCAAATCGGGAGGGGCGACAGCGACACCCAACTGGAGCCCGGAGAGAAGATGCAAATAACGATAGACCTGACGGCCGTTACCCCAGTCCTGGATGCCTACGGCACCTTCCGCCTGGAAGTGAGACCAGACAGGGGCAGCACCCTGGTGCTCGAAAGAACCATTCCAGCGGTCGTGGACCCGGTCATGGATCTTCGCTGAAAGGCTCGTGCCGTTCTGAGTTGCGCGCCGCTGCTGGGAGAACGGAGAACGCCTCTGGGCAGCGGCGCTGCCAGAACAATCAATGCTAGGGGTGGACTATGAGCAAGGAAACGGATCGGCTGCAGCAACAAGTAGAGGAACTGCAGGACGACCTGAAAGTGCTAAAGAACGAGATCAAGGAAACTCTCACGGACATCCGTGAGCACTTGCTGACGGGCGCAGAGAATCCGTTTCCAGTAGACCTGACCCCACGGGCTCTAGGTACCCAGAACAACGTCCCAATGACTAACGGTCATCTCACACAACCCTCGGCACCCGAAAGCGCCGCCCCGGCAGCACTCCTGGAGAGTGCTCCGCCGGCCGCCACACCATGGCAAGCTGCGGTAACCAATCCGCCTGTAGCCAACCAACCCGTGGATCTGGCCGCTTTGCTGAATGCCAGCCTGGTGACCAGCATGTTCCCTGGAAACCCCGCACAAACCATTGCGCCAAGTGGGTTACAGACAGCGCCAGCGTTCCCTCCTGCTACGCCGCCTCCACCACAAGGCAATGAGCGTGCCGAGGCAAGCCTGCCAGGCCTTCCTCCCGCATCGGGCGAATCAGAAGTCGAAGCCATGGAGGAAGCCGGGCCCTCGGTGGAACGCATAGAAGAGCCGGCATCCAATAATCACTACTCGGAGTCCCAACCAATGGCCCAGGAAATCAGCGTGACCGAAAAAGAAACACGGAACAACGGCAGCAACAGGAACGGCGCCATGAAGAAAGGTGCTATGCCTGACCTCACATCCCTTAGCCTGCTGGCTCCCTGGGTGGAAGAGGGCGTACGCAAGGTGGGCAGGGACCGCCTGCGGTCCATCGTGGACATGTACGCCTCTATGAATGGCCTTTCGCCCGACCTCAAGCAGACCATCCTCCATCTCATTGACCTTGAAGAGGGTGAGGGCCCTGCCGGCAAGGTGTCCCTCAAAAAATGCCTGCGTATCCTGGCTGACCTGGACAACCTGGTCTGGCGCAGCCAGTTCGACCACGCCGGCACCGCCCTCCTCAACGTGTACCTGAGCGGCGGACGTTAGGCGGGCAACAGCCCTCGCTGTTTCGGTCGTCGCCCTCTTTCTGCACCACTCCTGCCTCCAGCCGCAGACGGCTGTTATCTTTATCGCTGAACGACCATTAACCGCACCGCGTCCAACATCCTTGCGCTCCAAGGACTTCTGGCGCGCACGTGGAATCGCCTGCAATGGTAGAATCACAATAACACCACGTGAGCGACTCCATGTCGAAGCACCGCAACGTCTCTAGGTGAACTTCCTACTAACACACCCCTACGCGTTACTGCCCCTCTTCGTGGGAGAAGAGTTCGGCTTGCCCTTGCCCCTGCTGTTGAGTGGAGCTTTCACCTACGTGGGGTTTGCGCTGTCCCACGGCCACATAGGTGCTCTGGCACTGGTGCCGGTGAACATACTGGGCTCCTTCTTAGGGGCGTCGGCCATCTACGGCACGGCACGGGCTGGCCTGGCAGGCACTCTCTGGCGCCGCCTACGGCGGCCTCATATCCTTTCCTTCGATACCGAAGATGGTCTTGACCAGCCGCGCTGGTACTTCCCCATATTCTTAGGGGCCCGCATGGCGCCTGTGCCATCAGTCTTGGTGTCAGCTACGGCGGGACTGCTCAAAGTTCCCTACTACTCCTTCGTCCTCGCGGTAGTCAGTTCAACATTGCTGTGGAACCTTATTTTCATCCTGGGGGGAGTAACCGCGGGCCTGGTTGCACAAGGCATGTCCCCATCTTGGGGCACAACAATCAGGTGGGCTCCACTGGTAGTGGTCTGGATTGGCATCACCGTTGGAATTGCCGTAGTATGGCGACGCACCCAGAAGCCATCATCAAGGAACCACAACCCTAAGGTGTAGCTGGCAAGTAGGCCCTCACGCTTAGCAGCTCCGGCACCGTCACAAATGTATACCCTTGCGCTTGGAGCTGCTGGATGATCAGAGGCAAAGCGTTCACCGTGGCACTTCGATCAGCGCCGTGATGCATCTCGTTACCATCGTGCAGGAGAATGATAGACCAAGGACGGGTCTTCTCCACAATGCGTTGAGCTATGACCTGGGACGAGGTCGCGTGCGGGTCGTTCGCGGACACGCTCCATGTAACTGTGGTCATGCCTCTGCGGTGCACATAGGCTAGTTGCCAGGGCGTCTTATGCCCAAAGGGCGGACGGAAGAGGGCAGGTTTTACGCCGACAGTTGCATATACAGTCTCCTGGGTTTTGTTCAGCTCAACGTACGGCCATTCCACAATCTCAGTGACTGCCTTGTGAGAATAGGTGTGGTTTGCAATGACATGCCCTTCCTGGACAATTCGCTGCGCGGTTTGCGGGTAGTACTCCACATTCTTGCCTAAGACGAAGAAGGTCACCTTCACATCGTAGGCCCTCAAAATATCCAAGACCTCCGAGGTATAAGGTTCGTTGGGCCCGTCATCGAACGTGAGCGCTACCTTCTTCTCCCCAACAAGACTTGTAGTATTGGGCACGTTTGTTGGCGGCTTCCCTCGAGCGTAGGTCTTCCCAAAAGCTTGCGCAGACGGCGTGAAGTATCCGTAGACAAGAAACGCCGTCAGGATCGCCACAACCCCAAACACCACAACGGCAGGCAAGGGGCCAAATGCCATAGCCCACCCCAATCCTGCATAGGAACGCCTATCACGCACATGTGGCACGGGGCGCAACACCGATATCCCACGATGGAACACAGCAAAAAACGCTTGCAAAAACAGCGTATGAAAAAGGATGTCCACTACCAGAAACTGCCAGAACCGGCTCGCGTGCCGGCGAGAAGAGGTAACGGCTACCATCTCGGGTAGATATGCAACACGCCCCACCTTCCTAAGGCGGCTATACAGGTCCATCTCATCGCCAACATTAGGTAGAGCGGTGTTGTAGCCACCGCACGCCAGAAAAGCATCCCGCTGAAAGGCCAGAGCCGCGCCCCGGATCATGAGCGCCCGCCCGCGCAATTTCCTGTAGCACCAGTTGAGCAACTTCCGTGGCGCCTGCATTGCCATGACCCAGAAAGGAGGATGATCGTAGGCAATCTCCCCAGCCACAGCCACAGTACCCTTCGTCTGCCCAAATCCTTCGACTATTCGCCGCAGCCAGTCCGCTGGATACACGGTGTCAGCATCAGCCTGCACAATAATGGTGCCACGGGCCACGGCGGCACCGGCCTGCCGGGCATGCACCACGCCGCGTTGAGGGCAGGACACCACCGTTGCCCCATAGCGGCGAGCAACGTCAGCTGTATCATCCTGGGAGCCATTGTCGACTACAATAATCTCGTAGTCGCCCTGGTAGTCCTGTCTTTCAAGAGAAAGGAGAGTCCTTGGAAGAAGACTCTCCTCGTTGAAGGCGGGGATAACAACACTAATTAACGGCTTTTCCATGGGTTACCCAGCGCACCAACCGGCAACTTCCGCTTTCCCAAACTTGACTTTGCGAGACTCAACACACTCGACGCAGGGATTAGCTTATAGCACTATTATAAGACCGAGTGGCACATCACGGACAACCTGGCCTCAACGTTGCCGCTGTTGGCCACAGCTATCCGCGGAACGTCAGGTACGGTTCAAAATACCATGAAGTGACACCCAATCCAAACCTCTCACAAAGTTCACACTGAGGTACAAAGAGTTCAGCACAACATTTCGTGCAAGGCTTGAAGGGAAAAGGTAGAGGGAAAGCGATCGCCGAAGAGCGGAAGATATCGATATGTCAGCCAACCCTAGCGCTCCTGCCAGGACAAGATTTGGAACTGGCCTCCACCCAGGAGCTGCACCCGCGACAGCACCGATTGTCCACCTGTGGAAGCGTCTATATCGTAAGCCATGAGCACCTGGACCTGTGATGAACCCGAAACACCACCTTGAGCTACCCCGCCATCGTCTCCACCTGTCTTGCAGTGGCCGCCTGCTAGATCCTTCGACCAAACACCGCTCAGTTCATTAAAATAGTCTACCCCAGGGTCTGGAGTAGCCATGGCTCGGAACACCTGAGTTCTGATTTCGGCCGGCGCTAGCTCCACCATGGGGGGCAAACTACCACTACTCCCTCCCCAGTTGAGAAGCCAACGCCCACTGTTATCGTCCCATACTAGTGTAGGCTCCGCCAAGTCTATGTTGCTGGGGTATTCCCCTGCTGAGCCAGTTACGTATGTAAATCCAGGAGGCAACCTATCATCAATAGCACACACATACCGGCTGCCGGATGACATATTCTCCGCGCTGATGGTGTATGTGAACTCAGTCTCCACTCCCGGCTCAACTGTGGGGGGTTGCACATCTTTGAAGAATCGCACGTTAAGATCGTAACCGCAGTAAGGAGTACCCCCACCCACCGTTACTTCTGCAGTGTAAGGCGTGTACACATCTACGGAGTTGCCTGTGGGAGACCACCAGGGGATGTACCGCACCGATGCCTGATTGAGATACAGACCCTCTGAGAGAGTCGCCGTGGCCTGGAAGGTCATCACGCTCTCTTGCAACGCGCCCAGAGAAATCCCTTCCGATTCCAGGTTCCAAAAGAGCCTGTATGGCTTCACATCACAGCTCTTGGTGTTGTTAAGGTTAGTTCCAGGGTCTCCACTAGTTAGTCCTCCTGTGGATCCAGCCACGTACGTAAACCCTGGTGGCAAGTAGTCGAAGATAGCCTTGATCGTCACGGCGTCGGTGCTTTCGTTTGCCAACATAATTGTATAGGTAAAAGTAGTAAGAACACCCACCGGAGCCGTAGTCGGGATCACGCTCTTGGTCGCTATGACGCCCTGCCCGCCAATTTCAGAGGTGGTATATACCCCACAAACATTTACTGAGACTGCCTGGTCGTTCATTTGCAGAGCCGTTGTGCCGCAAGGATCAACAGGCGTCAGCAGGTCGGTAAAGGAAGAATCGTTCGCCACCAACCAGAAGGCCTCCTCAGCTCCGGCGCTCGCCGAGTACTGCCGTACTAGGATATCCTCAAAGGTCCTGGAGCCAACCAGTAATGTGTCCATAAGGGTCATGGTGCCCAGTGCGACTGGGACTGCCAGCACTAGGAAGGCCAAAAGCAAAGGGATGGCAATGGCACCCCGGCTGCCGCGCAGCAGACCGGTCCACGGCACAGCACTCCTTCTTCGCTCAGTCATAGGCTGGCCCTCATGAGTGTGTTCACAGTAAGGGTCCTGGTAACCCCAGGCCGGACGCTTACCTCAATGCTGGCTGAGATCATCTGCCCGGAGAGGGAGAAAGAAGCGGAGATAACCCTGTAGGCCACGGTGTGCGTGACACCGTCATAGGTACGCTCCAGGCTCTCTCCCACCACCTGATATGAAGCAGAGTGGGAAGTCCCCTGCCCTTGGAACTCCTCTGTCCAAGTTAGCATGACGCTGGCAGCAGGCAGCCCCCCGTCCACCAGGTCGCTGGCAGAAGCCATCCTAACATCACCGGCCAACCAGCTCACGGCATTGCGCAGTTCATTGGTGGCCACGCCATCATCCCCAATCTTCCCGCCAGCGGTCAGCGCTTGCGCCATGGCGATCCCCAAGGTGCTCATAGCCATGGTAATTAGGCCCACCGCCACAATTACCTCTACCAAGGTAAACCCCCGTTGGCCACAAAGGCCATCCTTCATCTCGCTGTCCTCAGCGTATCCAGGCTCTTTACCGGCTCGCCATCTCTGAAGACAGTTGCCCTCACCACCTCGATGTTATCGCTGGTCAAGTCATAGACCAGCGCTTCAGCGGTCACTGAATAGCCGGAAGGAGCGGCAACAGTAGTGTATTGACCCGGCGGAGGGATGTACGCCTGCTCAAACACGTACTCCATCTGGTTGCGGAGAAGGTTCTCGTTGGTCGCCCCCGCATCATACTGGCGTTTAGCCAGGTAGGTGGTGGCCATCCCCATGAGCACTGCCACTCCCACAAGGCTAAGGGCAGCCAGGACAACCGCCGCTTCCAGCAGCAGACTCCCACGCTGGCCACCGCGCAGCCAGTGCCCTTTCCAACCCAATGGAGAATCTCCGCCAGCCTTGGCCCTTCCGCGACAACGCATCTACAAGCCTTCCTTACTGAGCTATGTACCGGAAGGTGCTCGCGCCCCTTCTTTCATACCATACCACCGGCCTCATCTCCGGCCATCGTCCGTTATTCCCATTACCATCCGGACTTTCCTCCCCATGTGGTCTCCGCCAAGTTCAACTTTCTTACACAATCCTTGCACTTCGTTCACACTTGTCTTACTTGCAAGGCGTAACCTCCCCATCAAGGTCAAAAAGAATGAATACCACTAGAAAGCAGGACTAGGTAGCAATGATGACCTTAGATGTGCCACGCCGCCATCTCGCTAACCCTATACCAGTCACACCTCGAAGCCTGGGCCGGCCCTCGCCCGGTTCACCGCAGGCTGTCATGCCTGTAGCCTCCCTGCGGAAAATCACACGGCGCGAGTATGAAGTCCTGTCTCTAGTAGCTGAGGGTTACTCCAACAAACTGATAGCGGCCACTCTGGTCATCTCGGAGCGCACGGTGAAGAACCACCTCAGCAACATAGCGTCGAAGCTGGGAGCCCTTGATAGGACCCACGCCGTGGTGACGGCACTGCGGATGGGAGTCCTTAGTCTTTGATCGTCCATGCTTCCTGGACACGTGAAGCACCGTGAAGCACAAGGAGGATGGCCATGGGCAACGTGAACAGAGACACTCGCCAGGAGACCAATTCCAAGAGGCTCAGTTCCCAGATCAGCGCCGGTGCGGCCCTGTCGCAGAGCCCTGCCACTCACACTCCAAGCCCCGCAATGCCTCAGTCGGCGGCTCATTTCGACCCGGCAGGCCCCGTCGCCCAGACCGCCAGCGACAGCATTATCCAGGAGCTAGCCTCCATAAAGGCCGAGATCGAGGCCACAGTATTGGAAGCCAAGGCCAGGCTATTGCGACAGGCCCATCTAGAGTTGCGGAGCTTCCTATCCGATGTCGTCAGCCGCTCCGAGGGCTTCATGTTCTCCCGTGGCAGCACCTCCATTCAAGCCGCCCAGGTGCCTGATCTGCCCCTAGGCGCCATTGACCAGCTTGTGCCTCCTGAAGACGTAGAGGCCGCACCAATAGAGGAGCAGCGAGAACTACTCACGCCTATCGTACCTCAGCCTGCGGCCACGCACGCCCCAGTCCCAACTATGGAACAACAAATCTTCGTGGCAGGGTGGGACACGCCCCAGGAAGACAACCTTGATCCACATCCAGACGAAGCCCCTCAAGCCAGCCAGGAGCTTCCCTCCCAGCAAGACGCCGGTGGACTGTGTGAGGGCACTGTGAAACTCAACGTGAGGACGGCCGACGGCAAGACCGGACGGCTGCTGGAGTTCGTCAACGGGCTCTCCCGCAAATCACAGGTGCGGCCCCTGCGCATGGTGGGAGATCACCACCTGGGGCTGGACATCTGGCTTGCCTTGCGGGAGCCGCTCTGCCCGGAGCAGATGCTCCTGGGAATGGACTGCGTCAGCGAGGTGGCACGCCAGCCTGGTCGCGGGCACGACCAGGAGTGGCAGTTCAGCGTATGGCTTGCGGACTCCCCGGCGCCACATACTCAGATCGCCTGTTGATGCCCGTTCTGTGGCCTGAAAGATGTCCGGAATAACCGGCCATCTCAATTCAGTCCTCACATTACATTCGTTCGCTCCCACGGAGGTAACAATAGTAGTGTGCGCTTTCACACCTGCCCAAATTGACTCTGCTCCAACTCAAGGATGCCGCATCCGGGTGACCGTTCCGCTCCGTGGAAAGCTGGAACAGCTTGACTATGATGGCAATGCCGTCACACCACTATACGCAAGCAGGAACATGAATGCCCGCGCCATGACCGCCCAGTTCCCTCAGGCGGATGCCGCATGACTTCCTTCGCAACAGGCGCCACCACCACTGACGGCCAGCCACAGCCGTCAGGGCCACGTGCCGCTGGCGTCACCTCCTTCGCCCAGATGCTGGTGGACTCAGGAGTGGTGTCTGACACCCAGCTAGCCGGCATCCAGGCCGCAGCCCGCAACGAGCAGATGTCTCTGGGATCTGTCCTGGTGCGTGAGAACGTGGTTGCTTCCAACGACCTGGCCGTTCTCTATGCCATGCACTTCCGGCTGGCCATGGTAGACCTGAGAAGCCAGCCCATAGAGCCGGAGGCGGTGAAGCTGTTGCCGGAAGCCTTGGCCCGCAAGTACCAAGTGCTGCCCATCAAGGAGTTGGAGGGCCGGCTACAGCTAGCCATGACGGACCCCACTGACCTTCGCCTCCTGGAAGACCTCGCAGTGCGTACAGGCACGGCCATCGAGCCCGTCATAGTCACTCCCGAAGACCTCAAGGAACAGATAGACAACGCTTACCGTCTCAGCCCAACCGTGGCGGAGAGCCCTACCCACTCATCACAGCGAAAACCTGGCGAGTCTACTGCTATGACCTCGCGGGATTCGCTACCAGCCCATGTCATAGATACCCTGGTCCGTCAGGCCATACAGAATCGCGCCTCCGACATTCACATTGAGCCGACGGACCAGGGTGTCCGGGTCCGATACCGCATAGACGGCATCCTCCATGACGTGATGAGCCTCCACCTGGACTCACATGAAACCCTCATCTCCCGCCTCAAGATCATGTCTGGAATGAACATCGCCGAGAAGCGCCGCCCCCAGGACGGCCAGTTCAGCGCTGAAACGGAGAGCCGCAAGGTAGACGTCCGCGTAGCCGTCAGCTCCACGGTGACGGGAGAGATGGCGGTGCTGCGGCTCCTGGACAAGAGGTTCACCCTGCTGGGCTTGGACCAGTTGGGAATGACGGAGACCGTCCGCGAACAGTACCGGAGGCTGCTGCGGCTCCCCTACGGTATGCTCATCGTGTGCGGACCCACCGGCGCAGGGAAAAGCACCACCCTGTACGCCTCTGTCCTTCAGATGAACCGCATGGAGCAGAACGTCATTTCCCTGGAAGACCCGGTGGAGTACCGCATCTCCGACATCAACCAGATGCAAGTACACGTTGAAGCCGGCGTTACCTTTGCTACCCAGCTTCGAAGCGTCTTGCGCCTGGACCCAGACGTGATAGTAGTAGGCGAGATTCGCGACCAGGAGACCGCCGTCATCGCCACCCAGGCGGCATTGACAGGACACCTGGTCCTGACCTCCCTGCACGCCAACGACGCCGTCGCTGCGCTCCTGCGATTGCGAGACCTGGGTGTCGCACCTTACCTCATCGCCTCTTCCGTGGCTGGTATCGTCTCCCAGCGCATGGTCCGGCTGGTGTGCAGTAGCTGTGCCACCCTTGTGCGTCGCCCCATCGCGGAACAACGTAGCTACGCCGCCGAGTTCCATGAGTCCGTGGAGTCTTTCATCTACGGAGCCGGCTGCAACTCTTGTGCTCACACCGGCTACCACGGCCGTATTGGAGTCTTTGAGGTCCTCACCGTATCCGACTCCCTTCGACAGCTCTTCCTGGAGAACGCCACATCCAGCCAGCTACACGACCAGGCGCTGAAAGAAGGGATGGTCCCCCTGCGCCGTGACGGAATGCTAAAAGTAAAACAGGCGGTGACCACTCCCTACGAAATCATGCGTGTCATGTTTAGCCTGGACTAGGTGCCAAGTTGAAATTCAGCTACATCGCATACGCCGTAGGCCATGGAGTGGTGAAAGGCAACCTGGACGCCCGTACACCCGGCGAAGCCAATGCCGAAGTGCTCCGCATGGGCTACAAGCCCATCAATCTGGCGCCCGTCGCCAGGACGGCCACCTTGGAAAGCCTTTTCCCATCTCTCTTTAAGGCTGGCCAAGGGCAACTGCTGGGGTTCTGCCATAATCTGACAACCCTGCTCAATGGCGGCAGCACCCTACCCCGCGCTCTCGCCACCCTTCAAAAGGAAAGCCACCACAAGGCCATGCGCAACATCCTGGAATCCCTCCTGAAAAAACTGGAAGAGGGCGGCAAGCTCTCCCAGGCGCTGGCCGAGCACCCGGAGGTGTTCAACCCGCTCTTTGTCAGCGTAGTTGAGGCGGGAGAACAGAGCGGGCGGCTGGGAGCCGCGCTGGAACAAATGGCGGAGATCCTGGAAAAGCAGCGTGAGGCCAAACAGAAAATAATCCGGACCCTCATGTACCCTGCCGCCATCATGGGACTTAGCCTGGTCTCCCTGAGCGTACTGATGGTGGTGGCAGTGCCGCCTATGCTCAACGTACTGCAGAAAATGGGCACTGATGTACCCCTCCTTACACGGGTCCTCGTGGCGATATTTACCCATGTCAAAGATGACTTTCTGCAGATCTTCCTGGGAATCTCCGCTCTCGCCACCCTTCCGTCCTGGCTCCGCTTCATACCCAGGGCGAGGCACTGGATAGATACGCTCAAGGTCCGGTCTCCCATGATTGGGCCCATGGTGGTGACCGGTGAGCTGTCCAGGCTCTCCAGCACTCTGGCTATGCTCCTGGAGGCAGGGGTGCCCATCTCCACAGCCCTTCAGTTGGGCATCGGCGGCTGCAAGAACTCCATCCTTCGAGAAGCCTTCCTGGACGCCCAGGAGAGCCTCATGTCCGGCCACGGCCTCGCCGGAGCCCTCAGGAGACACCCCATCATCCCTGGAATGTTCGTGGAACTGGTAGCCGTGGGAGAGGAAAGCAACCAGTTGCAGCGGACCATGCGCGACTCCGCCGCAAGCTATCAAAAGCAGCAAGACCGGCGGATCGACGGCCTCATGGCTACGCTTGAGCCACTGTCTACGCTGGCGGTGGGAGCCATGGTGGGGCTTATGGCTTTCTCCATGTTCCTCCCTATTTATCGCGGCCTGGGTTCCATAAAGTAGCCCTTGTCTGCCATGGCCACAAGCGCTGTCCGCAACCGTCAGCTTGGCTGGAGACAAAGGTTCCCCAACGTCTCCTGGTGGGCCGCAGCGGCCATTGCAACCACACTGGCCCTGGCTGTGTACTATTCGGCCCTGGGAGCGCGGAGTTGGGAGATATCCAAACGCACGGCTTCCTTGAACGAACAGATGGCGCGTTCTTCCGCTGCATTAGCGGCTCCGCCACCACAGGAAAGCTCCCTGACAGCAGAACTGCAGCATCAGGAACAGCGGCTGGAAGAGCTACGCCACGCTTTCAATCCTGAGCCAGAGGGACCGGTTGCAGTGCTGGATGCCGTGGCCCAGGACAGTGAGCTCAACCTCACCTCCATAGCCCTTGGGGAGATCTCTCCAGTGACCCAGGGAAATATCCAGTACCAAACACAGTCCGTAACTGTTGCCATTAGCGGCGACCTGCAGAATATCTACAAGTTCCTGTCATTGGTGCAGCAGAACGCACCTATCGCAGCCATTACCAGCATCCGCATCGCTGGCTTCAGCAGCTCAACATCTGCCCAAGTTTCCCTTCTGTTTCACCTCTCGCCATCGCCCGTAGCAGCCAAAGGCGGCAAGACCAAATGACGCCCTCTACTACACAACTAGACAAACGCAATGGCTCCGCTGCTCCAGAGAATGCCGCCAACAGCCAGGGCCAACCGGCGGCATCCTCCACTCCCCCGTCGGAAAAGGGCCTGCACAAGGCCTCAAGGCAAATCCGCGCAACGGCGGCGAGTCTTCTGGGCCTGGCAGCTCATGGATTTCAGCGTCAGCTCGTAACGATAGACGTAGACGACCGCGTAGCCAGGATCGTGATAATAAAGAAGACTACGGTGGTCGCCTGGGCAACGGCGCCGTTGGCAGATGGCCCTCTCACCAGCGGCGACACATCCGAAGCCCGGCCGCCAACGGCAGCCTCTCAGCTAAAAGACATCCTGAACTCCCTCCCTGTCCAGAGTGGCCGCGTGGTGTCTTGTCTGCCACACCAGAACTCCCTTAGCCGCCGCTTGTCCATGCCGCAGATTGGCAAGCGCTACCTGAATCAGGTCGCCGTTTCAGAAATCCTGGAGACGCTCCCATTCCTGGAGAACGAGGTGGACATCGGTTGGCAAATCCAGAATGCCAAGGAAGGCCGCCAGGTGCTCGCAGTAGCTGCCCCGAAAACCGCTGTGGACGAGCATGTCCGCCTGTTAGCGGCTGCGCAGCTCCAATCTGTCACCGTCTACCCGCGGGCCGTCGCCCTGGCCAGAGTCGCCGCAGTCCCGGACGTGATCATAGTGGACTTATCCGGCTCCACCGCAGCAGTCATCCTGGTCCGCGAAGGCTGGCCGGTGGTCACACGCTGGATAGAGCTACCGGACACTAGTCTTGAGGAGCAGCGCAGCACGCTGGTTGAAGCCGTAGAAGCGGTGACAGAGCAGCAGAATGCTTCGCCGTACAGCGAGCAACCTGCGCCATCGTCATTGTTGATTGTCGGACCCCTCGCAGCCAGACAAGAGCTGGTGGAATCACTGCTCGCAATGCTGCCCATGGAGCCCGTGGCCGTCGACTCACCCCTCCAGTGGCCGGCTCACTTCCCGGCCCTTGAATACGCCGCCAACCTTGGAATAGCGCAAGCCTTCAAGCCACGGAGCAAACCTCACACGCGGCTCATGGGACACAGAAAGCCGCCCCCCAGCCTGCTGCCGGCCCGCCACGCGCCACGGAAACTTCCATTGTTGCCCACGGCGGCCTTCACTCTGCTGTTCCTGTTGGGCTACATAGGCTTGCTGGCTGGAGCCAATGTTGAAGCAGCCTCCTCCACCCAGGCTTCTCTGCAATCCCGGGCCGATAACTTGGAACGCAGGGAGAGGACACAAAAGCTAAACATCAATCGCGCCAACGGAATAAAGCAACGCATTGCGTCTACAACTCAGTTTGCTTCCAGCCTGGACTCTCAGCTTTCGGCGCTCAATACCGAGAGCAAAGTCCTGCTGGCCCAGCTCCAGGTTATCACTCAGGACGCCCTTCCGCCCGAGGGCCGCCTCTCCACGCTGTCATTGCAAAAAGATGGCTTCTCCCTGACCGGCGTCCTCTCCTCATACGACGACGTAATCTTGTACGCGGAAAACCTCCGGGCCTCCGGCCTCTTCTCCGAGGTAAAGGTCACCCGCGTCGACTCAGCCTCCGGGACCCCAGACACCCCCACCGCTGTCTTTCAGATCAAGGCCGCCCCAGCTACAGTCCGAAAGTAGTAATACGGCCACAGCGGCCTGTGCCGTTTTCTTTCACGGCTCTTACAAACCATTCACACTCGTCATACATAGCTGGCCTATACTTGTGTCTTGAGACCAGAAGATGGCCTGCAAATGGAAGCGCGCTTCTCGATCACACGGTCGCATTGTTAAGGAGGAAATCGGAGATGGCTTTCGACAATACTACGGAGGAGGTAGACATGTCCAAGCTGCATAGTCAGGAGAGAGGGTTTACCCTGGTGGAACTGCTGGTGGTTGTTGCAATCATCGTAGCCCTGGCCACCGCCAGCTTCGTCAGCGTGACACAGTTCACTGGCAAAGGCCAGGAAGGCGCCACTGCGTCAGAGAAGGCCAGCGTCCAGGCGGCCATGGACACCCTGATGGCTGACCTAGCCATCACTGCGGTGACCGCTAACAACCTGGCGACCGTTGGCACCAGCATCAAAGACTTCACCACTGCCCCCGCAGAAGGCGATCTGTATCCAGAATATCTGCGAACCAACCCCACGTACTACTACTGCTGGGACGCTACCGGCAGGATCACCGAGCAGACCACCGCCGCCACTGCTTGTACTCTCTAGGCGCCCCATGCTGTCCTGACAAGGCTGGATGTGGGCACTGTATCGGGGGCTGGCACCGCGTAGTATAATGAGTTACGTTGTGTCAGCCCTCGGAGGCAGAGGGAGTCGGCTTTCGTAGCCCCCGCAAGGGCCCGGTTCCGCTAAGGAGCCGTGGATTAGGCCGAGGTGCGCGCCTCGGCTTTTTGGGCTCTTCTTGCTCTGGCCGCCGGAAGCTCAGCCAACGCGAAAAGGGCGTCAGAGCCTGGATGTCCAAGCCTGAAATTGCTCGGAGGCAACCCCATGAACAGCAAAATACTGGTTGTGGACGACGAAGAGAATATCTGTGAACTCATGACTTATGTCCTCCAGGAAGAGGGCCACACGGTAGCTACGGCTAAGGATGGCCGTGAGGGCCTGAAGGCCCTGTTCTCCTGGCAACCAAGCCTGGTGGTGCTCGACCTCATGATGCCGCAAATGGACGGCTGGACGCTCCTGGACCGGATTCGAGAGGTCTCGGAGGCGCCGGTGATAGTAGTCTCCGCCCTGGGCGAAGAAGGAGACAAGGTTCGCGCCTTGCGGAGCGGGGCCGACGACTACATCACCAAGCCACTCCGCATATCCGAGTTCTTGGCCAGGGTAGACGCCGCGTTGCGCAAGGCCAAGGATACCCCGCAGGTCAAGGAAGAATACAAAGACCCCGTCCTTCAGGTGGATTTCCCCCACCACTATGTATACGTCAACGGCCACAAACTGGACCTTTCACCCACGGAGTTCCGCCTACTCAGCGCGTTGGTCAGAAACGCCTCTGTCGTGCTGAGTCCTGACCGCCTGCTGGACCTCTGCTGGAAAGAGGGCGAAGGTGGCCCTGAAAACGTGCGGGTGTACGTGGGCTATCTCAGGCGAAAACTGGAGGAGTTCCACACAACCGCCCCGCTCATCGAGACGGTCAGGGAGTTCGGCTACAGGTATTGCCCACCACTAACCGGCAACGGAGGCGTCCCAGTCCCAAGCCCTGCCTAGCCTCTCGTCGTCGCTAGTCCCGATGAATCGGGACTAGCGCGGCAATCTGGAGGTGGGGGCGTGGTTTGTTGTCATTCTAGAGCAAAGTGGTCAAACCACCCTTGCCCTCCTTCACATTCCTCTTTGCGAAGAATCCACCACCACAACCGCCGTCCAAAGGGCCGAGGCATCGGCCCGTCGTCGGCTTCTTTGAGGGAATCGTCATTGCTACGAACTACAGGCTCGAGCGCTGGAACTTGTAGGGTCACGCTATAGCCGGGACGCTGCCGCCAGTGGGGCTGGGACACCATACTAGTACGGCAGACTCTCAGTCCTGGCGGCGGACACGTCCACCGGCTCCTCCAGTATCGTCACCCTCCCGTGGCGGCGGTGCCTGGAGAGGTATCTGCGCCAGCGCGGGCGTCTCTTTAGCGGCTGGTCAGCCCGCACCGCGACCTCTTTGACGCATACCGGATCCCCCACCCCCATCATAGACGGTGCTCTATAGCTAACGTAAAAGGGGAAAGCGTCGCTCACTCCTCTGAAAAAGGAACGCCGTCCCCCGCACACACGTTGGCAACCTCCAGCCGTATCATCCCCAGCCCGGCGAGCGTCCTCCGCGAAAGGGCACGCAAATGTGGTGACTGTGATGGTCTCCTTCTCCAGAACAATTCTTGACGGCATGTCAAGGCTCTTGACCACCACCGTGAAAGCGTCCGCCACCAGGTCAGGCTTGAAAGCTGAAGAGCGAAGGGACGCAAGTCTCCTCTCCAGCCACATCCGGGCCGACTGGTAAATGACCCTCGTTGCCCGGCTCTCTGCCTCTTGCGGGTTCTCCGGATGCGGCCCAACGTCGGTCGCCAGGAAGTGAATCTGCACCCGCAGGAGCTGAATCGTCGCAGTCCATCGGTCCTGGTATGGAATAGGTAGCCACCTCAGTGCGCGGTACATCACCTTGGTAAGGGTCGCACGGGGGTGAAGTATCGAGTAGTAGAACTTCCGCCTGGTCATGGTTCACCTTTTAACGCCGTGCCAGCAGCCACAGGGCCGCCAGCACAAACACACCGCTTATAGCCAGCAGCGCCGAGGCTCCAGCCATTTCGGTAACTATCCCTGCCATCCACGCCCCCATGGCCGCTGCACCGTTAGTGATGGCGTTGAACAGGAACATCGCAGAGTTGCGGTGCCGCTCAGGCACCCTCTCCGTCGCAGCCGTCAGGCCGGCTACTCCCAGCGCCCCGCCGGCAACGCCGCTAGCCACCAGGAGCACCGGCGCTGCAAGAAGCGACCACGGCCCCACAGGCAGCAGTGCCACAATCCCTAAGCCCGCTATCGCCATGAAACGCCAGGCGCCCGCCAGTTGCTGTAGGCGCAATGGAGACAAGTATGACAAGATCTGGCCAGACTTTTCGGACACGGGCCATGCCATCAGCCGGAACATCATCACCAGCACCAGAATAGCGCCCCCAGACATCTTCAACGGCCCCACCATATACAGAATCGTCCCGGAGAAGGACATACCCAACCCCAGGTACAGCAAGGCCGTCAGCAGAGAGTTCAGCACCCAACTGTTGTCGAACATCACCCCCACAGGCAGCCGCACGCCCAAGGTAGCAGACGTCTGCACGCCTGCAGTCGCTATCTCTCCTGAACCCGGACGATAAGCCAACGCCTCACGCGCCCGCGAACTCGCATTGGTGGCGCGCCATGCGCCGGTAG